>Ga0247812_10002141_pt1 | contig 11096 bp, 12 predicted proteins | sample UWRJL149409B1_FD_178011 | JGI IMG/M metagenome (GOLD analysis project Ga0247812, IMG submission 178011) | Plant litter microbial communities from Arlington Agricultural Research Station in Wisconsin, United States - UWRJ-L149-409B-1 | ecosystem: Environmental > Terrestrial > Plant litter >...
TGCCGTAGCGGGTCATGCGCTGGGGGGGGCAACGACCATGACATCGAGGAGCGGCCCTTCTTCGGCGCCTCTCCCGTGGTGTGCTTGACCGCCTTGTCGACCAAACCTCCGATGCCCTTGAAATGTTCCTTGGAGAATTTCGCGCCGTTGGCAGCGCTCGGGTCCGTCACGACGGCCGTTGACTGGCGCGCGGCGCCCGCAGGGGGCGCGGTCGACACATCGCTCGCTCCCAGAAGCGGCGTTCCTCCTTCGAATCGCGGCTCCTCAGAGCGCTGCGCAGGGAAATCGCACGAGCGACGGCGCGAGGCGCATTCGAACGTCCAGCGCCGCGCCGCGCAGACGTCGCTGCTTCCTGTCCTGCTGTTCGAGCCAGACAGCTGCCGTGGGTTGACGAGATCCCTCTTCGATTGAAAGCGCCTGAATGCGCGCAATAGCAGGGTGAGGGCGTGACATTCACATACTGTGCGCACTAGTGTGCCTCGCGCATGTAAGGGAAAGACGGCAGCACCGCATTCCCGCCTTCGTCTCTCCAGGCCAGCTGCCGCAGGATGCTGACAACGATCTCCGGCTTTTCGCGTCAAACTCCGCTCGACATCCGCAACGAAGACAATCATCAGCGGCCGGCCCGCGACCGTGTTCTCTCACACCTCCTGAGACGAGCAAGCGACTCATTTCGAACCGATGAACCGATGACATGACAGCCGCCTCAAGTTCCCTCTGGTCGCCGCTTCGGCTGCCCGCTTTCCGCGCGCGATGGCTCGGCAGCGCTGTCTACTTCATGGGCAACGCGATGCAGGTGATGGCTGCCTCGTGGCTGATGGTGGAGCTCACGGGCTCGTCTTTCCTGGCGGCGCTGGTGCAAACGGCCGTCTTTCTGCCGATGTTTCTGCTGGCTCTGCCCGCCGGTGTGCTGGCCGACACGATGGACCGGCGGCGCCTCATCCTCATTTCCCTCGGTGTGCAGGTGGGCATCGTCGTGCTGCTTTCCGTGATTGCGCTGGCCGGTTGGGCCGGCCCGGTTGCTTTGCTGACTTTCACGTTCGCGGCCGGATGCTGCACCGCGATTCTTTCACCGGCATGGAACACGAGCGTTGCCGATGCCGTGCCGCGCGAGGACATGCCGCAGGCCATCACGGCGATGTCCATCGCATGGAACAGCGCTCGAGCCCTCGGCCCCGCCATCGCGGGCCTGGTGTTCGCGGGCTTCGGCGCGGGCAGCGTCTTCGCGATCGCCGTGCTGAGTTCGCTGGCGTTGATTCAGGTCGTGCGGCGGTGGCCGCCTTCGCCGCACGCGAAGTCGCCCCTGCCGCCGGAACGTCTTTGGAGTGGCACCGTGGCAGGCTTGCGCTACGCACGGCACTCGCCGCTCATCCTGGCTCAATTGCTGAGGACCATCGCCTACAGCGGTGCCGGCTCGGCGTTGTGGGCCTTGCTCCCCGCGATCGCGGCGCAGCAGCTCCAATTGGGCGCGGCAGGGTTCGGCAACCTCATGGGCTGCCTCGGCGGCGGCGCGGTCGCCATCGGGCTGGTGCTCGGCAACCTTCGTGCACGCCTCGGGCTCGAACGGCTGGTGGCGATCGGGTGCGTCGTCTTCGCGGCGGTCATGCTGGTGGCTGCCTACGTGCGCACGCCCGCCATCGTCTTCGTGGCGCTGGGCTTCGGCGGGGCTGCGTGGATGGCGGTCATGGCGACCTTCAACACGGCGACGCAGACCAGCGCGCCGCCCTGGGTCCGGTCGCGCGCGGTGGCGCTGCACACCGTCAGCGCGCTGGGCTCCTTCGCCATCGGTTCGGCTTTCTGGGGTGCCGTGTCGGGCATCGCCGGGCTCGCCGTGGCGCTGAGCATCGCGGCCTTCGTCATGGTGGGCGGTGTCCTGTTGTCGCGCTGGTTTCCGTTGCGCATCGGCGCCACGCTGGAAGTCACGCCGGCGGTGCTCTGGGAGGAATTGCTGGTCAAGGACCAGCCCCTTCCGGGCGACGGGCCGGTGGCGGTCGAGATCGGCTATCGGATTCGCCAAGGCGAGGCCAAGGCGTTCTTGCGCACGATCAGCCAGTTGCGGGCATCGCGGCGGCGCGACGGCGCCAACTTCTGGCGCGTGTACCGAGATTTGAACGATCCGACGCGCTACCTCGAGCGCTTCATCGTCTCCTCATGGGCGGAGTACCTGCACCAACGCGCACGGTCGACGCTCGCTGACGAAGAGCTCGAGAACCGCGTGCGCAGTTATCTGCGCGAGGGCGAGACGGCGCACACCTCGCACTTCATCGCCGAACTTTGATCGGCTCCGGTGCGCGCGGCCGCCGATCGGTGCGCGTTCAAAACGCGGGTCCGCGACCGCGTCGCTGACACGCAAGCGCGCTCAGTGCGTACAGGCACCGGCCATGCATCGGCGCCACCGTCTACCAATGAATACACGCAAGTTCGCCAACGTCCTTCTTGCTCTGGGCATCCTGTCGTCTTTCGCTTCGGCACACAGCGCCGAACCGACCGACAAGCCCAGACCGACACGCAGCATGACCGGGGCGGACGCCCGGAACAACAATCCTGAAGGCGAAGGATTGGCGAAATCCGCGCCGTCTGGGCTGGGCAAGGCGGATCGTGCCTTCATCACCAAAGCCGCCGAAGGAAGCCTCTTCGAGCTCGCTGCTGCGGAACTTGCTTTGAAGAAAAGCTCGGACGCCCGGGTGAAGCAATACGCAGCCGCCATGGCCAAGGAGCATGGCGCCGCACTCAAAGGCCTCAAGCAGGTGGGCGTGAATCACAACTATCCGTTGCCGGAAGAACTCACTCAAGAAAGCGCCAAGCGCCTCGATCGCCTGAAAGATCTTTCCGGTCAAGATTTCGACAACGCCTTCAAGTCGGACGTGGGACTGAATGCCAACGAAGAGGACACCAAGCTGCTCAAGCGGGCCAAGCGCGCCACGCGAAACCAGGACTTGGGCGCGTGGATCGATCAGACACTGCCAGTGCTGCAGAAGCAAATGCAGCGGGCCACCCAGTTGGCCAAGGGCTGACTGTCGAGTCCGGCCATTAGGGTCTGTGGTTCAACGAATTGGCCGGGATCCGGGCAAGTCTTTCAACTTGGACGTCGCAATCGCCTCTTAGCCCGATCGGGCCACGACTAAACGACGAATTGATCGAGGCTCGCTCCGGCGTCGATGGCTTCCCTGAGCCAGCGTGGCCGCGGGCCCATGCCAGACCAGCGATTGCCGGAAGTGTCTTGGTATTGCAGCTTCGCCTTTCGTTTCGCGGCCGGTGCCGATGCGACAGCAGCTGTATTGGCATTCATTGATGCGCCGACAGAAAACTCGTCCAGTGTCTTGCCGGCAGCCAGCGCGTCCCGCAACCAATGAGGCCGAGGCCCTCTGCCGCCCCATTCGTTGCCCTGTCCGTCGCTGTATTTGGATTGCTTCGCAGACGCCTTGCCTTTGACTCGTTTCTGTGCCGAAGTGGATGCAGTTTTGCCGGCAAGCCCGAGTTGCTCGGCTGTCAATCCGTAATGCGCGATCGCGACTTTGATCCGGCTGACGACGCCCGCAATCTCGTCGGACTTCAGCTTTTCCGCCTGCCGCTGCAATGATTGAATTTGGCGCTGGATCTGTTGATAACTTTGAGACATGGAAGAAGTCCTTTGATCAATTCGAAGTGACTTTAACCTGACTCGCCTGTCGGGCTGCGGCGCTGTCTTTTCCAGGCAGGACTCAAGCAGACGCCTCCCTGCCTGCTGTGATGGGTCTTTGCGCGATGTTCGCGCAAGCGTGTCGTGCATCGCGCAGCGCCGGCCATCCGGTGGACCCGCACCGACTCGCGCTCCTTATTCTTCATTCACGGAGAACCAGGAGACTTCATGCGCACCCAGGTCGTCATCATCGGCGCAGGCCCCGCCGGCTTGCTGCTCGGTCAACTGCTGCACACCGCGGGAATCGACAACGTCATCCTGGAACGCAAGACAGGCGACTACGTGCTCGGCCGCATCCGCGCCGGCGTGCTCGAGCAGACGACCCTCGATCTGCTGGACATCGCCGGTGTCGGGTCGCGTGCGCGTGCCGAGGGCTTACCGCACGAAGGCATCGAACTGCTCTTTCAAGGTGCACGCCACCGCATCGACCTGCACGCCCTTTCGGGCGGAAGGCGCGTTACCGTGTACGGGCAGACCGAAGTGACGCGCGACCTGATGGAAGCACGAAAGGCCGCGGGGTTGGCGACGTTCTACGAGGCGGAAGACGTTCGCTTGGAGGGCATCGATGGCAACAGTCCGACCGTGCACTTCACCCGAGGTGGCGGTGCCCAGACGCTGCGCTGCGACTTCGTGGCCGGCTGCGATGGCTTTCATGGCGTGGCAAGGCAAAGCATTCCCGGCTCGGTGTTGCAGACTTACGAGCGCGCCTACCCGTTTGGCTGGCTGGGCGTTCTCGCCGACACGCCGCCGGTCTCGCACGAGCTGATCTACGCCAACACGCCACGCGGCTTCGCACTCTGCAGCATGCGAAGCGAGACACGCAGCCGCTACTACCTTCAGGTTCCGGTCGGCGAGCGCGTGGAAAGCTGGAGCGACGAGGCGTTCTGGACGGAGCTGCGCGCGCGGCTCGACCCTGAGGCGCGCGACAGGTTGGTGGTCGGGCCTTCGCTCGAGAAGAGCATTGCTCCGCTGCGCAGTTTCGTGACAGAGCCCATGCGCTTCGGCCGACTTTTTCTGGCAGGCGACGCCGCGCATATCGTGCCGCCGACCGGTGCGAAAGGCCTGAATCTCGCGGCCTCCGACGTTGGCTTTCTTTTCGAGGCACTTGCCGACCACTACCGCGAGCACAGCAGCGCTGGCATCGATTTCTACTCGCAGCGCTGCTTGCAGCGCGTATGGCGCGCGGTGCGCTTCTCGTGGTGGTTCACATCGCTGATGCACCGGTTCCCCGATGCCGGCGAGTTCGGTCAGAAAATTCAGGAAGCCGAACTCGATTACCTGATCTCATCTCAGGCGGCTTCCACTTCGTTGGCCGAGAATTATGTCGGGCTGCCCATGAACACGCGGTACGCAGATGGAGCAGGGGCTCCAATGAGACCATGAAGCACCAAGCACTGGGTTCCACCTCTGACCTGCGCTTCGCGCTGGGCGGCGCCTGAACCGGCGAGCTGGAGCGGTTGGCCATCGCAGGGTGGAGCTATCCGAGGCCTACTCGTGCATGCCGAATTCATCAAGGTCGTCGTGCTTGGCGTTGCGCGCATCGGTCCGCTTGTCGCTCATGCGCTCCTTGGGCGCGGGGCCTGCCACATCGCCGCCGGGCGTCTGCTTGCCGGTGAATTTTTCCCCCGCGCCGATGTTGTCGATGCCGCCACTGGTCGTGGGACGCGTGCCGTCGCCGCTGCTGCCGATTTGGTTGTCTCGAGACATGAATACTCCTTCGAAAACAACAAGCTACGCTGTCCACTGGCGAGTGCTGTGTAGGACGGACGGCGTGACTGGGCGTCGGCGCGGTGTATGCAGAGAGGATGAAGAAATCTCTGGAGTGAGCAGAGGCGGCCATGAGGCGCAAGCCGCCGCGATGTGCCTCAGAGAGGTTCTCGGCACAGGGCCAACGCCATCAGCGCCTCGCTGCACGTGGCACTTCGTGACGCCGCGTCCGGCGCTAAGCTCGTCGGCGCGGGCGCCGCCTCGGCCGTGGGCGCAGGCGCCGGTTCGTCTATCACGAAGAACTCGCGATGTGGGGTCGGTGTAACCGCGGGCGGCGTCGCCTGCGCAAGGGGTCCGATGTCCCGGGGCACCGGCGTCGCTTCGCGACTCTGCGTGCCCGCTGGGCCGTGCCACTGCCACTGCGCACCCGTCAGCCCGGCTGCAATCGCGAGCACCACGCCGCCGAAGATCATGCGCCGCGCAGCCGGGTCCAGTCGTCGGTTCGCGACAGGGCGATGCGGCGTTGTCGCCTGCTGCGAAACGTCTCGCCCGGTACTGGACGGTGGCTGCTCAAGCATCTGCTCAGAAGGCGCCAACAGCACGGACCGAGGGCCCTCTGCGAGGAGCGCCTTGGGTGCAGCGATCGCCATCATCGCGTCAAGGACAGGGTCGCTCGCGGACTCGTCCGAGGCGCTCATGGCATTCAGCCAGTCGTCATCCTCCGCGGGGCCTTCGTCCATGAATGGCCCTTCGCCGCAATAGGGACACGCCTGATCGCGATCAGGCAGCTGCTTTGCGCAAATCACGCAGGACGCCGCAGGCTTGTCCGGGTGTGCCGAGAAATGCATCACATGTCACCTCTGCGCGCCGCTGTACGGGCGTCGCGATGAGTTGTACACCTAAGTATTCATGGAGACAATGTGGAAAGGACTGTCTCACCAGTTTGGACGGCTTGCTAACGATCGAGCCTGAAGAGCCGACTGCACAGGCCGGCTATAGGTAAGCGACGTGCGCAAACCGTAAATATTAGTAATAATGTCTTACATGAACACCGAGCGCGACAACTTCTACGACTGGGCCAAGGACAAGACCGACACCACCCGAGCCGCAGACCTCAGGCCTTCCCCAGTGCATCGCCGGCCGCAACACGACGCTTCGCCTTGGAAGCGATTGGCGCTGTTTGCCTTGCTGGTGGTCGCACTGAGCGTCGCTTACCGGGTTTTCAACGCGTAGGCGGTCAGTGGGCCCACCTGCGGCATCTCATTTGCGCGAGAACTGCAGCCTTGCGGCCCGTGTGATGGCTGCCACGCAGGGGTGCGTGATACGGCGCTCCACCGAGATGCCGAAAAACTCCTCGACCAGTTCGGACGCCCGCCCGAGCACCTGAACGCCGTACTGTGCGCAGGTCTCTTCCTCGAGAACGGTGGGCGACATGAACACGCCGCGCCCTTCGCCACCGAAGGCCTTGAGCAGCGCGGCGTCGTCGAACTCGCCGATCAGGCGGGGCCGCAGGCCGTGCTCGGCCAGCCAGAGGTCGAGCCGCTGCCGCATGGCCGACGCCGAGCCGGGGATCAGCATCGGCGCGCCGTCCAGGCATTGGGGAAACTTGCCTTCCAGCGACGCGTGCAGCGTCGGTGTGGCGAAGAACGTCATGGCCGTGATGCCCAGCGTGTGGTTGAAGGCCTTCACGCTGGTCTGCTTGCCCATCGCTTCGTTGGCGATGACGAGGTCGAGGCGCTGCACCGACAGCTGGCCCAGCAGGTCGCGGAAATGGCCTTCGTGGCAGATCAGGCGCACTTGCTCGGGAATGGCGAGCGCCGGTTCGAGCAGCCGATAGGCGATCGCCTTCGGCACGGCGTCCGCGATGCCGACGCGGAAATTGAGCGTGCGCACGCCGGCGCGCTTGTTGCCGACCGCGGCTTCGAGCTCGGCGCCCAGCGAAAAGATCTGGTCGGCGTAGCTCAATGCGGTGCGGCCCTCGGGCGTCAATTCGACGCCACGGCCCTGTTTCTGGAACAAATGGCAACCCAGAGAGTCCTCCAGCAACTTGATCTGCGTGGACAGGGTCTGCGGTGTGACATGCAGCTGTTCACCGGCCCGCACGATGCCGCCAGCCTTGGCGGCCGCCCAGAAATAGTAGAGGTGCTTGAAATTCATCGTGCCGCCATGTTAAGTAAATACGGAAGGGATGATGCTGAAAATACGACTTTTCTCGAAGCTTAGATCGCCCTAGAGTGAAGTCCGACGCTTCCCCCTTCTTCCGGCCGCGTGGGTTCAACAAAGAGGACATTCCATGAACGACACCATTCATCACTACGGCGCTGCAGGCGCTCTTGCCACCCCGGCGCAGCGCAACCAGGTGCTGCGCAACACCTACTGGTTGCTCGCGCTCTCGATGGTTCCCACGGTGCTGGGCGCCTGGATCGGCGTGTCGACCGGTATCACCCGCGCCATGTCGCCGGGCATCGGCATGATCGTCTTCCTGGCCGGCGCCTTCGGCTTCATCTTCGCCATCGAGAAGACCAAGAACTCGGCGGCCGGCGTGCCGGTGCTGCTGGCCTTCACCTTCTTCATGGGTCTCATGCTGTCGCGGCTCCTGGGCACGGTGCTGGGTCTCACGAACGGCGCGAGCCTGGTGATGACGGCTTTCGCCGGCACCGGTGCCGTGTTCTTGGGCATGGCAACGCTTTCGTCCGTGATCAAGCGCGACGTGTCGGCGATGGGCAAGTGGCTCTTCATCGGTGTCATCCTGCTGCTGGTGGCCGGCATCGCGAACTTCTTCATCCAGTCGAGTGCGCTGATGATCACGCTGTCGGTGCTCGCCATCGGCATCTTCTCCGCCTTCATCCTGCACGACCTCAAGCGCGTGAAGGATGGCTATGAGACCAACTACATCACGGCGACGCTCGGCGTGTACCTGAGCCTCTACAACGTGTTCCAGTCGCTGCTGGCACTGCTCGGCCTGGCTGGCGGCCGCGACGAATGAGTCGGCGGCGCACGCTTTCTCAACACCCTCTGCAACCACCGCTTCACAGGAGATCACCATGCGCCTGAGCACCAAAGGCCGCCTCGCCGTCGTCGCCATGATCGATGTGGCATTGCACCGCAAGGTCGGACCTCTTTCCCTGGCGGTACTGAGCCGCCGACAGCGGATCTCGCTGTCCTATCTCGAGCAGATGTTCGCCGACCTGCGCCGGCATGGCCTGGTCGCGTCGACCCGTGGGCCGGGTGGCGGCTATGGGCTGGGCCGTGAGGCCTCTGCCATCACGGTGGCCGACATCCTCTTCGCGGTCGACGGTCCCTCTGTCGACAACCGTCCCCCCGCAGCATCGGCGCGCGCCGACGACGCGCAGCGCTGCGCCACGCCGGAGCTCTGGGATTCGCTCAGCCGCAAGGTGGTGGAGTTTTTGGATTCGGTTCACCTGCAGAAGCTGGTCGACGACCAGATTGCCCTCGGTGTGCAGATGCACACCGAGCCGCTCCGGCGCCCCGAGCCTGTGCGGGCGGTCGTCAAGCCGTCGCGGCCCAACGCACCCAACTCGGTGTTCGAATTGGCGCGATTCGGTATCGCCGGTTGAAGACGCGACGGGGCTCGCGCCCCGTGGCGACTTTCGGTGGCGTCAGAACGCGTAAGTCGCAGACACCCAGAGCCTGCGGCCTTCGTAGCTGTTGACGTGCGGGCTGCCGTAGGGGGGTACGGTCTTGTCCGACACCACGTTCCCGCGGCAGTCGACGACGTCCTTGCCCAGCAGCGGTGAGCCGCTGCGTTCTCGATCCACTGCTTGTTGATCAGGAGAGCGCTGCCGCTGTACAACAGGCCATAGCCTGCTGAGCCTGCCAGGGCTTCCTTCGCGGCGATCGTCGACACCGACGTGCCCGGAACGCGGAAGCGACCGCTGCGCACCTTGGCGTAGAGCCTGTAGGCTTTCGTGCTGAACTTCGGCCCGTCCCCAGCATCACACGGGGCGCTTGATCCTGTTTCAGCCACCGCAGCCTGTGTCGCTCTCTTCCAAACTTTTCTTCTGCATCGCCTTAATGGCGGGTGCGTCAGGCGCGCTGGCGCAGTCGTTGCCTGCTGGCGTCCAACTCGGCATGTCGGCCGCCGAATTGCGCGAAGCCGTGCCCGACGCCGAGCGCGTGGCGCGCCCGTCCCGCCTCGCCGGCGGACTGACAGGCAGCTGGCGAGGCGCGCCGACCCCGATTGCCGGCCTGGTTTTCGAGCCCATCTTCTTTTTTGCCGGCAACGTGCTGCAACGCGTCGAGTGGTCGAGCGCCTCCGGCGACGTGTCGGATCGCGGTGCTGCCGCATTTGCAGAATTGCTCACATGGGGCCGCGCTCGGTTCGGCGCCGAGACCGGATCGCGCGATCCGGGCAGCACCTATGCCAGCTGGTCGACCGCCGACACCGACGTCTATCTGCAGCATGTCGACGCGGCAGGCCGGGCAGCGGTGCGGCTGGTCTACAAGGTTCGTCGCCTTAAGGATGCCAGCGCGCTTTAGCCTGCGCTGAGCCGGTCAGACCTCGAGCAGCATGCCGCGCTCTTCGATGAAGGCGACGACGTCGGCCACGCCGGCGTGCGTCTTGAGGTTGGTCATCACGTAGGGGCGCTGTTTGCGCATGCGCTGGGTGTCGGCTTCCATCACGTCCAGGTTGGCGCCCACGTGGGGCGCCAAGTCGGTCTTGTTGATGATGAACAGGTCGCTCTTGGTGATACCCGGGCCGCCCTTGCGCGGAATCTTCTCGCCGGCCGCCACGTCGATCACGTAGATGGTGAGGTCGCTCAGCTCGGGGCTGAAGGTCGCGGCCAGGTTGTCGCCGCCACTTTCGACGAACACGATGTCGGCGTCGGGATATTCGACCAGCATGCGGTCGATGGCTTCGAGGTTGATCGAGCAGTCTTCGCGGATGGCGGTGTGCGGGCAGCCGCCCGTTTCCACACCCATGATGCGCTCGGCCGGCAACGCGCCCGAGACGGTCAGCAGGCGCTGGTCTTCCTTCGTGTAGATGTCGTTGGTGATGGCGACCAGGTCGTACCGGTCGCGCATCGCCTTGCAGAGCATCTCCAGCAGCGTGGTCTTGCCGGAGCCGACCGGCCCGCCGATGCCCACGCGCAGGGGCGGCAGTTTCTTGGTGCGATTGGCGATGTGGTGCAGGGCGGAGGCCATGGTGCGTCTCGTTTGAAAAAGTCAGCTTCTGAAAAGGCGGGAGTATTGCGTCTCGTGCCGCGCCGAATGGATGGCGAGCATCGGTGAGAAGGCTTGGCGCTCATCATCGTCGAGCGCGATGGCGCGGTCGACCGCGGCCGGGATCTCGGCGGACAGGCGGCCCAACATGCGCTGGCCGGCACTCTGGCCGAGTGGCACCGACTTCACCGCGGTGCCGATCATGTTCTCGGCCCAGCCGAAGGCGAAGGCCAGGCAGCCGTCGCGGACGCTGGCCTGCGTGCGGCTGGCCGCGAAGGCGAAGGCCACCGGGTAGGTGATGGTGACGGCCAGCCCCTCGAACTGCGCGGCGACGTCGTCATGGTGCAGCTTCAGCCACTCGACGAAGGAGCGGCCCATCTGCTCGGTCTGCAGCAGGAACTCGGTGGACTCGCGCGTCTGCAGCACCCAGGCGTTGAGCGCTGCGATGCGCGCGGCGTCGGCGCTGCGCCAGGCGGCGATCGATTGCGCCACCACCGGCAGGTCGCCGCGTGCGAGGCCCAGGTGC
>Ga0247812_10002142_pt1 | contig 11096 bp, 5 predicted proteins | sample UWRJL149409B1_FD_178011 | JGI IMG/M metagenome (GOLD analysis project Ga0247812, IMG submission 178011) | Plant litter microbial communities from Arlington Agricultural Research Station in Wisconsin, United States - UWRJ-L149-409B-1 | ecosystem: Environmental > Terrestrial > Plant litter >...
GGTGGCGCTGAAGCGGGATTCTAGATTTGGAAGTTCAATGGAGACTGACCGTAGCTTCTAAAGACCTTGTCTAACTAAAGAAGAAACGAATTTGTAATGAACACCCTGGTCACAAGGACTTCGTTGTTCTAGTGATTGAAATTAGGTGGCAATTTGCCTATTCAACCCTCTTTTAAGGCTAGTGCTTGGTATTGAGATGTTTAGCGAGACTCTCAGTGACCTTCATGGGGCAAAAGAAGATGAATGACAAGGGCTTCAAGAGGGCTTCTAGACCCTGTGAAAATCGAAGTCACGCCAATCAAATAGTAAAAGCTAAGAGAAACTAGGTGCCGAAATGCTCTGCTCCTTTGGATAGAAATCAGTGGAGGGTTTAATCTCACGTGACGTTATTTGTGGTGTTTCCTTATTCCCAATGAGTCTCAAATCCACGCAGAAGAGATCATTGCCCCATAAGTGGTCTTCCCTTCAACAAGAAACTCCCTCGTGGTAAGTCGTGTGAGACGGAGCTGACTATATTTCCATGAGTGCTCTGATGAGTGGTCTGATGAGTGCTCTGGAAATCCGATCTTACACAGGTAGTAAATAGTATGCAGGCTATTTGACTAAGGCATGCTCCGTGGCTTCAAGAGATATCCCAAACCCCGTGGTTAGGTAATGATATAGTATTGGGCAGCCGTGGTCTGTTCGTACATGAAGATAGATCTTGCACCTCTTCTTGTAGCCGTGTCCATCAACAACATACGGATACAGATGGTTTGATAGTTTGGTAAGAACTACATGTCCCTCAGATACCCTGCTCCCAACGTAGAATAAAAGGGATGGTTGCTGTCTTCCACTTGGTATAGAGGAGGTTAGAAAAGGGTTTGGCTGAAAAGGGCCGTGCCGAGTACTGTAGCAAAAATTGTCGTGCTGCTTACATAATTTCGACTCCAGCCGTTGTTACCCAGAAAACCTTCAAGGACACCAAACAACCAACCAAGCTCTTCACTCTCAATTCCCTCCGCACACTTTCAAAATGCTGATGCGTAGCTCTGCCAGGTCGGCGCAAGTATGTCATTCCATATGTCTGCTATCAATGGCATCGTAACCTGCTAACAACGCTTATCAGGGCCTTTTGCGAACCGCCCAAACATCATCACGAACCTTTGCTACAGTGCAATCGGTATGCAATGCGCCTGTTTTCCGTTAGATAACACACCTCTGACTTATTAAACTACAGGATATCTTCAAGCCTACAAAGTATGGGGGTAAATACACCGTTACCTTGATTCCTGGAGACGGAATTGGTGCCGAGGTTGCGGATTCTGTCAAGACGATTTTCAAGGCCGATAACACACCAATCGAATGGGAACAAGTTGACGTATCTGGTGTGGCAACTGGTGATAAACACTCCGAAGAATTGTTCCGCGAGTCAATTGCCTCTTTGAAGAGAAACAAGCTTGGATTGAAGGGCATCCTACATACTCCTGTTGAACGATCCGGTCATCAATCTTTCAATGTTGCTTTGCGACAGGAGCTCGACATCTATGCATCCGTCGTCCTCATCAAGAACATCCCAGGTTACAAGACACGCCATGAAAATGTGGACTTTGCCATTATCCGTGAAAATACTGAGGGCGAGTATTCTGGGCTAGAACATCAATCTGTTCCTGGCGTCGTTGAATCCCTCAAGATTATCACCCGCGCTAAGTCTGAGCGTATCGCCAAGTTCGCATTCAGTTTCGCTCTTGCCAACAACCGCAAGAAGGTGACATGTATCCACAAGGCCAACATCATGAAGCTTGCAGATGGTCTTTTCCGCAACACCTTCAATGCCGTCGCCAAGGATTATCCCACCCTTGAGACCAATGACATGATTGTTGACAATGCTTCTATGCAATGTGTCTCACGACCACAGCAATTCGATGTCATGGTCATGCCTAACTTGTATGGAGGAATTTTGTCTAACGTTGGGGCTGCTTTAGTTGGTGGACCTGGTATCGTGCCCGGCTGTAACATGGGCCGTGAGGTTGCTGTATTTGAGCCAGGTTGCCGTCACGTTGGTTTAGATATCAAGGGCAAGGATCAAGCTAACCCAACAGCTATGATTCTGTCTGGATCTATGCTTTTAAGACATCTTGGTCTTGATGAGCATGCAAACCGCATTTCCAAAGCTGTTTATGATGTTATCGCTGAAGGGTAAGATTCATTATCATAGATACGAGACTCCTTTGTTGTAGACTAGAAAGCTAACAAACTTGCAGAAGAGTGCGTACTCGTGATATGGGAGGAGAGAGCACTACGCACCAATTCACCCGTGCCGTTCTTGACAAGATGGAGCTGGCTGGTTAGAGAAGAGTATTGTATAGAATGTCAATTGTACTTTAGTTTGCATTAGCCGGTGCCTGCCTTGAGCTTATTCCAATCACATCAGTACATGGATTGCAGGCAAATATAAATTTTGGTCGCGCATCGAATTGGTCTTTATGCTTTACTCCCTGGTAATGCTACATACAACTACCCGTTTATCGAAATATTCATTTGCCGATAGATTCAGACAGAAGCAAAAGCACCACTTTCTCAATGTATCCTCAGGGTCATACTTCAATCATGCTATTTTGTTATATCCGATATCATCTATCACACTATCATTATCTTTGAATCATTTATTCTTTGACATTTTTTTCTTTTTCTCATATTATCACTTGAATATTCATATTAGGGTCTGTATGTACTTAAAACTATTGCCATCTTATGGTACAAGTAGTCATTCGCTCTACTAGGTTAATTTGACAGTAACTACCCCCTTTGCGGGGACCGTCACAGTTACAGCTCCGTTAGCTAAAGTAGCTGAAGTAGAAGCAAACTTGCTTGCCTGGTTAGTGAACCATGCGGAGGCTGCCTTGGGCGAGAAGCCACTAAAGGACACCTTCGCAGAGGCACTAGCGGTACCACTGTTGGTGAATATCGCAACTACCGAGCCATCGGTGTTCTGGAAAGCACCAATAATGACATTGCCAATGGAACCAGAGGTCGCAACACGAATGGCTCCTGGACGGATGTGACGGGACCACATAGCAAAGGCCCAGAAAATTCCAGAAGTCGTTACTGTGGTACCGTCGGTGGTGTCTAAAAGATGCAGTGCCGACTGAGTTTGCTTGACCTCAAAGCCCTCCCAAAAGAGATAACCGGATAGCTGGGCATTGACCATAGCCACGGCAAGCTTTTGAGCCCATGCGAATCCCTCATTGGCCGCGCCGCTACTATACCAAGTCGTTATGAAGGCTCCACTTGGGCCGGCTTCGGTATTCCACTTCGGCAGGGTGGTCTGGCTGAGAGGAGTGGTGGCATCAGAAGAATAGCTATGAGAGGTGATAAGGCTGAGATATTTTGTTGAGCCACCAGAAACAAGGGCAGATGTGTAAGTGTTCTGCTTACTCCACCCGACGGCATCGCAGCAAGTAAGCTTGGTCGTGAGCCCTGCCGCTTTCACCGTGTTGTAAAGGATGGGGATAAAGCTAATAGCTTCCGCTGCATTGTCGCTGATTTGCATTTGCGAGTACGATGTTTGCCAATCTGGCTCATTTAAAAATCCCAAGTGCGTGACGGTAATTCCAGCTGAAGCGTAAAGCTGGACATACTTGACGAGCAAGTTTGCGTATGCTTGCATCCAGTTTCCTGATGAACACGTTCTACCCTGGGCACCACATAGATACCTGTTAGGATCATCAGTACTCTGCTAATAACAATGGCTAATCTAATAACTCACCCAGGTGTTGACTCGGACCCGCTTGTTTTCATGAAACCCGGAGCACTCCAAGCATCCGCATAGATGGTCTTCACACCATAACCAATTGCCTTCTTACTGAACCAGACCTGGCCTTTGTCATTACCATCCCACACGTATTTGGGAGTTCCCGATGGAGATCCTGGACTGGTTGGCAAGATGCTATCACCGCTACCCCCAGAGCCAATGCGATTTCGAATTATCGAGAAGCCAGCACCAGCTGTAGTACTGAAGAGTAAGTCTAGAGCACGGTTCTGAACTGTAGCACCTGAGTTCTGGAATTCTGTCGCTCGGCCGAAAGCCTGAGAGATGCCAAATCCGTCAATGGTTTGATACTTAGTGGCGACGTTGACGGTGATTGCTGTCTGTCCGGTAGTTAAAACCACCAGGTTAGCAATAATGGCTAACTTGCTGAAGATTGTCATCATCTCTGTTGCGAATTTGATTCAATTTCTCTTCTTAAACCATTTCGGAATAATAAAGATTGAGCCTTTATATTTACCATTTTTGTCTTTTAGACCACCGAGTACGAGTCACGGAAATACTACATGCGATTCCTTCAAAGGAGCGGAATATCTACAGAAATGAGCAATTTCGGCATTGATACTCCGCGTGTTCAACAATCGCGAGGCTGTCATTCCTGAAGGGGTAAATCTCGAGGGAACTGTAGAGTCCACCAATCAAGACTTCTAGTAGTTCATACCACACAATATTGTATATATTTCATCGTAGTAACATTGGGATCACCTATGGATAAAAGCTATACGTCCGATTTACCAAAAAGTTTACAACACGCAGTACGAACAAAAGCCGTTTCCATTATGTACCACACGTGATACGCCCCAAGTTTTAAACAGTTAGGATAAGCTAGTTGAAGTATTTTCAAAATCAATTGACTTACAACTTACAAATACAAGTGTTCGGTTTTATTCAGAATTTATCTGTAATAAAAGAGCTAGGATGTTATAAAGTAAGCGTTTATAACGATAATAATTCTCACATACTTTCTTCGCCTCAGTTGGATTTCTTTTGCGTCTTGGCCACAATTTTGTCTTCGGTATAGTATACTTCAAACGAAACTAATAATAATAAAGAATATCGTTATCAGTAGACTCTACTCTACTCTAGATAAAGAAGTGTCCAATAAAACAAGTGGCTTCGTAAAAATTGATTGGCTCTCTACGCACTCTATACCATTTATGGAAAAACACGGTCATACTTTTTAAAAGTTTACCACCAATCACTGACTTCATTTATGTAGTTTGAACAACAATTTTGTAACAACTTCAACTAACTGGAGTATCCGACCACCATAGGTTGTTTACACGGTCTCATTTGAGAAGCTGAGCATGTACTTTATGTAGCCTTTAATAACATTGCTACGGATTTTTTGGAGTTGAAAAATGGTATGTTCAAAGCGGTAGACTGGTAACTATGCGATCTTCTATTTTGTAAGTACTTTTATTTGAAGTGTTAGTTGATGGTATGGTCTATTTTTATATGGACGTCCCTCGGCTTACTGTGAACTGTTTGCAAATTACCGTGTGACATGAGCAGATAATGGATTTAGATAGTTACTACTATCGTGATCCTAGGTTTTCGGATAATAAACTTCCATATAGTTTTTAATTCTCCATCCAATCATTGTTATTGGTTGGTGTCCTTCTCCACTTGGTTCGGCAAAACTATTACTCCATTCAATTGCCGTGCGTTTAAGAGCTAACCACATCTCACACGACCTGCTCCCAGAAGGTATCCAGGAGATAAGAAGTTAAATCACTTGATAGGTTTAAGATGCAGACAGAGCTTGTATTTTGTTCGAGGACAAACCTTTCTAGCAACTAGTATTTCCATTGTTGGTGCTCTACATCCTCGTTGTAATGGCCCCCACACGTCTTGCTTTCTTTGCTGAACAATCCTTCCCGTCTATAATCCTGAAAGCAATCAACCTCAAGGAATCTTGTCTACTATATAATTCACCGGACTTTAGACAATGCTACTAACTTATTTTGCTATGACATTTTAATTCTTCCCAGTATCGTGAGGTTGGTAGTGTAGAGTCAATACATTCAAGCAAAATACCCAGTTCTCTCAGATACTGCTCAAAAAAGTCTCTGCCTGGCGTTTGGAGATAGTCTATAACCAACGGAAACTTGCTACAAAACCTGGCTTCATTATATAACGTAGATATATCGTAAGTATCACCAGAAAAACTCTTTAATATAAATGTTTTCAGATGACCTTATTACTCAACATATTGATACAAATAGTATCGGTTTAGTAGGTTTGCGCTCACCTTTATTCCCAGTAACCGTTGTTGCAGGCTATTTAGATGTTTCTGTTGTATGCCCTCGAATACTTATATACATTTAGTTTGAACGGTTATGTCTCAGAGTGGAAAGTTCTCACATTTATGGCAATAAGTCATGAATATGAAACCAGTCCCTTATTGATGCATAGGTTTCCTTCCACAATAGCAATTATTATACTACAAACACTATAAGAAACGTTAAATTTAACCCTTGCCACTCTATGTGGTACCTTTTTCCAAGATCACGATCTCTTCTGCACGTGCAGTCTTTCAAACCTCTTACCCTCCTCTACCACTTTCAAATTTGCCATCATTAAACACCAATGAATCGTGAGCAGATAAGCTCTACAAAAGACACCGCGCCGTCAATAAAACTCCCTAGACGTCGATGCCTTAGCCAATTCCTGTTTAGGTAATCAAAGCTCCGGATTCAGAAACCTGCAAGATGTTTGATATACCTCTCAAGATTTTACTGTCGGAGAGCCAGAATACGTCACACCTTGCTATTATCTAAAACAGCTTTAGAGGGTGAAGTGAACTGTCACACGGTCTCTAACATACCATAAGAGTCATTCGATCTCAGACTAAAAGCAGTTCCAACATCTGCTAAATTACCAGTCAGAGAATTAAATCTAGGTTAGAAACTCAAGATGAAAATCATGCTTTGATCCTTTGACACCATACGCAACATAACTTGAAGCTACAAGATACAACCTAGTTTCGTTTAAAAAGCTCCACATGCCTTGACAACACGATAGAAACCGAGAAAGAGCCCTCGCCGCCACGTTCGTTACTTCTCGCTTCGTGAAAAGGAGGCTTTAGGCGAGGGTTGGCGCCAAGCTGTGCGACTGATCAGCTAGAAAGGGAAGATTACTTTGCAGAAGGAAATAAAAATGTGATTCAGGTAGTATCTATATCTTTCATTCCTTTGGTATCAACATGAATAACCTAGTAATTATACTTCAGAACTAATTATGTTGACCCTTCTTACAATACAACTCCAGGAAAATTCTCAAGCCATACACAGTATTCTGAAAGAGACAAAGATTCACAAGAAGTATGGCCGGGTATCATCTCTGTACTTTCCTTTGTTATACCCCGAATATTCTACACGATTTCTTCTTTTGTTGGTAGCATTTCGGTTAGTCTTGGACAACCTGGAGTTGACTTTAAGCAATAGTGCTTATTCAACATAAAATACAGTAACTAAGCCCTCATTCTGTAAGTGGAATCCACTTTTTCACCGTGCCTTTAGATGTATATGGAAGGATTTCACTCTTATCAAGATTAATGAGTATATGAGTTTCATACAAACAAATGTCTACCTTTTCCACGTGCTTGATTAAGGACACTTTCAAAGTGGCTCCACGTTTTTATTCTTCTGTCAAAGATAATCTAGTCCAATGCGGCAGTTCGCTAAAGTAAGACTCCAGTTTTCCCTATTTCACCAAACGCCAATCTCTGAGTTGCCTCTTTCTTAGAAAACAATCTTCCGTTTCCTACCCGTATATTTCGAGTTGCTCTTCACAACCTTTCCTTTGCGTTCCATCTGCTCCTTCTTTCCCATGATCCATGCCTTACTGCCCTTCTTCACTATTCTTCCTTTCTCTTTGTGCTTTCTTCTTGCATCTAAAACATCCACACCCTCCAATCCTTTCACTACTCCGGTGATATCACCTCCATCACCTTCTTTCTCACTCCCACCAACAGTCAACACTAAATACAGTTTGCTGTTCTTAGTTCCCGGATCATCTTCCAGTATTCCGGCACCAAAGCCAGCCTTAATAGCCGCTCCACTTATCATGGTTCTCTGCAGGTCATTCTTTGGGTAGAATTGACAGACAGCTCTTCCGCCTCTCTTCAGACTGGCATACAAACCATTGAAAAATCTTGATAATCGTCCAGTACTGCTTACATCACTACTTTCAGCGTTGCATAGCCACTGAATAGCACTAATCGATATTGCGGCATCAAAACTTCCAGCTCTAAAAGGTACACCTTGCCCGATATCTGCCAGCATAAGATCCCCTTCCACGTCTCTTTGCAAAGCAATATCCAGCATAGAAGCGGATATATCCATACCAACCCAGACATGTGGTCCACCCTCCTGAGGATCTATGGAGGTGAGAATCTCGCCAGACAAGCCAGATCCACATCCGACATCGAGAATTAGGGAAGGATCAGAGAGGTCAAGAAGTTCGAGAGCACGATTTGTCATCTGAGCCTGGATATTCTGTATACGGGAAGATGTCGTGTATTTCTTGGCTTCGGTGTCATTGTAGTGAAGATCCGGGGGGCTGGAATTTGTGAGAAACAGAGCTGTGGAGGGGTAGCGGGGGGTATTTACAGTGTATCTTCGGGGCGAGACATGATTGCTTCCAGTCCGAGTTGAAACTAGAGATGATTACCGCCTTACAAAGTTTCAAATAATGGTTTCTGGGTTATGCTGGCGCATTAGTTTTGAGCGGGTCTGTGTAGATTGAAAAGTTGTGAAATACGATTGTTCCAATTCCGAACTTTTTTTGAATCCGCATTTTGGTCTTGGCGCGGCTGCCGAAATCTGGGGAAACACGCGCCAAAAGAACACGTTCAACAAAGTTAAAGGGGCGACTTCACCAACACATACAACCAGACATGCAACGCTCATAAATCAACTTCAACATAATGTGGATTCTCCCACTCGTCGGGTACATTGGCATGGGCCTTGGGTTTGGCTTCCTCACCCTCGCCATAGGTACATTCAACCTCTCAAAACATCCAAGGAAAGCTCGCTCATGATTACATAGCTTCCGGACTTTACTATCTATCCGAACTGGTAGAAGAACACACCGTTCTTGCGAAGAAATTCCTTACGCGATTGATATACTTTGTTATCGTAGTTCAAACCCTACTCTGGCTCGTGGATGGCTTCCCATTTAAGCTCTCTCTTCTGAGTATCATATCACATATCGTTTATCTGGGGAACATGCGCCGTTTTCCGATAGTGAAGCTCTCGGACCCTCTGTTTTTGATATCTTGTGGTATGCAGTCCTCTCATAGTCCTTAATGGTGTAGAGACTAACCTGTGTTAGTCCTGGTTCTATTTAACCACTGGGTCTGGTTTACACATTTTTCTACAACCTCAGCCGCACCTAGGTATTCTATCTACGACGCTCCGAAAGTCCCTAGCTTCACCGAAATCGCCTCATACTTCGGTCTTTGCGTATGGCTGGTGCCTTTCTCACTTTTTGTTTCTCTCTCTGCGAGCGACAACGTTTTGCCAACAATGAATAGCGAAGAACCAAGTACCCCTAGTGCGGCTGGTTCTGGAACTGGAAAGCGACAGGGTATGGTGAAGGTTGTGGTAGACAATATCAGAGATTCAATAGGAGATCTAGGAAGGGTCGCTGGCTGGTGGAAACCAAGGGAACATGGATTTTAATGATCACAGGTATATGACAAAAACGGCGTTAGTTTTGGGATGGTCTCGGATTCATCATCCCACAACATGGGACTGGAAAGGTTTAGAATGGTATCAATGCATTATATCAGAATATCAGCAATCTGAGCTCCTTGGGTATTTCCGCCTGTCAACGCCATACTGTAAGTTGTTTTAGCAAATCGTGTTTCCCAGTTCCTTTATCCTGGTTCAAAGTCCTTCATCATTCGTTTTTGAGGGTAGTTCCGCTAAACGACTGTCAGTTGGCGTGCTGGACCTTAATATGAAAGGACCTACTCGAGTTCCATTTCATCCTTGAGATCCTCAACACGACCATCCAACATTGCGGTCATCTCGCTGATGACGTTTGCAGTATGTTGCTCAATTGACTTCGTACTGGTAAGAATCTGAGATTCGATACCTGCACGCTTCTTGTTCAATTCCTCGAGTCTGACCCATTGTTCCTTTCGGGACTTAGTGCTGCGGATGGTTAGGAGAAGCTTCGGTGCAGAGGATGACGGAAACGGTATATGAAATCTTCAACTCTTACACTCTAGTCTTTCTCGCTTCAAACACAGTGTTGATCCTGGCTGCAATGCTTTTGACTCGCTTTCCTTGCTCGTCTTCTAAGGCTTTGCGTTTGCTATTGCGGCGTTTCTTGTTCTGAAGTGCTTTGTTAGAGGCTATTAATAGGCCTTTGATCATAAGATGCACAAACAGCTTCAACCATTTCACGAGCTGTCGTCAGCATGTCAAAACTAGTTTGCTGGGAGTCTACTAAATTCTCATCATCGGAGGTATCAGGCTTTGTTTGGCTTTTCCGTAGGGCCATCCTGGATGTATGGAGTGATTGAGTGTCGGGGTAGTGATTTTAACGACTTTAAAATGATCAAAGCCTTAAATGTCTATCCCTGATTTCTAAGTTATAATTCTTCTGTTGTTGAGCTGACGGATGGATGACACCAATCAATGAACAATGAACAAGGCACAAGGCTGAATGCTAAGGCTGTGGTGGGGCGGCTGCCACCACTAGTGTCATCCCCACCAAAAAATAATTTGAACCTCGCAGGTATATCGTTTCTCCATTCTCTAATTTCCAAATTTCAATCGTCTCCTATAAGTCGCAAATATGGGACTCGCTGCACCCAAAAAGTATGCCGTGTCCAAACATTATGTAATAGATGGATACTAACTGAAATTATCTAGCCGCATGAAATTATCCCACGATCCTAACAATACAAGATGGACAGGCAACAAAGAAAGCTTTGGGCACAAGATAATGGCCTCTCAAGGCTGGAAAGAGGGACAATATCTTGGTGCCGTGGATGCCAATCATGCCGAGCATTACACAGCTGCCAATGCATCACACATTAAAGTTTCTATCAAAGATGACAACCTCGGACTGGGAGCGAAGATAGGGAGCGGGGTTGGTGCTGGTGAATGCACAGGGCTAGATGCATTCAAGAACATCCTTGGGAGGCTGAATGGGAAAGATGAAGACGAGATTGAGAAAGAACAGCGGTCGAGAGATGAGTTGAAACGAGCTATTTATACAGAGAGGAAATGGGGCAGTGTGAGATTCGTTCGAGGAGGTTTTCTCA
>Ga0247812_10002143_pt1 | contig 11093 bp, 12 predicted proteins | sample UWRJL149409B1_FD_178011 | JGI IMG/M metagenome (GOLD analysis project Ga0247812, IMG submission 178011) | Plant litter microbial communities from Arlington Agricultural Research Station in Wisconsin, United States - UWRJ-L149-409B-1 | ecosystem: Environmental > Terrestrial > Plant litter >...
GGATCAGCTAGTCAAAATAGTCGAGGCCATCGACCGCGTGTCCCGTGAGGTAACCACCCTCTCGGAATTGCGTACGATGGCCGCTGAGGGTCGAATCTTCGGACGGGGACAAGTGCTACCAGCAGCAGCAGCTCTCCTCTCGGTATAGTCCCGACATTCTTTAGCTCCCGCTGGTTTCATTCCTTACGGCCACGATCAACTGTGGAAAACGGACCGCCATGGATGCGTCAGTACCTCAGCCTCACCGTCTACTAGGGCACCAACTATGAAACTAATTAATCCAGGCGAGGATTTCGCTAGAGAAAACGACACAAACCACGATGACGTTGTCCTTGTGGCGACGTCCGATCAACTGCGACTACTCGCTAGCAGCATCCGCGAAACCTTGGAGGCCGTCGAGGACTGGGAATTTCATACCCGCCTGGGTGTGCAGCCCGCGGAGCTGCGCGCACTTGGCTCTGAGTTGCAAGCTCTCCTACGCGAATTACCTCAGCGGCACGAGGATTCGAACTGAAGTTAAAATGACCGGCATAGGCATCCGGTACTTTGCGCATTTGCTGCGCCTCCTGAGCCCCTCTGGACGCCTAGCTGGGGTTCATGAAATTCCATCACAACGGGCACGCCAAGTTCATGAAGCGGCGGCTTGGATGCTGCTGATGAAGAAAAACTGGAGAGGTAAGGGTCGGAAATGAAGATTGCTGAGTTGCGGGGCGAGTTCGACTATGGGCTCGCAGTTATTGCCGACGATCACACTGACGGAGTAGCCCCTGATTTTTCCCGCGACATGTCTCAACTGGCAGTGCAAGGGGACGGAATTCTTCTCGTTCGAGTACAGCACGGACAGGAGGGGGAGGCGACTGTTCGGGTCTGGGACTCCGGGGAATCCGGCGACGGGACACCTGCGTACGAGTCCACCCTGCACTTTCCGAGCGGCGTTGTATGGCTTCGCGACGTCCCTGCTTTGATCGAGGCAGAGGTTCGCTTGTCACCCGGGTCATATAAATGCAGGATTTATGTCGATCAGGTCTTCCAGGCCACCTCGGTGGACATTCACTTCACTGCGCCATAGACACCGGTCGCTGTGGATAGCGCAGCGCTAGATTCACGCCGCACTATGACTCGTGCCATTCGACGGCGCTACCGCAGTATCCGCCCGCACGACTGGTGTGGAGGGTTCCTGCTCAGCTGGGTAGGCGCGAGAGTGCAGCGGGGCTCCGTGATCAGCACTTTTGCTCAAACAGAGGATATTTTGAGCCCTTACGGAGGATTGACTGGATTTGGCGCTCGAAAGTCCCTTTGATTCAGAGGCGCGATGAGAATCGAGAGCAACCCGCCAAGGGGTTTCTCTCGATTCTTGACGGTTTTGTTCTCGAATCTCAAACCCACAGAAAAAGCCACCGAGTCATCGGTGGCTTTTTCTGGTTTCGGGCCATCATCGGCTCGGATTGTTCGTGCTCACGCTGAGGAACTGCTCTTTTCGTCGCCGCTCCGCAGTTGAATCAAGATTCTGGCGCGCCGGATGGACCCTTTAATCCTTTGTAAATTGCGGCCGGCTGAATCGTCGGTCTACGTCCTGGCCGGAGCATCGATCTTCGCGCTTCTGGCTTTTGGATGCCTTTTCGCGTTGGCGTACAAGCTTTCGCCTCGAACGTCGCGACCGCGCGGGTAGCTTTTCTTCGGCGTTTCGAACCGCTCTTCTTGGAGGAAAGTGGCGATCCTTCTGAGGTTGGCCGAGACCGCCATCATGGTGACTATGAACTGGTGTGCTGCCAGACCGCGAATGCGGCGATCTGCTGCATGCGACAAGCGTTCCCCGTTGTTAGTGAGAATCGCATTCCAGCTCTCCATAAGATTCCGGTCGCGCGTGTAGAGGGAGTCCCATTCTGGCGACCCGTACCGGAGCAGTTGCTGGTGTTCGATTGTGTCAAGCAGGTTGATGCTGACCGATTTCTTCGCCGTGCAAATCTTGGGCAACGCCTTCGGGATGTTCGCTTTCAGGATTTTCTATAAGGAGAGCGACCTGTGGCCGCCGAATGGATTCAAGGCGAACGGCAAGCCGCAACGCGTCGAGGGGCGAGTAGTCGTTGGCGGTGACCGCGTCTGGTACACCGAGCATTACCAAACCTTTACTGAGATTATTGACTAATGACTACCCACTGGATGCAGCAGCCGGAAACTCTCCTCGGAGAGCCGGGAAAGCCGTACACCGTACGCAAACGGCGTCTCCCGGAACTGCAGGCCTACCTCACGCAGAACCAAATGACATTGGTCGGAGTCGATGCCGCCGATGCGCGTTCTGAAGCTGATTTCATAAGCCTCCTGAAGGAGATTCTGGTATTCCCAAGTTGGGCCGGTTCGACCTGGGACATCTTTAGTGACATCGGCGATGAGATGGAAGAGGAGTGGCCGTTTCCTCTCGCGCTGATAGTAGATAACTACTCGAAAATGCTCTCGCGAAACCCTGAGCTCGCACTAAGCATCTTGTGGCAACTTACATCGTTATCCGAGGGCTCCAGAACAGAGCAACGGCAGTTTGAGATCTACTTCGTGCTGTAATTCTCGCTCGCACCGTGACGATGGATTCGAGGCTATCTGGTTCAGAATGATGCCAGTGGTAAGCCACCAAGATTTGGGATTGTCCAAGGCTGGGGTGAGGCGCGCGTCGTAATTGGGCATGGTGAACCTGACGGCCCGCGCCGCGCGCTGCTCGATCACCATGTCGCCATTGGCGAGCTCTAGCCCTGCCCGACTGATCATCATGTGGAAACCGTCGACCGAGGCTCAAATCTTGATTGCGATGCACGACGGAAACCTCGTCGAGGATCACAACTTGGGACTGCTGTCGGTTTGATTGACTCGCGTGGCGTTTAGTGTCTGGGCCGCGTGAGTCTGAGTGCGGCTACAAGGCGCCCAAGGAGTCGACACCAGGAAATATCAAGAAGGGCAAGATCAGCAGCGGTTGCTCCAAGTGCTCGCCGTTTCAGAATCTGGTCACTAGCGACGTTGCGAATGTCGTCGCAGGGGAAGCGTCAGGTTTAAAAATACTTAAGCTTGCTTGACCCAGACGGAACTGAAGGATGGACTTGGCACGTGGACACGTACGACAAGTGATGAACCGCAAAGATATTCTCCGGGCTTTCGATAGCGCCATCAGAGAGTGGGGATTCACCGCGCGGGGTAAGAACTACAGTCGAGGTTGGCCCGAGCTAACTTGGTTTGTGAAGGCTGAACTCATACCGAGGACTGCACGAGTAGGTCTGCAAGCGGGAATCGCTCTGGAGGTTCTCACCGGCGAAGGTAGCCGTCCGTCGAATGTCATGGATTGCCAAATCATGCTCATTCCGACGGGTCACCCCTTTGGTCTGGACAGACGGGAATCTGAGGACGCTCTTGATGAAGAGAGCGGATTCAGTGATGAGCAGCGCTTGGAGCAGCTATTCAAAATAGTCGAGGCCATCGACCGCGTGTCCCGCGAGGTAACCACCCTCTCGGAATTGCGTACGATGGCCGCTGAGGGTCGAATCTTCGGACGGGGACAAGTGCTACCAGCAGCAGCAGCTCTCCTCTCGGTATAGTCCCGACATTCTTTGGCTCCCGCTGGTTTCATTCCTTACGCCCACGATCATCTGTGGAAAACGGACCGCCATGGATGCGTCAGTACGTCAGCCTCACCGTCTACTAGGGCATCAACTATGAAACTAATCAATCCAGGCGAGGATTTCGCTAGAGAAAACGACACAAACCACGATGACGTGGTCCTTGTGGCGACTTCCGATCAACTGCGACTACTCGCTAGCAGCATCCGCGAAACCTTGGAGGCTGTCGAGGACTGGGAATTTCATACCCGTGTGGGTGTGCAGCCTGCGGAGCTGCGCGCACTTGGCTCTGAGTTGCAAGCTCTCCTACGCGAATTACCTCAGCGGCACGAGGAGTCGAACTGAAGTTAAAATGACCGGCATAGGCATCCGGTACTGTGCAGGGCGCAGAAGCGTTGTGCTTGCTCGGGCCTTTCTTGCGACGAGGCGATGCAGGACGTTCGTCAGTTGACTGAGCATTGGGAAGTGACGGAGTACGCCAAGCACCATCCAGTTTCAAGTTCGAAATCGGCTCCATGAGATAGTGGGCACTTTTGATGAGCCCGCCTATGGTCCATTTGTATCCTTTTGTCAGAGGGCAGCGCAGATCGGAGTGAGGTACGTCGACTTCATCGATCCGTACCAGAGCGCCATGCTGAATAACTTTCAGTTAAAAGATTGGCTTCAGGACTTCCCGGCCGCAATCGATGAGATGCCGATGAACTCGATCCGACGTGCCAACGCGCCAACGCGCCAACGCGCCAACGCGCCAACGCGCCAACGCGCCAACGCGCCAACGTGCCGACGTGCCGACGTGCCGACGTGCTGGAGGTTCTGGATGCCGCGCGACACGCGGAGGCCATCGATGGGTACCTGTTCGTGGAGGACTGAGGACTCGGCGAGCTTCGAGCGATGAGCCAAAATGGGGCTGGACCGACGCAGTGGCGCGCAGCTGACTCGCTCCACGCTCGGTGTGACAGATAATCACGCGGACTTAAGGGAGCGCTGACTATCCGGAACTGGGCGCATATTGGTAAATTGCCGGGTCAAACTACAACAACGTTAAGATCCCTTCATGGACGAAATAAGCCCCATTTGGCTAGCGAAACTCATTCGGAGCGTTGGTGTGCTCGCTCTGCCTTACGAAGGTCAGCGTGCCTGGCTGGCTGCTAATTGGGGCCTTCCCGGTCTTCAACCTGTCTCGGAACTGGCAGTGGAGCTGGGGGATGCAACTCTGCTGGTCGACCAGTTCTTGAAGTTGGGGTGGATTAACCCGAGGATCATGGAAGCGATCGTGCTCCTTGACGATTACCTGGGCGAACGGAGCGGTCCGCAGAATGCTGACTTCTGGACTTATGACTCGCTTCGCGCGCATCCAGACTGGGGGCATGCCCGTACGTTGGCGTTAGAGGTTCTCAAAACAGTCAACTGATCACGTAGTTTCGACAAGCTCAGCTATTGAGTGAGTTCTGACCGAATCGCCTGGCGCCGGATTGGTAGTGGGTCACGCAGTAGCGACGGGAGACCTCAATGCGATGGCTGCCGAGGTCGACTGTACGGACCCGGGATCGTCCGGAAGGAAGTGCAAGATTTGCTCGGAGTCAAGGACACCTTCGTCCCCGCCAAGTCATGATGGGCCGGATAAGTCCGGAATGGTTGGTAACGGCCGGTGATGTCCGAGGGAGGTCGGAGAAGTCCTGCCAAGGGGATCAAACGTTAGTCGTTAATGAGCCGGTGCTCGACGTTCTTCGGTTGAGTAGACATGAAGGGGAAGCGATCGTATAGTCGGTCCGGCTTGGAGCTTCGTAGGCGATGGACTTGGCTTGAGGTGGTTCTGCTGCGGCTCCCACTCGTTTCTTCGATCTCGGAACCTTCGATTCGCTGCAAGCAGCGTCTCAGGTGTGGGTAAGCGGTACTGCTGTCCTTGCACATTCACTGCGCCTCCTGAGCCCCTCTGGCCGCCTAGCTGGAGTTCATGAAATTCCATCAAAACGGGCACGCCAAGTTCATGAAGCGGCAGCTTGGATGCTGCCGATGAAGAAAACTGGAGAGGTAAGGGTCGGAAATGAAGATTGCTGAGTTGCGGGGCGAGTTCGACTATGGGCTCGCAGTTATTGCCGACGATCAAACTGACGGAGTAGCCCCTGATTTTTCCCGCGACATATCTCAACTGGCGGTGCAAGGGGACGGCATTATTGTCGTTCGAGTACAGCACGGACAGGAGGGGGAGGCGACTGTTCGGGTCTGGGACTCCGGGGAATCCGGCGAAGGGACGCTTGCGTACGAGTCCACCCTGCACTTTCCGAGCGGCGTTGTATGGCTTCGCGACGTCCCTGCTTTGATCGAGGCAGAGGTTCGCTTGTCACCCGGATCATATAAGTGCAGGATCTATGTCGATCAGGTCTTTCAGGCCACTTCAGTGGACATTCACTTCACTGCGCCATAGCCACCGGTCGCTATGGATTGCGCAGCGCTAGATTCGCGCCGCACTATGTGTAACTCGTGCCGTTCGACGGTGCTACCGCCGTATCGGCCCGCACGACTTAAGTGGAGGGTTCCTGCTCAGCTGGGTAGGCGCGAGTATGCAGCGAGGCTCCGTGATCAGCACTTTTGTTCAAATAGAGGATATTTTGAGCACTTACGGAGGATTGACCGGATTTGGCGCTCGAAAGTCCCTTTGATTCAGAGGCGCGATGAGAATCGAGAGCAACCCGCCAAGGGCTCCTTACGAATCTCAACGATTTCGTTTGCGAATCCCCGTTGTACGCGAAAAGCCCCCGAGTTTTCGGGGGCTTTTTCGTGTTCGTGGTGGCACCTGCAAGGCGCACCTCCCTGGTCGAAAGGTGAAAGCCGCGCTTTCGAGCGCGAAGCGGCCGCCTCCTATCTAACGGGCAACAATCCGCTGAGCGCGTCAGTGGTCGGACGTAACCTTCAAACAGGTCGACACTTCGTCGGCCTAGATCAGGAAGGGGAGGATGCCCATGGGTAAGCCATCGAAATCCGCTCTGTCCAAGGCTGGAAGCACTCTCGCGTCATCGAGTTCTTCCAAGTCGTCCAAGTCCTCAGCCGGCAAGACGCTCGGCAAAGGCTGATCGAAAGGGTGCGCGTCGCTGACGCGGCGGCGCGCACCGACCTCTTGAACCAACTCGGCTGCTATGTTGCCGAGATCACCCAGCGGAAGCTGTCTCGAATCCTGATCGCAGTAGCCGCGACCTTGTTGTTGCTTGCTCCGTCGCTACCCTGAAACCCACTTCTTGGGGTCATAAGAAAGAGCACAATACCGTTCGATTCGCGCCGCCTCATCTGAGGCCTCAGCGCAGGCACCCACCCAGCCGCGCCTGCTTGACTGGCGGCATGCCCCAATCTGACAGCGCCAAGGTCGACAACGCCCTGCGCGACTACGACCTCGACGTCCTCGACCGTGAGCTGCGCGATACCGGCGGCGGCGAAGTCGACGACAGCATTCCCCAGCTCGCCGCGGCCGACCCCTCGTTGTTCGGCATCGCGACCGTCGGCGCCGACGGCGAGATCCGAGCGGCCGGCGACTCGCGCCTCGCCTTCTCGCTGCAGTCGACCGTGAAACCGTTCGTCTACGCGCTCGCCCTCATGGACCGCGGCGAAGAACTCGTGCTCGAGGCCGTCGGCACCGAGCCCACCGGCCAGGCGTTCGACGCGATCGTGTTCGAGGCCGAGACCGGGCGTCCGCCAAACCCCATGGTCAACGCCGGAGCGTTGCTCACGGCGAACCTCGTCAACGGAGCGAGCGTCGACGACCGCACTGACCGCATCCTCTCGGGGCTTTCAGAAATCGCCGGGCGCGACCTCGAAATAGATCAGGATGTCGCGGGCTCCGAGCGACTGCTCGGCGACCGCAACCGCGCGCTCGGGTATCTCATGCGTTCCGCGGGCCACCTCGACGTCGACGTGGATGACGCCATCGCCGTGTACGCGCGCGCTTGTTCGGTGCGCGTCGACGCCGAGACGCTCGCGGTCATGGGCGCCACGCTCGCGTTCGGCGGGCGCAACCCGATCACCGGGGTGCAGACCCTCAGCCGCGAAGTCGTTCAGGAGACGCTGAGTGTCATGGCCACCTGCGGCATGTACGACGGGTCGGGCCGCTGGTTGCGCCGGGTCGGGCTTCCGGCCAAGTCGGGCGTCTCGGGCGGACTGGTCGCCACCGCGCCCGGTCGTTTGGGCGTCGGCGCGTACAGTCCGCCGCTCGACGAGGAGGGAAACAGCGTGCGCGGCGTTCTCGCCTGCGAGCGGCTCTCCGACGACCTCGGGTTGCACTTGTTCGGTTGAGCCGGCCTACTGCCCGCGTCCGGTCTTGCTTTGCAGGCGGTCGATGTGCTCGGATGCCCCGGCCGGGACTTCGCGGCGAGGCATTGCGCCGAGGCATTGCGCCGCTACGCGTTGACGAGTCGCTGCGCCGGGCCGTCGGCCAGGCCGAGCCGGGCGAGCGCCGCCGGACGGAATCCCTTCACGATGAGGTACCCGGCGAGCAGAATCTCCCAGGAGAAGATCGGCACGACGGCCAAGCCGGCGATCGGCATCAGCTGCTCGCTGTAGCCGAACATTTTCACGACGTTGACCGCGAAGACCAGCGGCCCGCCGATGAGACCCAGCACGGCGATGAAGCGCGGCACGAGGCCCGACTTGTACATGATCCAGGCCATCAACACGGTGTTGGTTCCGCAGATGAAACCGGGGCCGACGAGAAACGTGAAGTCTTGGAACGCCACGAGAGTCTCGATGAGGGGTGCGACGGACGTGTCATCCGTGACGACGGCGACGCTGGCGCGCACCGACACGAGGGTGAGTATGCCGATGACGCCGGTGAGGATGACACTCGCCTCGAGTGTTCGCAATGCGACGTAGCCCACCGCGAGCCCGGCGTGCTGCCGCGCGGCCACGGGGTAGAGCGCGATCGCGGTACCCACGACCGTGAGTGCGAGCACCACCTCGAGCAGTGCGCCCACGAGTACCGCGGTGTCGTCGCCGCTGCCGAGTCTGGTCGCGTCGGCGAGGTAGGGGCCGTAGAGGAGGCGCGGCACGATCGAGCTGGCGTGGGTAGCGAGGAAGAGCACCCCGACGATGATGGCGTTCTTGCGGTGGGCATTCATGGCAGCGGTCCGTTCCGGTCGAGGAAAAGGTGTACAGCGTACACCTGCTGATGAGACTAGGTGTACGCTGTACTCCTGTCAAGGAGGACTTGTGGCCGAGAAACGCGCGTATCTTAATCGCGACCGCGTGCTGGGCGCCGCCGTGTCGCTTGCCGACCAGATCGGCATCGATGCGCTGAGCATGCGCCGCCTGGCCCACGAGCTCGAGGTCGTGCCGATGGCGCTCTACAAGCACGTGAAGAACAAGGAAGAGTTGCTCGACGGCATGGTCGAGGTCGTCATCGGGGAAATCGATCCGCCGGTGGCCGACGCCAACTGGAAAGTCACGGTGCGCGAACGTGTGCTCTCCGCGCGACGCGTGCTTTTGCGTCACCCGTGGGCCCGCTCGGTGCTCGAGACGCGCACCAACCGCACGCCAGCGGTGCTCGACTACATGGACTCATTCACCGGCATGTTCCTCTCCGGCGGGATGTCGGTTGACCTGACTCACCACGTGATGCACGCGATCGGCGGCCGCATGTGGGGCTTCACCCAGGAACTGTTCGACGACTCGGCCGCGCAGAAGTCAGCTCCGCCGCTGCCGCCCGAGGCGCAGGCCGAGATGTTCCGGCTGATGGGGGAGCGCTACCCGAACATCCTCGCGGTCGCGACGTCGACGGCGCACGATGAGACCTCGGCGGTGGGGCAAGGTTGTGACGACCAGTTCGAGTTCGAGTTCGCGCTCGACCTCATGCTCGACGGGTTCGCGCGACTGCACGAGCGCGGCTGGTCGAGCGCCACCGCGCGCTAGTAGTCGACCGCGTTGTGCGGTTATGCCTGAGGGATGAGACGCTCCGCGCGGTACCGGTCGAATAGCGCGGCGAATGAGTCCGCCGTGCGGTGATGTGCGGTAAAGCCCGCGAGGCGACTCTTGCTGACGTCCGTCACAACTTCGAGGTCACGGCCGAGGTCTGCGTCGGTGTGCCACCACGATGCAATTCGCGAAAGATCCGATTCCACAAGGTCATGCTCCTTAGCGAGCTCGGCCCACACATCCTCCATGCCGATCATCTGCGTCGCGAGCGGGCGCGGCGCATCGACAAAACCCTCTGGCTCGACGCCGAAGTAGGCGGCGATCGCTGGCCACATGGTGCGCCAGCGGAAGATGTCGCCATTGACGACGTTGAACGCCTCGTTGGCGCCAGCGGGAGTGGTCGAAGCCCAGATCATTTGCTCGGCGAGGATAGTGGCATCCGTCATATCCGTGAGCCCGTTCCACTGCGTCTCGCTGCCCGGGAAGACGAATGGAATGCCGAGGTGCTTGCTGATGCTTGCCTGGGCGGCGATTGTCAGGCCCATGTTCATCAGGTTGCCTACAGCGTGTCCAATCACGGTGTGCGAGCGATGTACCGACCAGGAGAACCCGTTGCGAGCGGCAGCGGCAAATAATTCATCCTCTTGGGCGTAATAGAAGTTCGGCACGTCGAGGCGCGGTGCCGTTTCGCGGAACGGGGTGTCGGGCATCGCACCCTTGCCGTACGACTCGAACGGTCCGAGGTAGTGCTTCAGGCCGGTGACCAGCGCGACGTGCTCCACCGGTGCGTGATCGAGTGCGGCGAGCAAGTCGCGTACCATTCCGGCGTTCACCTCGATGTTGAGCTCTTCTGTTTCCTGACGCGACCACGCCGTGAAGAACACTTGATGGGGCGACTCCGCAGCGAGCACGCGAGTCAGATCGTCGGCTGACCGGAGATCTGCGGTGATCCAGCGCACGCCTGGAATGCTCCGACCTGCACGGCGGGCGAGAGCAACCACGTCCCACCCAGCTTCGGCTAGCTGGTCGACGATCGCGGAGCCGGTGATGCCAGAGGCACCGACCACCAGGGCCGAACGCTTGCTGTTGTCGCGGATATGGGAGGAGGTGCTGGGGTCAGAAATCATCTCGAGGTACAACCAGCTGCCGCTGACAGTATTCCGCCCCTGCTCGCGCGACCCCGCTGGTGTCGTCAGGGACACTCTGCGCGGCTACTGCGCGATGCGCACGTAAAGATCGCGTAGCAGCATCCCCGCGTGGCTTGTAGTTCGAGCGGTCGAATGACCGGTCGCCGCCAAGGTGACTGGCGCGACCCGACAGCGTCTCGGAGACGTGGTCGAATCGCCAGGCGATCGTCGTGAATGGCGGCCAATCGTGGCGAACTATGTCAGCTTCTCGAACACCATCGTGGCTTGGATGCGATCGCCGCCTCCGAGGCCCTTGCTGCCCGACGACGCCGTGGTGATGGTGTGCAGCCGGTAGCCCAATGAGGCCTGGGCGTTGATCGCCCGCTCGAGCTCGGTGAGGTTTCCGGATCCGGTTCCCCAGAGTTTCTCCTTCAGGATGACCTGAAGCACGACATAACTCATGCCGGTCGCAGCC
>Ga0247812_10002144_pt1 | contig 11092 bp, 17 predicted proteins | sample UWRJL149409B1_FD_178011 | JGI IMG/M metagenome (GOLD analysis project Ga0247812, IMG submission 178011) | Plant litter microbial communities from Arlington Agricultural Research Station in Wisconsin, United States - UWRJ-L149-409B-1 | ecosystem: Environmental > Terrestrial > Plant litter >...
TGTACGGTAGCATCACACGGCACGCCACTCATGGGAAAATCGAGCGATGTCGCAGTATGGTATATGTGTCGCGGCAAGCGAGTATCGTACAGTAGCACTAAGTGACTATGCTTGGGCTCACTGGAACGGCTTGGTGGTCCACATGAGAGTGGTAGCCATATAGCGAACCTCAACTAACCGTACTCTTGATGCAGAACACTTGGTTTAACTCAATAAGGCTATATAACTATGCGGGGATTTATAGGTGTGTACTTGGGCTTGGCAACAATGTGTCACGGAGAAGGTTGTTAGGTGAGAGAATAGCTTGCGCTGCTTCATTTCTAAAAGGAATATTCTAATTTCTATTCTAACGGACAATTGGTTCAATTCTAAAAGGAGTATTCTAATTTCTATTCTAACGGACGATTGGTTCAAATCTAAAAGGAGTATTCTAATTTCTATTCTAAATGGACGATTACCCTGACGGATGAGAAAGTGGCGATCCATAAATCTCATCACTATCAGTGATGCCCTCATCCCAATCGATTTCGCAAACAGCAGGTGACCCATCGCCAGCTGACAAACTCCTTGGTACTCGTACTCCCAAACACTCATCTGCCCTGGTCGCCAACAACCGTAGGTATTTGGAGTGACCCCGTATATCCATGTCTAAGATGCGCAGCAAATCCATCAAGTAGTCCTTGGGTCCAACCTCAATCGTGGAAGTGTGTAAAATGTGCGGGTGAACCAGCAAGACATCTGCTAGGCTGCACCCTATATCAAAAATCTTCTCTAAAATCCCAACCCCGTTCGCCTGAAAAGCCTTGAGAGGCAAGAACCGTGACACAAGAATGACATCGCGTGCAATATCCACCGGGTAGTGGAAGGACATGCAATCGGTGGTCGCGTTGCTGGAAAGCATGCCTTTGTTTAGACATAGTTGCCAGACTATCGTTTTTAACCACTGCCTGGTTACCAGTAGGTCTGCCTGTTGAATTTCCGTTCTCTCTCTGACATTTGGAATGGCACATTTGAGAAATTCTTGCAGCTTGATCAATGGCTGAGGTAAGACAGCAGTCCCAGTATTCCCTTCCGTAGAATTCCACAGTGACATGAAACCGTCCCCAAAATTGCGAAATAGGCCGATGGAGTCAAGAAACCCGTCTATGATGGTATCTTCCTGATCATCTTCTACCACCGGAAGGTTGATAGAGCGCCGTAAGGTCAGCGGGCGATGACGCTGTAAAGAGTACGCCTGCTCCGTGATAAAGAGAAGCCAGAAGGTCCCACGACTATACTTCGCATAGTTTGGATCTCCTATCGTGGAATACGTTGTTTCCTCATGCAGGCGCAGAAGCTGAAGCATGGTAATGGATTCTCTAAGATGAACCCAAGCCGCATTGTCTTTCCCTAGCCGCGACAAGCAAGAGAAGAGGAAGAAAGAGGTTTGTACCGAAGCGAGCGAGGGGTTGTCAATCTGGTTACAGCTGGCCTTCGCTCGATACGTCTCCTTGATGAGGAAGTCCACGGCCAGCATAGAGTCGAATTGCTGAGCGTTATCCAGGGCCCCTTCCTTATCTGAAGGGACCAAGATTTCCGTTTGCATCATGATGACAGCGCATAATGATGTGATCAGACCGTACTGAGTGGGGAAGTTGTGTAGCTGATGCAAAGACGCATAGGTTGCCTCTCGATCCAAAATTGGCATGACTGGATATTTGTTGGTAAAGAAACTGTCCAGACAGTTTTGAATCGTCTCCAGCGATAGTAGAGACGACGGCTGGAAATGAGCTGTTAAAAGTGCTGGGGAAAGTGCTGGGGAGATTGAATTGTGATATTCGGGAGTGTTGCTCGGCTCGCTTTGGACAGAGCGAGGGATTTCATCAACCTTCTCTCTTCTTCGAGGACCTTTCTTCTTGGGGATTTGATAAACGCAAGGTAGATTGATTCTTTGACAGTTTTGACACGGGTTGAAATTGTCGCATCGTATCTTGCGCGAACGACAGCACTCGCACGCCTGTCTGACCTTGTTCAAGACCTTGCGTGGTTTCTGTTGCTCCACGGACATGTCAACTCTCTGTGTAAATGAAGTCAGGTTCTTGAGACGGGATGGTAGGTCGTCGGATTGAGCGTAGTATGAGGTTTGATGGGATCGAAGTTTCATTCGCTTCTAGCAAAGCTTCTTAAGGGATCCAAATATAAATGCTTAGTAGCTATAGGGATCGAGATTCAGTAGAAGATGGTTCTGCTAGAGCTCAAGAGTCGAACCCATGCTCGCGCTAATGCAGAGATCTGGCGGGGAAAGTTCCTGTGCCAGATCTCCACGGATCTAATCTGCCATACCTTGTGGGTTAAGGAAGAGCAATCACACCATCACACAATGCTGCCATGATACTTGTAATGCTCGTTGCTCACCACAACTCGACCACAGAGCGGCTTGGTTGCTTGATTGATAGACACCACATGGTTGAAACGTGCCTTTGATGTACCAGCCACCAAGCAGGCTGGATTTGAGTTGCCTGTTCCAGGAGCTTTGCCGAAGTTAGCGTCATGCGCACATGGCACGGTGCAGTTGAGGTGCAGACGGGAAAAGAAGGATTTTGCCAATATTTCCTTCTAGAATATTACTGCATGCGGCATGGTCTATAGCTGTAAGGCTATACATCCTCCATCTGGGAGGTGGGAGGGTGGCAGGTGCAGATCCGAACACTAAACTAGCCACGGTAACCAAGATAGGGTTACATGGCAGGACTGTCACATATGACAAAGAATGCGCTATATTGCTTTGTTTTGTTTGTCTAAAGAGAGGAATGGCGTTCTGAAAGGAAGTTCTGATTCCAGGGCAAGAGAAAAAATGTGTGTGGTGTTGGCGGGGTATTACGATCACGTGCTGCTAGAAGCTGGTCTGTGACGGCTGTTACACCTTCGTAGTCATACACACCAAAGCCCAACATTGCGAGCGGTAAAAGGGTGCCCAGGGTAAGGCATTTGTGCTCCAAGGGGAACGTAAGTGCAGTTGTTGGTAAATGTTGAATATTGAATGCCAGCTGCCGGGCGTGGATGCATTATGCTTATTTATAGCTCTATAGGAGGAGAGAAAGGCAAGAGAAGAAGCGTATTTCTCTACCTTTATGAATGGACTTTTGTCATCTCGGACTGAACCGAAGCACCACCGCTGCGTATGAGACCCCGGTCGCTGCGGCATCCCCTATACCTTCATACAGCTTTTGGCTGCTGTAAATTCAACACATGGGTATGGAACACCCGACTTGATCGCAGCGTGGATATGTAAACAACTATCCGAAACCACCTACTGTATCGTCGGCCTTGAACAGCCCTCCTTCGATGATAAACACCACCGAGTTTGACCATGTTAACAAAGCAACAGTTTTGGACTGGCCAGACGGGGAATTTTGGAAGGGTGGTATATGGCAGGAAGGTAAGAGGGTGTTTTTGGTGGTTTCCAAAGGGTGGTAGAAGTGTGGCTCTGTAAATTGGTCCACCGTCCAAAACCACCTTCTGAGGTCCTCCTAGATTGAGGACTCTTGGTGGGATGGAATAAAAGGCAGGATGGGCGCAGTCGCTGCAGAGTATCTCCATAATGGCGCATTAATTAAGCTTGGTCTTCAAAATCTGTTCGTTCTACAATAGACTAATGTTAGATATCTTGACGTCAAATGATATTAATAACTCTCTGGTTACACGACCAAAAGAGCAGGGGGTTTGATTTTTGACCGGCAAGTCTCCTTGTTCTTGGTCTCTGATTCAGACTTAATCTATTCAGAATAACACGAGGATATGTTTTCCCGGGTCAAACCTTTATGCAAGGAAGCTGCCGCTCTTTTTTCCGAAACAAATTGTTCACTAGTGAAAAGAAGACACAGGGCTGTAGCCTTCAAAATTCATATGTATTTATTATCAAATCAGGCACGTCTCAATACTTTCGAATCTAAGAACAAAACACTCATGTAAATGAATGACAGAAAAGCCTTCTGCACTGACTGACAAAATCTACCGTCTTGCCGTACCGTGCTCACTCACTTACACACCTGTGGTAGAGTGCTCGGCCTCCTGCTTCTCCACAGCCGTGGTCTTTCCGTCCTGGAGTTCTCTGAAGGTCATAGTAGGGACCCAGTTGGCACTATGTCTGGCGTCAGAGACCTCAGCGTACAATTCATCAACCTGTTCCAAGGAGAGACCCTTGGTTTCGTAGATGAAGAAGTACACGAAGGCGATGCAGACGAAGCAGCAGCCTCCCCAGACAAAGAAGATTTTTGATTGCAGATTGGCGTTACCCTTACCGTAGTTGACGAGGTATGGTGTCGAATATGCAATTGCCCAGTTCAAAAGCCAATTTGTTGCGGTCGTCATACTAAGAGATTTGGCTCGGACCTTCAAGGGGAAGATTTCTCCAGTAACAACCCTAAAAGTCACGAACAAGTTACGTTAGCAAGCGTTGTCTGCTGGTAAGTGAGGATTGTGGAGATAAAAAAAAAAGCCAGGAACCTACCATGCAACGGGACCCCAGGAGGCTGCGAAGAAGAAGATATAGAAGCAGATGAATGCAATGGCGCCTTTTTGTGCCGCGAGGTTGTGAACAACGATATTTCCCTCAGCGTCCTGACCAGTGGTGGTAGTTCCGAGAATGGCAACAATGAATTGCGAGATACACATCCCGATGGCCCCAGTCAAAAGCACAGGGCGTCTACCCCATTTCTCGATGGCGTAGAGACCAGGGAATGTAGATGCGGTATTGACACAGTTGGTGATTAGAGCAATTGTGAACGAGTTGCTGAATCCACTGTTCTTGAAGAACTGAGTGCCATAGTAGAAGATGAAGTTGATCCCAGTCAGTTGCTGGAGAGCTTGGAGAGCGCATCCAGTCAACAGACGCTTTAGAAGATTTCCCTTGAAGCAGTCGGCGTAGCTGGATTCCCCAAGGCTCAATTCGTAGGCGTGATTTGCTTGGATTTCATAGATTTCTTCTAAAACAGCCGGGCTGTCCTCAGGAAGACGACGGATCTTGGCGAGGCTCTTGATGGCTGCAGGTAAATTGTCCTTCTTTATCATGTAGCGAGGAGTTTCCGGAAGCACTAGCATGCCACCAACCAAGATAATAGACCAAGCAAACTGAACCGCAATGGGAATTCTGTACGAGCCAGTATCATATCGGTCTTTTGTCGAATTGTTGACAATCGAAGCCAGCAACAATCCGATGGTGATTGCTAGTTGGTACGCTCCGACAATGACACCACGAATCCATTTTGGCGCCGTCTCAGACTGGTAAAGAGGGACTATGGTATATACCGTTAGTTGAAGCACGGCTTGTAAAGAATTTCGCACTCACTCAACGCAGAGATTAATCCGACTCCGTAGCCGGCAAAGAAACGACCTGCAACAAAAATGGGGATATCAGTAGCAACGGTCTGCAAAATGACACCCAAGTTGAACACAATTGCGGTAGATGCGATGAGACCCCAGCGACGTCCAATCAAATCACCGACGGGTGCGGCAGTCAAGGCGCCAAAGAATGTTCCGGCTGACAGAATAGAGACGATCATGGCGGATTGAGAGGAAGAAATATCAAGATGTCCTTTGGGGTTTCGGTATCCAGTAGAGAATTCGTCTTGCCAGTAGGGCATTGCGAGAATGCCACCAATGGTTCCAGTGTCGTACCTGAAATTTGAGCATGTTAGCTTGACTTCTTATTTGGGATTTAAAGTCCAAGAAAGTAACATACCCGAAAAGTACACCACCAAATGCCACGAATAGACCGATCATGATAGCGGGCCATGACTTGCCGCTCTCTTTCTCGGGGTTCTTGATCATGAAACCCATATTGGCAGATGTGTGAAAGAAGTATTGAAGTAGGAAATGATTGACCAAAGGCAGCTCTGGATGAGCAATCGAGCGTCGTTGATTCTGAAACCATGTGTGGGAAATGCAATCCCTTTTATATACAAACAAGAAATGAAGGTGATCCACTCATTCTCGTGAGAGACCTCGAAATCCTCAACACAGCTGCCATTGCCCGAAGTACTTTCGAAGTAATCACCATCTCGGCAGCCAAGCTAACATGGTTGGATGTTCCGAAAGTAACCGGAACAGAGTATCGCCGTAGCTCCATTTTCCTTCCGTAACCCAGACTGTGTATGGATTTATGGATACCAAAGCGTATTCACGCTTTGACAAAGAAAACCATGGTAGTGCTTTACCAGTTCCACAAACAGCTTGTCACCCACGACCCCGGGCCCCAGACCCCCGCGACCCCATGGGTTCTACGTTGTCGCCATTTCAAAGTAATCACATGTGGTGTGGAAGCGTATGAAAGATTGCCTATTCAAACCTCTGCCCGCCTTAGCGCAAGACAGGGAAAAGATCCGGACGGCTGCATGGCACCTAACTAGTTCCTCATGATAACCTATATAACAAGGTCAAAATTTATTCAGGTGCAATAAGTGATTGAATCCTCCATCCGGTAGAGTTGGTCGGATGGTTCGGAAGGCTGGTGGAAGTCAACTAAGTAGGAGGTTGGTCCGGGCATACTTCTACTTAGCGTTACCTAGTTCTCTCCTTCCAGGAGATTACTTCTTCGGCCCGTTCGATTGGTATTTTGTCAGGGATTCGATTGTCTAATTAGGTTAAGTGCCTACCTCGATCTATTTCAATCCAAAACGCTGATATTATATATTCTAATAGAGAGAGAATTGGTGCCCTTGGCCTGAAGCTTGATAGATAGCCTTACCTGGCTTGTAATTTCCAAGCACCATTCCCCAGTATAAACTACGGAGGTGCAGCAGGGACCTAATTGTCGTTATTCCGCCTTTGTTCCGCCACCAGCCAGAGCATTCTGCCCATATAAAATCAACCTTGTCCATGAAATGGATCGTGGTGTGACAATAATTAGGTCGGTATAATAAGCTTTGTTTAAAATCTTCCCCGAGGCGAGCTAAAATGAGTGCACCTCCGCGGAGGACTCTGTCAAGCGGCTAACCTTTATTAGAGAAGCTTGAAGCACTAACATTAGCTAGCTAGTCTATAATTGAACGCTACCATCTTTTAACTAACTTACACGCAACGTAAACGAGCCCAATCATATCACAAACAATAGGTTCGTTTGTTACAATTTCACTTGTAGCAATCGGCTAGCCCATATTTGAAGCCTTGGTCGTACACTTGAGAGATTATTGAATATTTCGAGCATAAGCCACCTGCGATGAGTTCTTGAATCGGTTTAGAAATCAGCCTGATGTGTAGGTATCCATAGTTGAACATACTGGATTTAGTATTATTTACGGACTGATAGATGCTTGTTACGTGTTCACTATAATCCTTTGTGTTCGAGATATAATCCATCAGTAGAAATTGTCAATTGCACATTTACCACGGCGGCGGCTTTATCGGGGAAACCCCACATATCTATTTGCCCGCCCCCTGTCCAAATATTTTGTACCAACTCCAGCGGAAAGTGGGGCGAGTTTGTTAGGAGATCCCCCTTGTTAAAGTTGGTATAGGAATGATGCTTTATTTTTTTGAATTTGAGCATCGCAAGGTTACACCAATCATGGCGGGAAAGGGGACATCTTGCATCGTTCCTTGTGTGTACGAGTAATCCGAACAAGCAAAAGGAAAAGTAGGCTCGACTTTGAAGACCAACGAGGCATCTAGGCCTTCAGCTATTCAACAATTCAACACTTAGCCGCATCCGTAACTCTTTGAACCCACATGCTTATGGCCATTTGACGCATTGTATAGATTTGGGGGCTTTACGAAGTAAAAGTCTCTCCTTCACCATCACTTTCCTGACCCTTGCTCTTTTCGACCTTCGCTCGATAATATATTTAGGCTAGAGACGGAAACGCAAGAAATAACCTCGGACATTCTTGCAATGTCACCGGTCTTGGACCTCTGTAGCATCATATACGATCGACCCGCACTGCATCCTTGTCTTTTAGAACGCACTGCGCGTAACAGTATACTCGCTGTTAGCGTCAGCAACAAGAGACTCGGAATTGACATGCATGAATGAAGCAGCAGAAATCAAGAATTAGATTTAGGATCTCCAATTTTTTGGTCTAAGTCAAATATAAATACCACAGATGCCCGCATCCAGTACTCACCAATTCATCAACAATCCTTTCTTTTGCAGAGCAATTGATCTTGAAAAATCACTGCCTCTCTTTTACTTTACCTGGTCAATTCTCTTTACTTATATCCTCCTAACAAGGAGGAATCCCCTCTCATTCAGTGGAGGTCTACTCTCGAGCCTTCTAATATCTTCACTCTCTCTAATCTCAACCTAGGGAGAGGCAATTCCTCGCACCGCTATTTGCTACCGAAGACATTATCCAGGACTAGAATACCCAAGCTTCGGAAATGGTCTTACTGGATGGACTGTTCTTGGGGGAAATGCATTAGGTTCTACCTCGGTGGTCTCGGAGAGGACGTAGTGGGATGGTCCTTTCTGAAAGGTTGGCAAACATCTCCTATGGGGTTTTCCAAAGGGAGGCGACGCTGGGTTGGGCCGTTGAAGTTGAGTTAATATTCAAAGCTGACTCGTCATGAGTTTCTTGATTGGTGGTGGATGGGACAAGAATCTCTATTCCAGCTTGGTGGGAGACAAGGATGGGAAGACCCTATTCAACAGACTGGCCCAAACTCTGAGGCCATGGTTCGAAGTATCTGGGATACGAGCGCCTACGCTGGAAATCTGGTACATCTGCAATTTTATGATGGCAGCACTAGAGGATTTAGTCGCATCAACTTGGATGACGTCCGAGCAAGATGTGATGGTCTAGATGACAGAGGGCTCGACTTCAATGTCATCGGGAAAGCAAACCTACCAGATCTAAGAAAGTTTTTTACTCGCGATCTCTACACTGCCGATCTAATCTTACCTCAATATCACGACAAGCCCTATCAAGGCTGGATCAACGATCCCGCTGGATTGATTCAATGGAAGGGCGAACATCACTTCTTTAGTCCATTCAATCCTGTCGCACCTCTATGGGGTCCAATACACTGGTCTAACACTGAAAGGAGGGACACAGCTCACTAGAAGGAACAAAAGGTGGGATGTACCCTTAATTTGTTAAAAACCGAGCTGATACCAGTGACTGATTTACCGGTTCAGGAATTATCAATAAAGCTACTGGCGCAATCTAGCTGCTCTTTGCTGATTTCATCGATCGCAATGTACACCCCGGCACCGTGGCTGAGATGCAGTCTTCTGCCACCAGCAAGAAAGAAATCGACTTTACCTATTCCCAGAAGAACCCCCTCGTCAAAGCTGCCACCTGGCTCGGCTGCTGTTTTCCGTGGTCCTAGGGTTCTGGACCACACGGGCAAGACCTGGAAGATTTATCGGCTCTGGCGACAGCACAGGTGGTTAAGGTACAACATTACGTCCCAACCAGTCCCAAGGATGCCGAACAATTGGACTAGAAAATACCTTGGTGTGCTGTACGAGGGAGACCTGACCAGAGGCACAATCCGAGAGTGACCAAAGTTCTTCCCCATTGGCGACATGTGGATTCTATTCTATGGCGCTCTCAATGTCAGCTTCTACCACGTTGGTACCTACAAAGGCATGGCTTTTGTCTCCGAGAAGACTTGCCTTGTAGATGCTGGTCCAGACAATCATGCCATGCAATGGTACGTCGATCAAGCAAATCGCAACCTAGCCATCACCTAGCTCAGCAACTGGCCCACCCAAATAGATGAGCCAGAGTGCAATCCATAAATCACGAGCTCTACATCCGCAAAGACGGCGGCCTCGCCAAACGACCGATCAAGGAGCTCAGCAGCTTTCATAATACCAACTCGCCAACCTGAGACGCAAAGCCTTTCACGGTACAATCAAGGTCGGTTCCAGCAACTCTGCACGGCTCCAGCTCGCCATCGACCTCGCAGCCTCCAATGCTCCTATCTTCAATGTCATGCTCTACGGCTCCGGCGCCGAGTCGACTGTCCTCCAGTACGAGTTCCCCAGCAGTCCGCCGATATTAAGCTCATCCCGCACGGCGGTAAGGCCGTCTTTGACAGCGCCATCTTGACCACTCTGGATTCTTCCTGGTCTTAGGGTTTCTTGAATACCTTGATACCGGTTACGTGGTTGAGGCGACCATACATAGTAATGTGATGTAAGGGAAGCTTGCCAAAAAACATGTTTTACATCCATTGTAATTGAACATCCTTCTAAAGCATAGTAGATTGGTATATGTAATCGCAGAGTTAACCAGATTTCTCTGTACATAAATTTCAACCTTTTGAACTTTTGCATAAACATTTTCAGAGTCAACCTCGATGCCCTACATTCGATTTCGAATATGATCGCACCTCATCCGATCTCGTGTTGTTCTTCTATCACGAAACTCCTCAACAGCAGGTTCCTTTTCTACAGATCGCGCACTCATTCCTTCATTCATTACACTAAGTGTGAGGTTATGTGTAAGTTGCCAGCAGCCATAGCCACAGCCTCTTTCAGAACCATGACATCGAATCACCAAAAGCGTACACACCAATAAAATAAGAAATATTGTATCTATCATGTTCAGATTCGGATTCGGGGATATCAAAGCGAACGAGCGAGACTGTGAAGGAAAATGGGCGGTGTTGAAGCATAGTCCACTTTTGATTTCAAAAATGACTTAACCATTCTGCGCCACTGTGTTGAGAACATGTGTTCTTCGTGGACATGGCAAAGTCACACAAGAATGATACTGACGTGCAAACAAATATCATAAAGCAAGATGGATGGGAATTGCAAGTTGTTATTCTTTACAATTATTTTGATTGTTTAAGTTTTCTTCTAGCCATCCCTTTTATATATGGAATATATGTGTGCAAAGAAGAATAGAAGAGCAAAATGTTCATTTCTTAAGACATTTTAAGGGTATGGCCACCTCAGCTTCTCTGGCGGCGGAATGATGGTCCACCTTTATCTCTCTCGTCACGGCAATCCCGAGTCCATGTTCAAGCAGATCCGACTCCTCAGAAACACCCCTCGAAATCTTCGACTCATTCGGCAACGAACTGCGGAAAGTCAGAGGGCTCTCCCTATGTTCACAGGTGGGCTTTGCGATGGCCCAATCTTGCGCCCATTGGACTTCGA
>Ga0247812_10002145_pt1 | contig 11089 bp, 7 predicted proteins | sample UWRJL149409B1_FD_178011 | JGI IMG/M metagenome (GOLD analysis project Ga0247812, IMG submission 178011) | Plant litter microbial communities from Arlington Agricultural Research Station in Wisconsin, United States - UWRJ-L149-409B-1 | ecosystem: Environmental > Terrestrial > Plant litter >...
ACAGGATCGGGGCATCCTTCAGCAACGCGCGGGCGATGGCGATGCGCTGCTGCTGGCCACCGGACAGGCGCGCACCACGCTCGCCCAGCTCGCTCGCGTAGCCTTCGGGCAACGCACGCAGGAAGTCGTCCGCTTCGGCGGCGCGTGCGGCCGCTTCCACTTCAGCGTCGCTCGCGTCCAGCCGACCGTAGCGGATGTTGTCCCGTGCACTGGAGGCAAACAGCGTGGGCTGCTGCGGCACCAGGGCCAGCTGCGCACGCAGGGATGACGGGTCCATCGCACGCAGGTCGATGCCATCAACGGTGATCGCACCGGAAAGCGGATCGTGGAAACGCAGCAGCAGCTGCAGCACCGTGCTTTTGCCAGCGCCGGAAGGACCGACCAGCGCGACGGTTTCACCATGCCGCACGTGCAGGCTGAAATGCTCCAGCGCCGGCGTGTCCGGGCGCTGCGGGTAATGGAACACGACATCGTCGAAATGAATCTCGCCGCGCAGCGGCACCGGCAGCGCGGTGGGCGTGTCGGGGGCGCGGATCTCCACGTCTTCCTGCAGCAGTTCGCTGATCCGCCCCATGCCGCCTGACGCACGTTGCAGCTCATTCCATACTTCCGCCAACGCGCCCACCGAGCCGCCGCCAATCAGCGCGTACAGCACGAACTGCCCCAGCGTACCGGCTGTCAGCCGACCGGCGATGACATCGTGCGCGCCCAGCCACAGCACGCCAACGATGGCGCCGAACACCAGCAGGATGGCGCTGGCCGTTACCAGCGACTGCGCGCGGATGCGGCGCTTCGCGGCGCGGATCGAATCGCTCAGCGCCACGCCGAAGCGACCCTGTTCGTAAGGTTCGCGCGCGTGCGACTGGACGGTGCGCACCGCCCCCAGTGTTTCGGCGGCCAGACTGTTGGCATCGGCGATGCGGTCCTGGCTGTCGCGCGAGATCCCGCGCAGGCGGCGTGCCCCGATGATGATCGGCAGCACCGCCAGCGGAATGCCCAGCAGGGCCCAGGCGGCCAACCGCGGACTGGTCACGAACAGCATCACCAGGCTGCCGACGACGGTCACGCTGCTGCGCAGGGCGACGGACATGGTGGAGCCGATCACGCTGCGCAGCAGCTCGCTGTCCGCGGTCAGGCGCGACACCAGTTCGCCGCTGCGATTGCGGTCATGGAAGCCGGCCCCCAGGGTGATCAGGTGCCCATACAACTGCGCGCGCAGGTCAGCGACGACTTTTTCGCCCAGCAGCGACACAAAGAAGAAGCGCGCGGCCGTGGCGAGTGCCATCACCACCGCCACCAGCATCAGCAGGGCGAAGGCGCGGTTGATCTGGCCGCCACCGGTGAAGCCGTGGTCGATCATCTGCTTCACCGCCGGCGGCAGGCTGAGCGTTGCCGCCGACGACACCGCCAAGGCGGCCAGCCAGGCGCTGAACAGCCCCACGTGGCGGCGTACGAACGGCCACAGCGTACTGAGGCTGCCAAGGCGCTTGAGGGTGGGGCGGGGCGGGGCGGCGTCAGTCATCGGTGGGGCACTCGGAAGGTTGCAGCAGGCGTACCCGGTTACGGGTGGCGTCGCGCAGGCGCGTTTTCAATGCGTCGCACTGGTCAACGGGCAGTTCGATGCGGAGGGCGACACCGTCGGCGTCGAACGATTCGTCCAGCTTCAAGGCATTGTGCGCCGCCAGGGCCGCGTGCAGCGCGCCCAGATCGTCGAACCCGGCACGGAGGTGCAACTGCGCCAACGCGATCAGTGGCAGGCGCGGCGCGATGCGCAGGCACTCGGCTGCTGTGCCGCCATAGGCCCGCACCAGTCCGCCGGCGCCGAGTTTGATGCCGCCATACCAGCGGATCACCACCACCATGATCCGGTCGAAGCCTTGTCCGTCGATCGCCGCCAGGATCGGCCGGCCCGCCGTGCCTGCCGGTTCGCCGTCATCGCTGGAGCGGTATTCGTTGCCATGCCGGTAGGCCCAGCAGTTATGCGTGGCGTCGGGCACCGCGACATGCTGCAGGAACGCGAGCGCATCACTGGCATCACCGATGGGCGCGGCGTGCGCGATGAAGCGGCTGTGCTTGATCTCCAGGCTATGGTGGACGGCAGCGGCGAGGGTGTCAGGCATCCGTGCAATCTTACCGCGCCGGCCCTCGCTGGGCCGGGCAGGCGGTCACGCTGTCAATCCGCCAGCAGCGGCTGCAGGTCGCGCGGCAGGCGTGTTTCCGGATACTGGAACAGATAGCGTTCCAGGCTGGCGCGGGCGACATCCACATCACCGGCGTCGCGGCGATGGCGGATCTTCTGCAGCCATTGGCGGCGCGTCAGCTGGGCGTCGGCCAGCACGGCGTCCTGCACGGCTTCGGCACTCAGCGATGCCGCCTGCTTGCGCTGGGCGAAGGCCTGCGGGTTGTTGGCCTGCGCAGTTGCCGGCGCGGCGCGCAGGCTGCGTGCGGTACGCGACGGGGGCGATTCGACGTCGGCTGCGCGCGGCTCTGTGGCATCCGACTCCATCGCGGCAGCCGGCGTTGCAGCGTACGCATCGGCGCGCGCAGCCGCAGGCGCAGGTGCAGGCGCGGCGGAAGGCGCGGGAAGTGGTGGCGCGGGCGCTACCGCGCGCTCACGCGGCGCCGGTTTTGCAACGACAGGCGAGGGCGCCGGGGCGGGCTCGGGGGCCAAGTCCGGCTCGGGCGCCCTGCGGGCGGGTGGCGACGCGTCTGCGGGGGCGGCGGGTTCTGCTGCTGGCAGCGCATCAGACTGCATCGCGCGGGATACCTTGGCCGCTTCGTCGGCCTGCGCACGGCGCGCAGAGGGCGCGGTGTTGTCTGCCACGGCGGGTGCCGCCTCGGCGCGGACGGGGGCCTGTGGCGGCTCGGGGCGCAGCTGCCACGCCAAGCCCACGGCGAACACCACCGAAGCGGCCACGCCGAACACGGCAGGCCAGCGCGGGCGACGGTGCTGCAGGCGCGGGGTGTGTGCACTGGGTGCCGCCGAAGGAGCCGCTTCCTCCCTGCCACCCGCGCCCTGCACGGCCGCGCGGGCGGCCGCCAGCACGGCGGCATCCACCGCAGGCGGCGGCGCCTTGTCCAAGCGGCCACCCAGCAGCTTGGCCAGCTCGCGCTCTTCGGCCGTCAGCGGATCGTGGCGATTCAGGTCAGGGCCGGTCATGGGGTCAATCCTGCGCGCAATTTGTCCATCGCGTAACGCAGCCGCGACTTCACGGTTTCCCGGCCAACGCCGGTGATCTGGCCGATCTCTTCCAGGCTCAGCTCCTGCTCCAGGCGCAGCAGCAGCACCTCGCGCTGATCGGGCGGCAGGGCATCCATCGCCTGCTGCACGCGCCGGCGTTGTTCAAACCCGCTGAGCTCGGTTTCAGGCGTGTGCCCATCCACGACGGCCTCGACCCGCGCGTCGGCATCGGCCGGCGCCGGCGGGCGGTGGCGGGACGCGCGCCAGTGGTCGTTCAGCCGGTTATGGGCGATGCGGAACAGCCATGTGCCGAAGGCGGCATCGGGCTGCCAGCCGGCACGGGCCGCGATGACCCGCTGCCACACGTCCTGGAACATTTCTTCAGCCAGGCCGGGATCGCGCAATTGGCGCAGCAGGAACCCATGCAGCTTGCGCCGGTGACGCTCATACAAAGCCTGGAACGCAGGCAGGTCGCCGCCGGCCCAGGCGAGCATCAAGGCTTCATCGGTTGGCAATGCGGCAGTGTCCACGGCGCACAGGGTAAGGCCTGCCCGCGGCGGCGCATAGCGGGGGGTGCCGGAGGCGGGGGCGGCAAGGAACGGGCGAGGAATGGCCATGTCTCCCTCCCTAACGGACGAGGGGGCGCAGAGGGGTTGCAGGGCTCCATTTCCGGGGGTGGAAAGCGCTATGCTCCGCGCTAAGGGGAGGTGTCGGGAATTCCCGCGCCATGGGGTCGTCATGTTGTCCAGCCAGATCGTTGCGCCATTGATGGAAACGCCAGGCGACGCCGTGGTGACGGCCGGGGTGTTGCAGGCCTTGCACGGGCTGCTGCCGGCGGGCGCGACGCTGCAGGCGTACTGGAACGACCCGCTGCTGGGCGAGGGACTGCAGGGGTTTCCCTGCGACGGCGCGCCGCGCAGTACAGCGGACTGGGCCAAGGTCGGCGTCTGCGACGACCGGCACCAGCAGTGGCAGCACGCCGGTGCACGGCTGGGCCTGCGGGTGGATGCGCAGCGCGTTCCGCCGGGCTGGTGGCCGGTCGCCCGCGAAACGTTGCAGTCGGCGGTGCGGCAGGCCCGCCAGGACGCGCAGATCCACGTGCTGGAAGACGGCAAGCGGCTGCAGCAGGCGCTGTATGAAATCGCCGACCTGTCCGGGGCCGAGCTGGAAATGGCCGAGATGCTGCGCCATGTGCACCGCGTGCTGAACACCCTGATGTACGCGCACAACTGCTTCATCGTGGAATACGACGATGTACGCAGGACGATACGGTTCCTGTACTTCGCTGATCAGATCGACGACTTCGTCGCCGATGCATCGCGCACCTATGCGGAAAGCGAGATGCCCGGCAGCCTGACCTTCGCGCTGCTGCAACACGGACAGGCGTTGAGTGGTCCATCGCGGCAGCTGCTTGCCAGCGTCGGGCAGGATGCACAGCACTGGCGCGGACCGGAAAGCCTGGACTGGCTGGGCGTGCCGATGCTGCGCGATGGCCGGGTATGCGGCGCGATCGTGGTGCAGAGTTACGACCAGCATGATCGCTATGGCGATGCGGATCGCGCGTTGCTCGGCTTTGTTGCCCAGCACGTGCAGACCGCGATGGACCGGCGCCAGGCGCAGGTGCAGCTGGAGCGCCAGGTGGAACGGCGCACGCTGGAACTGCAGCGGGCGAACCGCAGCCTGCAGGATGAAGTGTTCGAACGTCGGCGCGCGGAAAAGCTGCAGGCCGCGTTGTACGGCATCGCCGAACTGGCGATGAAAGCGGAGAGCCTCTCGCAGTTCCATGCGCAGGTGCACGGCATCGTCGGCACGCTGCTGGATGCGCGCAATTTCTACATCGCCCTGGTGAACGAAGCGGGTGACGGACTGGAGTTCGTCTACTCGGTGGATGAGTACACCACCGTGCGTGCACCGCGGCCCTTCAGCCAGGGATTGACCGAGCACGTCGTGCGTGAGCGACGACCGCTGCTTGCCGCGCGCGTGGATATCGACGCGATGATCGAGGCGGGGCAGATACGCGAATCCGGAGTGCGCTCTCAGTGCTGGCTGGGCGTGCCGCTGCTGCGCGACGACGAGGTCGTTGGCGTGATCGTCGTGCAGAGTTACAGCGCGGACGTGGGATTCACCGCGAACGACCAGCGGCTGCTGACCTTCGTGGCGCAGAACATCGGAGCCGGGCTGGCGCGGCAGCGCGACCAGGAGCGGCTGCGGCTGGCCCACGCAGGACTGGAACAGCGCGTGGAGGAGCGCACCCGCGAGCTGGCCGATGTCAACGAAAAGCTTCTCGGGCAGATCGCCGAACGGCTGCGCGCCGAGCAGCGGCTGACCCACCAGGCCATGCATGACGGCCTGACCGGCCTGCCCAACCGCATCCACCTGCTGGATCGACTGGAAGACGCGCTGGCACGCGCGCGACAGGGCGAGGGCGGCGAGTTCGCCGTGCTGTTCCTGGACCTGGACCGCTTCAAGCTGGTGAACGACAGCATCGGGCATGCGGCAGGCGACCAGATGCTGATCGAAGTGGCCCGCCGCATCGTCTCGATGCTTGGCGCCGACGACGTGGTGGCGCGGCTGGGCGGCGACGAATTCGCCATCCTGCTGCAATGTCCGCAGGGGCTTGCGCAGGCACTGGAGTTCTCGCAGCGCATGCTGCTGGCGCTGCAGGAATCGATGTGGGTGGCGGGGCGCGAATTGTTCCCCTCGGGCAGCCTGGGCATCGCGCTGTGGAATACCCGCTACCACCGCGGCGAAGAGCTGCTGCGCGACGCCGACGCCGCGATGTACCGCGCCAAGGCACAGGGCCACGACCGCTGCGCGATTTTCGATGAAGACATGCGCGAACAAGCGATGCGCAGCCTGGACCTGGAATCCGACCTGCGCCGGGCGATCATCAACCACGATTTCATGCCGTACTACCAGCCGATCGTTCGCCTGGGTGATGGCGAGATCGTCGGTTACGAAGCCCTGTTGCGCTGGCAGCACGAAACGCGGGGCGTCTTGTTGCCGGGCGCCTTCCTCGATCTCAGCGAGGGCAGTGGCCTGATCGAACAGGTGGACTGGCTGATCTACGAACAGGTGATCGCCGGACTGGCGCACGGCGGCAGCGGTTATGTGTCGGTCAACGTGTCACCCCGGCATTTCCGTTCTGCCGATTTCAGTCAACGGCTGTTCGGACTGATCGAAGCGTTCGACGCCGATCCCCACCGCCTGCGGCTCGAAATCACCGAAGTGGCCCTGCTTGATGACGGCCCGCGCACCCTGCGTGTACTGCAGGCGCTGCGCGAGCGCGGCATCCTGGTGCAGCTGGACGACTTCGGTACCGGATTCTCCGCGCTGTCCTACCTGCACCGCTTCCCGATCACCACGCTGAAGATCGACCAGAGCTTCATCGCTGGCCTGAACGGTCCGGAGGCGAAGAGCACCCTGGCGCTGGTCGAAGGCGTGGTGTCACTGGCCCGCACGCTGGGCATCGACACCATCGCCGAAGGCATCGAAACCGAGAGCCAACGCCAGATATTGCTCGGCCTCGGCTGCGACTACGGCCAAGGCTACCTCCTCGGCCGCCCCGCCCCGCGCTGACCCAGAAAAAAGGGGACGGAGGGGATTAAGTCGCATTCGGCCACGGACATGGCCGAATGCGACTTAATCCCCTCCGTCCCCTTTTTCGCTTACGGGACCAGTGCCTTGCGGCGCTTCTCGTCGATCCACTTGGAGGCCTGGGCCGGCTCGTAGTGGCGCATCCATTCCAGCATCTCGTCGATGTCCGAGCCGTACCAGAGGTCTGCGCGCTGGGCGGGGTGCAGGAAGCGCTCTTCGACCATGCGGTCGATCATGCCGATCAGCGGGGCGTAGAAGCCGTCGACATCGAGGAAGGCGCAGGGCTTGCTGCCGATGCCCAGCTGCCGCCAGGTCAGCATCTCGAAGATTTCTTCCATGGTGCCAAAGCCGCCGGGCAGGGCGACGAAGGCGTCGGACAGGTCGAACATGCGCGACTTGCGCTCATGCATCGAGCCCACGATTTCCAGCGAGGTCAGGCCGCGGTGGGCGACTTCCCAGTCGGCCAGCTGCTGCGGGATCACGCCGGTGACCTGACCGCCGGCCTCCATCACCGCGTTGGCCACCGTGCCCATCAGACCGACATTGCCGCCGCCATAGACCAGGCGCAGCCCGTCGCGGGCGATACGTTCACCCAGCGCGGCGGCGCGTTCGCTGTAGATGGGCTTGCTGCCTGCGTTGGACCCGCAGTAAACACAGATGGACTTCATGGGACTTCCTGCAAATAACGACAAAATGGGGACGGAGGGAATTAATCAGGATTAATTCCCTCCGTCCCCATTTTCGCATTTTCAGGCGGCTTCGGCTTCTTCGCGGCGCGGGCCTTCGCGCAGAGCGCGGCCGATCATGGCGACCAGCAGCTGCAACTCGCTGCTGTCCATGCCGAAGTGCGGGGTGAAGCGGAGCGAGCGCTCGCCGCCGTGGATGACGTTGACGCCGCGACGGCGCAGCCACTCTTCGGTGGAGCCGGCGCCGTAGCATTTGAACTGCGGGGCCAGCTCGCAGGAAAACAGCAGGCCGGTACCCTGGACCTTGGTGATCAGGCCACCCAGTTCGTCCTTCAGCTGTTCCAGCCGCTGCACCGCCTCCGCCCCGCGCTCGGCGATGTTGCGGCGGACCTCCGGCGTCAGCTGGGCCAGCGTGGCGCAGGCCACGTCCAAGGCGCGCGGGTTGCTGGTCATCGTGTTGCCATAGATGCCCTTGCGGTACAGCTGCGCGGCCCGTTCGTTCACTGCCAGCACCGACAACGGGTACTGCGCGGCGTTCAAGGCCTTGGAATAGGTTTCCATGTCCGGCGGGTCCAGGCCCTCGAAGCCCGGGTAATCCACCACCGACAGCACGCCGTGCGCGCGCAGGCCGGCCTGGATCGAGTCCAGCAGCAGCAGGCTGCCGTGCGCGCGGGTCAGTTCGCGGGCGAGGGCATAGAACGCCGGCGGCACCGAACGGCCCGGATCGCCTTCGCCCATCACCGGCTCCAGGAAGACCGCCTCGATGAACCAGTTGTTGCGGCCCGCGTCGTCGAATGCGGCGCGCAGGGCGGCCTCGTCATAGGGTGCGATGGCGATGACCGAGTCTTCGTTGCGGTAGCTCGCCAGGTACTGCTGGTAGGTCCGGCGGCTGGAATCGGAGTACAGGGCAGGGCGGTCGGTACGGCCGTGGAAGCTGCCCTTGATCACCACGCGCTTCACCGTCGCGCCCGCATGCGGGGCAGCCGGATCGGTCTGCAGCTTGCTGTTCACATCGGCGATGCGCGCGGCAAGGCCGACCGCTTCCGAACCGGAATTGAGGCACATGAACCGGGTAAACGGGCAGCCGCCGCGACGGTGGCCGATCTCTGCACGCAACGCGCGCACAAAGCGCTGTTGCGACAGGCTGGGGGTCATGATGTTGGCCATCACCTGCGGCTGGGCCATCGCGTCGATCACGCTGTCCGGGGTGTGGCCGAAACCGAGCATGCCGTAGCCGCCCGCGTCGTACAGCACCGCACCCTTCAAGGTGACCACCCACGGTCCGCGCGCGGTCAGTGCCACGTAGGGGGTGACGGCGTCGTCGGCATAGAAGTTGATGAAGCCGTCCTGCATGGCCTCGATCTGCGCCTGTTCGTCCAGTGCCAGCAGCTCGCCCAGGTCCGCCTGTACGCGGGCGAATTCCGCAGCCGCGGCGTCCATTGCTGCCACCAGCGACGGGTGGCTCGCGGCCAGCTGCTCCAGCGTGGCGTCATCCAGGCCGGTGGTCAGGCGGGTGCCGGGCTGGGCGCGAAGGGGGGCGAGGCGTTCGATGAAGCTCATTGCAGGTCTCCTGAAACGATAGGTCGCACGGCCCCGGAAAAGCACAACGCGCGGCAAGCGCGCGCGTTGGATGATGGCTCGTGCATTCGGACTTCTGATTCGATGCTAGCACGCGCCTTTTTGCGCGATAACCCCGTGCGTTCGCTGCTGCATGGCAGCATTTTCGCGACCGTTGGGCTCCTGCATCGCGGTCTGGCGGCAGCCGGTCGTACAATGCGCGCCATTGCCGACCTGTTGCCGCGTGTTCCCTTGAAGAAGTCTGATTTCCACTACGAACTTCCTGCTGAACTGATTGCCCAGGCGCCGCTCGCCGAGCGCTCCGCCAGTCGTCTGTTGCTGGTGCCGCCCGTGCCGGGTGCGCTGACCGATGCGCATGTGCATGACCTGCCGGGGCTGCTGCGCGCGGGCGACCTGCTGGTGTTCAACGATACGCGGGTGATCCCGGCGCGCCTGTTCGGCCAGAAGGCCACCGGTGGGCGGGTGGAGATCCTGATCGAACGGCTGTTGGGCGCACAGCAGGCGAGGGCGCAGGTCGGGGCCAGCAAGACGCCGAAGCCGGGCAGCCGGATCGCCCTGGATGCCGGTGGCGAGGCGGAGGTGCTGGGGCGCGATGGCGAGTTCTACGTGCTGCAGTTCCATGTGCCCGAGGCGCTGGAGCAGTGGCTGCTGCATGCCGGTCGCCTGCCGCTGCCGCCGTATATCCAGCGCGAGCCGGGGCTGGACGATCGCGAGCGCTACCAGACGGTGTTCGCCCGCGAAGTGGGGGCGGTGGCGGCGCCGACGGCCGGGCTGCATTTCGATGATGCGCTGCTGGATGCCCTGCGGGCCAAGGGCGTGGGGTTCGGTCATGTGACGCTGCACGTGGGCGCGGGCACGTTCCAGCCGGTGCGGGTGGATGACCTGAAGGACCACGTGATGCACCGCGAGTGGTTGAACGTGGGCGCGGAACTGGTGCAGCAGGTGCGGCGCACGCGCGAGGCCGGTGGCCGGGTGATCGGCGTCGGCACGACGGTGGTGCGTGCACTGGAAAGTGCGATGCGCGACGGCGAGCTGCTGCCGTTTGCGGGTGAGACGCAGATCTTCATCACCCCCGGTTACCGGATCCGCAGCGTGGATGCGATGGTGACCAACTTCCATCTGCCGGAAAGCACGCTGTTGATGATGATTTCCGCGTTCGCCGGCAAAGAGCGGGTGTTCGAGGCCTACCGGCATGCGATCGCGCAGCGCTACCGGTTCTTCAGCTACGGGGATGCGATGTTGTTGTTCCCGCAGGGCTGATCGGTTTTCCGTGGGTCTGCGCGTTTCTGTGGCCCCGCGCTGCGAGCCGGGAACAGGCCCCACGGGACACGCCGTAAACCCATCCATGGGGGCTCGTTTCCGCCCGTCCGGGGCTCCAACGGTCCCGTGGGGCCTGTTCCCGGCTCGCCGGACAGAGGGCTGCGCGCGGCAGGCGAAGAGCACCCGTGCGGTGGGTGGGGGATGAAAGGCAGCCTGCCCCGGCCGCGCCCCTCCCGGACATCCGAGGCGCCACGCTTTTCGCGGCAAACCCAAAAGTGCGAGACAATACGAAGCTATCTGTCCAAGCACCCGCATCATGTCCCGACTGCAGTTCCAGCTCCAGACCACGGATGGCCGTGCCCGCCGCGGCCGCCTCACGTTCCCGCGCGGTACGGTGGAAACGCCCGCCTTCATGCCGGTCGGCACCTATGGCTCGGTGAAGGGCATCTTCCCCGACCAGGTGCGTGCGCTGGGTGCGGAGATCATCCTCGGCAACACCTTCCACCTGTACCTGCGCCCGGGTCTGGACGTCATCGCCGACCACGGCGGCCTGCATGGCTTCGCGCGCTGGGATGGCCCGATCCTCACCGATTCCGGTGGTTTCCAGGTGTTTTCGCTGGCCCATCGCCGCAAGATCACCGAGCAGGGCGTGACCTTCTCGTCGCCGACCGACGGCGCGCGGGTGTTCCTGGGCCCCGAAGAGAGCATGAAGATCCAGAAGGTGCTCGATTCGGACATCGTGATGATCTTCGACGAGTGCACCCCGTATCCCGCGACCGAGGATGTC
>Ga0247812_10002148_pt1 | contig 11078 bp, 8 predicted proteins | sample UWRJL149409B1_FD_178011 | JGI IMG/M metagenome (GOLD analysis project Ga0247812, IMG submission 178011) | Plant litter microbial communities from Arlington Agricultural Research Station in Wisconsin, United States - UWRJ-L149-409B-1 | ecosystem: Environmental > Terrestrial > Plant litter >...
GGGCGCGCGAGAGCACCGCATAGTCCTTGCGCACACGCTTGTCGGAGGCCAGGTCGGTGTTGCGGACCAAGGCGCCGATGCGCAGGCCGCCGTCCTTGGTCGCCTCGATCTTGTCCAGCGCCAGGCCGTTGACGTCGATCAGCCGGCGCGGCGTGTCGATCTCCAGCTTCATTAGGTCCAGCAGGTTGGTGCCGCCGGCGATGAAGCGGGCTGTCGGATCGCGGGCGAGGGCCGCTGCCGCCTCGACCGGGGTGCGGGCGCGCTCGTACGTGAAGGCCTTCATGCCTTGCCTCCCGCGACGTCGGCGATCGCCTCGATGATGTTGGAATAGGCCCCGCATCGACAGATGTTGCCGCTCATCCGCTCACGCAGTTCGGCGTCGGTGACCTGGGGCGCCTTGCCCAGGTCGGGGGTGACGTGGCTGGGCACGCCGGCCTTGATTTCGTCCAGAACCGCCTTGGCCGAGCAGATCTGCCCTGGCGTGCAATAACCGCACTGATAGCCGTCATGCTTGATGAAGGCCGCCTGCAGGGGGTGCAGCTTGTCGGGCGTCCCCAGTCCCTCGATCGTGGTGATCTTGTCGCCGTCATGCATCACCGCCAGCGACAGGCAGGAATTGATCCGCCGGCCCTCGACGATGACCGTGCAGGCGCCGCACTGGCCATGGTCGCAGCCTTTCTTGGTCCCGGTCAGTTGCAGATGTTCGCGCAGAGCGTCCAGAAGGGTCGTGCGAGTGTCGAGCCGCAGGCTCTGCTTGCGGCCGTTCACCTCGACCTCGACCTGCGTGAGGCTCGGCGCATCTATCGTCGCGGCGTCTGCGCTCATCGGGGCTCCAGCGATGGTTGCGGCCGCCGCGCTGGCGGCCATCAGGTCGCGCCTGGACAGGCCAAGATCATCAAACTGAGGCATAGCAAACTCCGATCCAGCGCCGCGTCCCGGATAGAGCGGCTGGCCGGCCCTAAGGTTGCGCGCGCAAGCACATGATCGCCCCCTCGCGGAGCTGCGCCGGAGCCATGCCGCGTCCGGCGCGTTTGACCTCGATCAGTAACGGTAGCGCGCGTCATGACCAGCTTCTCTCTTCGTCGGGACTTCATCACCCGGCCGATCTTCCAGTGGGCGCAAGGCGTGATGCCGGCCCTGTCCCAGACCGAGCGTGACGCGATCGACGCCGGCGACGTTTGGTGGGACGCGGCGCTGTTCACCGGTGACCCCGACTGGAACGCGCTGCTGGCGTTCCCCAAGCCGCAGTTGCGCCCCGACGAGCAGGCCTTCATCGACGGGCCGGTCAACACGCTGTGCGCCATGCTCGACGATTGGAAGATGACCTGGGAGACCCGCGACCTGTCGCCGGAGGCCTGGGCACACCTGAAGGACAATAAGTTCTTCGGGATGATCATTCCCAAGGAATATGGCGGCCTGGGCTTCTCGGCCTTCGGTCACGCCGAAATCGTCCGCAAGCTCGCCACCCGCTCGGTGTCGGCGGCGGTGACGGCGATGGTTCCCAACTCGCTTGGTCCGGGCGAGCTGATCATGAAGTTCGGCACCGACGCGCAGCGGAACCATTGGCTGCCGCGTCTGGCCGACGGCCGTGAGATCCCGGCCTTCGGCCTCACCAGCCCGGAAGCCGGATCCGACGCCTCGGCCATGGTTGACGAGGGCGTGGTTTGCCGCGGAACCTGGGAGGGCCAGGACGTCCTGGGCATCCGCCTGAATTGGCACAAACGCTACATCACGCTTGGTCCCGTCTGCACCGTGCTGGGCCTGGCCTTCAAGCTGCGCGATCCCGACCACTTATTGGGCGAGCGCGAGGACATCGGCATCACCTGCGCCCTGGTCCCGACCGACACGAAAGGCGTCAGCATCGGCCGTCGTCACCTGGCCGCGTTCCAGACCTTCCAGAACGGTCCCAACTGGGGCGAGGACGTCTTCATTCCGATGGACCTTGTCATCGGCGGCGTCGATCGGGTGGGGCAGGGGTGGAAGATGTTGATGACCGCCCTGGCGGCCGGGCGCGGCATCTCGCTGCCGGCCCTGTCGGGCGCGGCGGCGGCGTTCAGCGCCCTGACCACCGGCAGCTACGCCCGCGTGCGCAGCCAGTTCAACGTGCCGATCGGCAAATTCGAAGGCGTGCAGGAGCGCCTGGCCCGCATCGCTGGCAACGCCTATCTGGTTGATGGCGCGCGTCGCCTGACCTGCGCGGGCCTGGATATGGGCAAGCACCCGTCGGTGATCTCGGCCCTGCTGAAGTCTGGCGCTACCGAGCGCATGCGCATCGTCGTCAATGACGCCATGGACGTGCACGGCGGCAAGGCGATCATCGAGGGGCCGCGCAACTATATGGGCGCGCAGTACCGGGCCATTCCGGTCGGCATCACCGTCGAAGGCGCCAATATCCTGACCCGCAGCTTGATGGTGTTCGGCCAGGGCGCGATCCGGGCGCACCCCTACATGTTGCAGGAAATCCTGGCGATCGGCGACGCCAATGCCGACCGCGGCCTGGCCCAGTTCGACGCGGTGTTCTGGAAGCACGTGGCCCACGCCATTCGCAATGGCGTCCGCACCTTCGCCCGCAGCTGGACCAACGGCCTGCTGTCGCCGACCCCCGACGCCGGCCGCGCCACCAGGTTCTACCGCCAGATGGGCCGCTATAGCGCCGGCTTCGCCCTGGCGTCTGACATCGCCCTTCTGACCCTGGGCGGCGAGCTGAAGCGCAAGGAGATGCTCTCGGCGCGGCTGGGCGATATCCTGTCGGAACTCTACTTCCTGTCCGGCGCCCTGAAGCGCTGGGAGGACGAGGGCCGCCAGGACGCTGATTTCCCCCTGCTGCAATGGTGCATGGACAGCGGCTTCGCCACCATCGAGCAGCGCTTCGACGAGGTGTTCCACAACCTGCCCAACCAACTGGCCGGCTGGCTCCTGCGAGCCGCCATCCTGCCGTTCGGCGCCAATACCCGCGGACCCTCCGACCGCGTCACCCGCGCCTGCGCCGAACTGCTGCTGCAGCCGTCGCCGACCCGCGATCGCCTGGTCGAGAACGTCTATGTCGGCGGCAAGGACGAGGCGGTGGGCCAGCTGATCGACGCCTTCGACCAGGTGGTGGCCACCCAGCCGATCCATGATCGCCTGAAGGCCCAGAAGATCCGCGACTGGAAGGTCGGGGTCGACAAGGGCCTGGTCACGCCCAACGAGATCGCCGCCCTGGAAGCCGCCGACAAGGCCGTCGCCGAGGTGATCGCGGTCGACGACTTCGCCCATGACGGCTTGGCCACTCAGGTTGTCACCCAGGCGCGGCCCGGTGTAGTCAGCGCCAGGCGCGCCAGGGCCCAGAGCAAGGGCGACGATCTCGATCCGCCGGCCGTCGATCTTGAGGAAAGCCGCACCTTCGGCGAGGTCCGTCAGTGAGCCGTCGTGTCTATGTGATCGACGGATCACGCACTCCGTTCCTGAAGGCTAGGTCTGGCCCGGGCCCGTTTACGCCGGTCGATCTGGCGGTGCAGTGCGGCCGGCCGCTGCTGCTGCGCCAACCGTTCGCGGCCGACGCCTTCGACCAAGTGATCCTGGGCTGTGTCAATGTCATCGCCGACGAGCAGAATCCGGCGCGCGTCGCCGCCCTGCGGCTGGGCTGCGGGCCGGAGATGACCGCCTTCACTGTGGCCATCAACTGCGGCTCAGGCATGCAGTCGATCGACACGGCCTTCCGCTATATCCGCGAAGGCTCGTCCGACCTGATCCTGGCCGGCGGCGCCGAGGCGCTGAGCCACGCGCCGCTGGTCTTGAAGCAGTCGGCCGTCGAGTGGCTGTCGGCCCTCCAGGGCGCTAAGTCGCCGCTGGACAAGGCCAAGGTCGCCACGGCCTTCCGGCCTGACATGCTGCAGCCGATTATCGGCCTGGAGCGCGGCCTCACCGATCCGATCACCGATCTTGGCATGGGCCAGACCGCCGAGGTGCTGGCCCACTATTTCAACATCAGCCGCGAAGCGGCCGACGCCTATGCCGTCGAGAGCCACAAGCGTCTGGCCAAGGCCCAGGCCGAGGGCTGGCTGGCCGGAGAGGTCGAGCCCGCCTTCGCCCGCGACGGCACGGTGTTCGACCATGACGACGGCGTGCGGCCCGACAGCTCGGTCGAGAAGCTCTCGACCCTAAAGCCGGTGTTCGAAAAGCCGTTCGGCAAGGTCACGGCCGGCAACAGCTCGCAGATCACCGACGGCGCCTCGTGGGTGATCCTGGCTTCGGAAGAGGCGGTCAAGAAACATGGCCTTACGCCCCGCGCCGTGATCGTCGACAGCGCGTGGGCGGCGCTGGATCCTTCGATCATGGGCCTTGGCCCGGTGCTGTCGTCCTCGGCCCTGCTCAAGCGGGCGGGGCTGTCGCTGGGCGATGTCGACCTATGGGAGCTGAACGAGGCCTTCGCCGCTCAGGTGCTGGCCTGCCTGGCCGCTTGGGAGGACGAGGCCTTCGGTCGCGAGATTCTGGGCCTGCCCGGCGCGGCCGGGACGATCGACCGGGCGCGGCTCAATGTCGACGGCGGGGCCGTGAGCCTGGGTCACCCGGTCGGGGCCAGCGGCAACCGCATCGTGCTGCACCTGATCACCGCCATGGAGCGTCTCGACCTGAAGCGCGGGATCGCCACCGAGTGTATCGGCGGCGGCCAAGGCGGCGCCATGCTGATCGAACGGGTCTGAGGAGATGGCCATGCAAGACAACGCTCTGACCCTGCTCGCCCCCCGCGATATCGATCTTGGCCCCAAGAGCGCCGGCGAGCAGACCCTCAAGCACTGGCGCGTCACGCGTGACGCCGACAATCTGCTGTGGGCCGTGCTCGACAAGGCCGACAGCAGCGCCAACACCCTCAGCGACGCGGTGCTGTTCGAGCTCGACAAGATCCTCGACCGCATCGACGCCGACCGTCCGGCGGGCCTGGTGATCCGCTCGGCCAAACCCTCGGGCTTCATCGCCGGCGCCGACGTCTCGCAGTTTCGCGGCGCCGAAGACGTCGGCGAGGTCGAACAGCGGATGTCGGTCGCCCACGCCATCGCTGACCGACTGGAAGCGCTGACCATCCCGACCATTGCGGTCGTCCACGGCTACGCCCTGGGCGGCGGGCTGGAGGTCGCCCTGGCCTGCCACACCCGCATCGCCGTAGACGGCGCGCGGTTCGGTTTCCCGGAAGTGCAACTGGGCCTGCATCCTGGCCTCGGCGGCACGGCGCGGTTCACGCGGCTGATCGATCCGCTGCAGGCCATGAGCTTCATGCTGACCGGCAAGACCATCGCCGCGAAGAAAGCCAAGGCCCTGGGCCTGGTCGACGCCGTGGTACCCGAGCGCCACGTCCGCGCGGCCATCCAGGCGGCGGTGAAGGGTCAGCTGAAGAGCGATGGCCAGAGCTTGATCGATCGTCTGAAGGACTCCGCGCCCGCTCGCAAATTCGCGGCCCAGCGCATGCGCGCCGAGGCCGAGAAGGAAGCGCCGTCCAGCCATTACCCCGCGCCCTACGCCCTGATCGACCTGTGGGAAAAGCACGGCGGCGACTTCGAGGCGATGAAAACCGCCGAGATTGGCTCATTCGCTCGGCTGATAGTGTCGGAGACGGCGCAGAACCTGATCCGCGTGTTCTTCCTGCGTGAGACGCTGAAAGGCTTGGCCGGCGACGGCTCGAAGATCCGCCACGTCCACGTCATCGGCGCGGGCGCGATGGGCGGCGACATCGCCGCCTGGTGCGCCTGGAGCGGCCTGACCGTCACCCTCACCGACGTCAAGCCCGAGCCGATCGGCGGGGCGATCAAGCGCGCGGCGATCCTGTATGGCAAGCTCGGCCATGACGACCGGCTGAAGGTGCGCGACGCGCTAGACCGCCTCGCGCCGGACCTGAAGGGCGAAGGCGCGCGCCATGCCGACCTCGTCATCGAGGCCGCGCCGGAAAGGGTCGACTTGAAGAAGGGCCTCTACGCCAAGCTCGAACCGGTGATGAAACCGGGCGCGATCCTGGCCACCAACACCTCGTCGATCCCGTTGGAGACCTTGCGCGAAGGCCTGCAGCGGCCCGAGCGGCTGGTGGGCCTGCACTTCTTCAACCCGGTCTCGCGAATGCAACTGGTCGAAGTGGTCCGCCACGACGCCCTTGCCGCCGAGGTCGAAACCGCCGCGCGGGCCTTCGTCGGCGCCATCGACCGCCTGCCGGCGCCGACCAAGAGCGCGCCGGGGTTCATCGTCAACCGCGCCCTGACACCCTACCTCGTCGAGGCCATGGCCCTGCTGGACGAGGGCGTCGCCAAGGAGACCATCGACGAGGCGGCCGAGGCCTTTGGCATGCCGATGGGGCCGATCGAGCTGGCCGATCAGGTCGGGCTGGATATCTGCCTGGCCGTCGCCGACATGCTGAAACGCGAGCTGAACTGGCCGCTGCCCGAAGCCCCGCAATGGCTGCGCGACAAGGTCGAGCAGAAGAATCTCGGCAAGAAGACGGGCCATGGGCTCTATGTCTGGAAAGAAGGCAAGCCTGTGAAGGCGCCTAGCGCCGCCGCGCCTGATCCCGATATGGCCGACCGCCTGATCCTGCCCCTGGTCAATACCTGCGCCGCCCTGCTGGGCGACGGCGTCTCAGAGGATCCCGACGTCATCGACGCGGCGATGATTTTCGGCGCTGGCTTCGCGCCGTTCCGGGGCGGACCGCTGCACTACGCCAAGCAGCGCGGCGTCGAAGAGGTCAAGGCGCGGCTGGCCCAGCTGGAGGCAAAGTACGGCGAGCGCTTCAAGCCGGCGGCGGGATGGTCCAAGCTGGAGGCATGACCGCCCGCTTCACCGATCCCGATCTTCTGGCCCAGGCCATCATCGACCAGGTCGGCGGCAAGATCGTGCTGGGCCTGCCGCTGGGCCTAGGCAAGGCCAATCACGTCGCCAACGCCCTGTTCGCGCGGGCTATGGCCGATCCGTCGATCCACCTGCACATCTTCTCGGCCCTGACCCTGGAGCCGCCCCGGCCCAAGTCGGACCTGGAGGCGGCCTTCCTGGGGCCGGTGATCGCGCGGACCATGGGCGGCTATCCAGCCCTGGCCTATGCCGAAATCCAGCGCCGCGACGCCCTGCCGGCCAATATCCAGGTCGACGAGTTCTTCTTCCAGGCCGGCACGCGGCTGGGTGTCGAGAGCGCCCAGCGGTCGTACATCTCGGCCAACTACACCCACGCCGCGCGCTATCTGATGGATCGCGGCGTCAATGTCCTGGCCCAGCTGGTGGCGCGAGACGGCGAGCGCTTTAGCCTGTCATGCAACACCGACATCACGCTCGATTTGCTGGCCGCGCGGAAGGCGGGCAGGGCGGACTTTCTGCTGGTCAGCCAGGTCAATGACGAATTGCCGTTCATGCCGGGTGACGGCGACCTGCCGGGCGAGGCCTTCAGTCACATGCTCGACGGGCAGGCCGTGCAGTTTCCGCTGTTTGCCCCACCCAAGGAGCCGATCACCGACGCTCACTACGCCATCGGCTTCCACGCCGCCGGCCTGGTCCCCGATGGCGGCACGCTGCAGATGGGCATCGGCTCGATCAGCGACGCCGTCGCCCAGGGCCTGATTGTTCGACATCGACAGCCGGAGGCCTTCCGGCAGACCCTGGAGCGCCTGTCGCCCACGTCGCCGCCGCGCCATGTAAAGCCATTCGAGCAGGGGCTCTACGCCGCCACCGAAATGTTCGTCGACTGCCTGCTGGATCTCTGGAAGGCCGGCGTGCTTAAGCGCGAGGTCGACGGCGCGGTGCTTCATGGCGGCTTCTTCCTGGGCCCGCGCGCCTTCTATGCGGCGCTGCGCGACATGCCGATCGAGGACCGCTCGAAGTTTCAGATGCAGGCCATCTCGGCCATCAACGAGCTCTATGGCGACGAGGCCACCAAGCGCGCGGCGCGGGTGGGCGGGCGGTTCATCAACACCGCCATGATGGTCACCCTGCTGGGCGCGGTCGTTTCCGACGGGCTGGAGGATGGTCGCGTCGTCAGCGGCGTGGGCGGGCAATACAATTTCGTGGCCCAGGCCTTCGCCCTCGACGACGCCCGCTCGATCATTACCGTGGACGCCGTGCGAGGGGCAGGTCCTAAGGCGGCGTCGAATGTGCTGTGGTCCTATGGTCACGGCACCATCCCGCGGCACCTGCGCGATATCGTCATCACCGAATACGGCGTCGCCGACCTGCGCGGCCGCACCGATCGCGATGTGATCGCGGCCCTGCTCAACATCACGGACACGCGCTTTCAGGACAAGCTGCTCGACGCCGCCAAGGCCGCCGGCAAGATTGAACGCGACTACGCTATCCCCGCCGCCTTCCGCGACAACACCCCCGACCGCGTCTCCGCCGCCCTGGCCCCTGCCAAGGCCGCCGGCCTGGCGCCGCTGTTGCCGTTCGGCTCGGATTTCGACACCCAGGAGCTTGGCCTGCTGCCCGTGCTGGGTCGCCTGAAGACCGCGCAAGCCGACCCGAAGGTCTTGGCCACTCTGGTCTGGAAAGGCCTACGCGCGGCGCCGTTCGCCGACGGTCTACGCCGTCTGGGCTTGGATCGACCCAAATCCCTGCGTGACCGTCTGACCGCCCTCGCCGTGCGGGGCGCCGTGACCTAGTCGCTCCCGCGGTGTCCCGTTTGTGGTCAGCGAGGCGTGACCCTGCGGCGATCGATCAGGATGAAGCCCAGGAACGCTGCCCCGGCGCCGAAGGCGACGTAGGACAGCAGTTCCAGACTGGATCGAACGCCATAGGCGCTCTTCAGCACGCCCATCAGCCAAGGCGCCAGGGCCCCGACGATATAGGCGCAGGCGATGATCAGGCCGGCGACGGTGGAGCGCAGCCTATTCTCGACCGCATCGAACATCGCCGCGTAGAGGTTGGCGTCATAGACGCCCCGGAACAGGCCGAAAGCGGCGAGGGCGGCATAGACCATCCACAGGGCGCTGGCGTTGGCCGACAGCCACAGGAACGGCGCGCACAGCATCAGGGCGAAAGCCATGCTGAAGACGCGGATGCGCGGGAAGCGCCGGACCAGGCGGTCGGTGACCACCCCGGCGACCAGCAGGCCGACATAGCCGACGATGTGATGATAGGCGACCGACGAGAAACCCGCGTGGGCAAGCGTCATGTGGAAGCGCTCGTATAGGATGGTCGGCATCCAGGTCAGGTAGCCGACCAGCATGAAGACTAGGCCGCAGAAGCCCAGGGTCTGGCCCAGAAGCAGCGGGCTCCTGACCAGCACGACCAAGGCCTCAGCGGCCAGCTTGCTCTGCTCGGCGAGGTTGGGCTTCTGGGTCGCGACGATCTTGGCGTGACCTTGGGCGCGCCAGAGGATGACGCCCGCCCAGATCAGGCCCGCCACGCCGAAGGTAGCGAAGGCGGCGCGCCAGCCGTGCTGGTCGGCGACCCAACCGGCGAACAGGCTGCCCAGCACCACGCCGGTATAGTTGGCGGTCTGGTGGATCGACAGGGCCCGAGCGCGGGTCTCGACATGGTGGTCGGCGATCAGGCTGTTGGCGGCGGGGGCGTAGAAGGCCTCGCCCGCGCCGGTGGCCACGCCCCGGAACAGCAGCAGGAACAGGAAGCTCGACGAGGTGCCAGTCAATAGCGTGCCGACGCTGAAGATCAGCAGGCTCAGCACCACCACGTCGCGGCGCTTGAAGATATCGCCGGCCAGGCCCGCGATCGGCACCAGCAGGCCAAAGACGATCGAGAAGGTAGTGGCCACCAGGCCCATCTGCTGGTCGGTCAGGTGAAATTCGGCGCGGATCAGCGGCAGGGTAACGCCGAAGATCTGGCGGTCGGCTTGGTTCAAGAAGAAGGCGAACCACAGCAGGGCCACGATCTCCCACTTGAACCAGCGGGACACAGGTTTGGCTTCAATGGACATGGGCGCGCTCCGCCAATGAGTGGGGCGCCGCGCCGCGCGCCAGGGGCAGGCCGACGGCGTCGGCTGAAAAGCTCAGAAGTTCGCCGCGGTCGGTCTCTGTGACAACCAGGCCCAGCTGGCCGGTCGGATCGAAGGCGCAGTTGCTGGGATTGGCTCCCGGCGTGGTCAGGGCGCCCAGGCGCGCGCCGTCGGCGGCGAACACCTCGATCAGGCCCGCGCCATAGATCGCGGCGTGGAGACGGCCGGCGATGTCGATGGCCAAGCCATCGGGTCCGATCGGCGCGCCACCGGTGGCGCAGAGCGGGGCCGGCGAAAGCCAGCGGCGTTCGCCGGCGTCCCACCCGCCACGCCACAGGCGTTGCCGGCGGGTCTCGGCGATGACCAGCGCGCCGTCGCTCGTGAAGGCCAGGCCGTTGGGGAAATAGAGGCCGTCGGCGATCACCGTCACCACGCCCGAGGGCGACAGGCAGCAGACATAGCCCGTCGGCACCTCGCGCGAACTGCCCGGGCAGGTGAAGACCAGATTGCCAGCCGTGTCGAAGGCCAGGTCGTTGGGCTTGTCGAGGTCGTGGCCGTCGACCGAGCCGGCGACGGTCTCGCAGGCGCCCGTGGCGGGGTCCAGCCGGCGGATCTGGTTCTGTTCGGAGTCGCAGAACCAGAGCCCGCCCGCCGTGTCCAGCGCCAGGCCGTTGGGCGCGCCGCCGGTGGCGAAGCGCGTCAGGCGGCCGGAGCCATCCAGACGGGCCAGGCCGCCGCCCTTCATCTCGACGCACCACAGGTCACCCTGGGTGTCGAATAGCGGCCCCTCCGGAAAGGCGAGGCCGCGCGCGATCACCCGGGCGGCGCGGTCGCGCACGGACTCGTTCATTTCAGGTGCAGGGTGACGAGGACGGTGCACTCGGCGCCGTCCGGCAACTGCGTCGTCAGCCGCAGCCAGTTGCCGAAGTGGCTGACGCGGGCCACGGCCAGTTCGTCGGCGGCGCCGGGCAGCGTCAGGCTGGCGCCCTCGCGGATCCAGCGCATGCCGTCGGGGGAAATCTCGACGAAAGCCTGCGGCATCACGCCCTTGGCGGGCTTCAGGGCGCGGACGAAGATCACCGCCTCGGTCGCCCAGCCGGCCTCGTAAGGCTCGGTGGCGCTGGTGCCGGTCCAGGTCTCGTTGCGGGCGACGACGGCCGTGCTGCTTTCGCGGAGCATCTAGAAG
>Ga0247812_10002149_pt1 | contig 11075 bp, 10 predicted proteins | sample UWRJL149409B1_FD_178011 | JGI IMG/M metagenome (GOLD analysis project Ga0247812, IMG submission 178011) | Plant litter microbial communities from Arlington Agricultural Research Station in Wisconsin, United States - UWRJ-L149-409B-1 | ecosystem: Environmental > Terrestrial > Plant litter >...
CGTTTATTTTTGAAAGTTTAAAAACTTTTACTTACATTTGATCTATGGAATTCAAAGAAGCAAAAAATAAGTTCGTACAAACCTGGGGAGCATTAGGTTCTCAATGGGGAATCAATAAAACCATGGCGCAAATCCATGCTTTATTAATGGTCTCGAACGAAGCCGTTTCGATGGAAGACATTATGGACGAATTACAGATTTCGCGTGGAAATGCCAGTATGAATCTAAGAGCGTTAATGGATTGGGGAATTGTCTATAAGGAATACAAAGCCGGAGAAAGAAGAGAGTTTTTTACTGCCGAAAAAGATTTAGACGAATTAGCGGTTAAAATCGCAAGAGAAAGAAGCAAAAGAGAAATCAAACCTGCTCTTAAAATATTAAAAGAAGTTTCGACAATTGAAGCCAACAATTCGGCAGAAGAAAAACACTTTGTGGATCAAACTTCTAAATTGTATGACTTTGTTTTAAAAGCAGATAATATGTTAGATAAAATGACAGAATTCAACGAAAACTGGTTAGGGCGTTTGGTTCTAAAAATTATGAAGTAAAAAAATTTCATTATAACTTTCATTTTTTTCTGAAAGTTTAAAACAATCAATAACTATGAAAGCAACATTTAAAATAATCGAAGTTATCAATATAGCAGCTCTGATGTTTTTATTACTTGGCGGTTATGGTTTACCTGTTACGGGAGTTCTACAGGTTTTGGCTGCCATTTTATTTGTTACAATTTTTCCTAAAAACAAATTGATTTATGTTTATTTCGGCCTGGTTGTTTTCTTTTTTACTTTTTGGAGCGGCGATTTTAATTGGTTCTTTTTATTACCTGTAGCATTAATAATATTCTTAACATACATTATTTACAATCAAAAAATACAATTATGAACTTCTTAAAAGCAGAATGGAAAAACTTAGCACTTTTCAATTATGAAGTTGATGCTGAAATATTAGAAAAATATATTCCAAACGGTACCGAAATAGATTTATGGAATAACAAATGTTATGTAAGTCTGGTCGGTTTTATGTTTAAAAACACCAAAGTATTGGGATTAAAAGTTCCGTTTCATGTTGATTTTGAAGAAGTAAATTTGAGATTTTATGTAAAACGTTTTGAAAATGGCGAATGGAAACGTGGTGTTGTTTTCATCAAAGAAATTGTTCCTAAAAAAGCGATCACTTTTATTGCAAATACTTTGTATCAGGAAAATTATGAAACTCAAAAAATGAGACATGAAATCATTGAAAACGAAAACACCAATACTTTTATATATCAATGGAAAAAAGATGAAGACTGGAATAGCATTCAATTAGAAACTGAAAAAAAACCGACAGAAATAGCAATTGACTCTGAAGCTGAATTTATTACCGAACATTATTTCGGTTACACCAAAATTAATCCCGAAACCACTTTTGAATATGAAGTGCAACATCCAAGATGGGAACAATTTGAGGTTTTGAATTATAACGTTGCTATCGATTTCAGAAAAACTTACGGTAAAGATTTCGAGTTTTTACAAAACACAAATCCAACCTCAGTTTTCCTTGCAAAAGGATCTGATATTAAAGTTAAAAACAAACGAAAACTCGAAACTGCCTTTACTCTTGAAGAAGCTTACTATTAGAATTTTATTATTAATCTATAAAATCAGGAATTATGAAAACGCTCGAAAACCAAACTTTACTTTACGATGAAGATTGTCCGCTTTGCAGTTTATACACAACAGGCTTTGTAAAAAGCGGCATGTTAGACGAAAATGGAAGAAAATCATATTGCCAATTATCTGAAGAAGAACATAGTTTTGTGGATTTAAAACGTGCGCCAAACGAAATTGCTTTGGTTGATAATAAAACTAAAACCGTTACTTACGGAATTGACAGTTTAATAAAAGTCATCGGTTTTTCTTTTCCGTTAATTGAAAAAATCGCGACGATTAAGCCTATTCATTTCATCCTGACAAAAATGTATTCTTTTGTTTCTTACAATCGCAAAGTGATTATCCCGGGAAATGTAAAAACAGAAAATAAACTGCAATGTATGCCTGATTTTAATTATAAATATCGTTTTATTTTCATCGGTTTTGCTTTAACGATTACAACTTTTGTTTTATTTGGTTTTTCTAATTTGATTCCGAATGTACCGAAAACAAGTGTTTTAAGAGAATTCGTTTTAGCATTTGGACAGATTGTTTTTCAAAGTTTATTTCTTTTAAAAATGGATAAAAAAACAATACTCAATTATGCCGGAAATTTAATGACGATTTCTTTAATGGGATCTTTGATTTTAGTTCCAATTTTAATTCTAAATCAATTTGTTAATCTTCCGCATTTTTTAATTTTAGGTTGGTTTGGAATAACTGTTTTTATCATGTTTGCAGAACATTTTAGAAGAGTTAAAGTGCTACAACTTCCTTTTTATTTATGTTTCACCTGGGTTCTTTATAGAATTATTGCTTTAGTATTTATCTTAAATTTATAAAATGAAAAAACTCATCATAGCAGCCGGAACAGGATTTTTAGGACAGGTTTTAGTCCATCATTTCAAAGATAAATTTGAAGAGATTGTAATTCTGACCCGTGGAAAATCTCAAACAATTGACGGAATCAAATATGTAAACTGGAACGCCAGAACTTTTTCTGGCTGGGAAAAAGAATTAGAAAACGCAACCGTTTTAATTAATCTTGCCGGAAAATCAGTTGATTGCCGATATACCAAAGAAAATAAAAAAGAGATTCTTTTATCTCGAATTGAAAGCACTAAGATTTTAAATAAAGCCGTTTTAAACTGTCAAAATCCGCCGAAACACTGGTTGAATTCATCAACTTCGACTATTTATCGTTTTTCTCTGGATAAACAAATGGATGAAATTGATGGCGAAATTGGGAATGATTTTTCAATAAATGTGGCCCTTTCCTGGGAAAAAGCGTTCTTTAAAACCGAAACACCCAATACTTTAAAAACTGCTTTACGAACTTCAATTGTTTTAGGAAAAAATGGCGGCGCTTTTATTCCGTTAAAGACTTTGGCAAAAATTGGTTTTGGCGGAAAACAAGGAAAAGGAAATCAGTTTATAAGCTGGATTCACGAAGAAGATTTTGCCAATGCTATTGATTTTATTATTGAAAAAGAAATTATTGGAGTTATAAATGTTGTTTCTCCGGAACCGATTCCAAATGTTGATTTTATGATGAAACTCCGAAAAGCAGTTGGTTCTCCTTTCGGAATTCCAATGAGCAGCTTTTTTCTTGAAATTGGATCTTTCTTTATTCGCACAGAAACTGAATTGGTTTTGAAAAGTAGAAATGTGATTCCGAAGCGACTTTTAGACAATGGGTTTGAATTTAAGTTTGGACATGTTGATAAGGCTTTTAAAAATTTATTAAGCAAATAATTTATTATTTTCAGGCAGCTCCATCGGAGCGAAATGTTTATAGAAAATCATAAAAATGCGTCGTCCATTTAAGCTCCAGCGGAGCGACATCAGCGTTTTCTAATTAGTCCGAAAACATTTCACCCCGCTGGGGTTTTTAAAACTAAATGCATGCAAATCTATAAATATGTCGTCCCTCCGGGACTTGAAAAATACTAATTATCATGACAACCATAAACCTAACAACAAAAATAAAAGCATCAAACCAAGTCGTTTTTGACGCCTCAAGAAACATAGATATCCATCAAAAATCTGCAAGCAAATCAAATGAAAAAGCAATTGCGGGAGTAACTTCAGGATTAATCAATTTAAATGAAACAGTTACTTGGCGGGGAAAACATTTTGGTTTTTATTTGACTCACAAAAGCCGAATCACAACAATGAATTTGCACGATTATTTTGTAGATGAAATGGAACGTGGAAAATTTAAATCTTTCAAACATGAACATTTTTTTGAAGAAGAAAACGGCTTTACAATTATGAAAGATAAATTGAAATATGAAACTCCGTTTGGAATTTTCGGAAAATTATTTGATGTCTTAATTTTGAAAAAACATTTAATTAAATTTCTTTTAGATCGAAATAAAATCTTGAAAGAAGTTTCAGAAGACAATTGGTAAAGGAAACATTTAATTGAATAACGTGAATTTTCTCGTTTTACGGTTTGCGTGAGGGATAGGAGTAATCCGCCGCGGCGGAACGGATAGCCCGACAGCATCCCGATAAGTGGGCGTATAAGCGCAAAGTATTTTGCCCACTTATCGGGATGGTGGCACGCCCCTATTATTTTAGACTTTTTTATTCTTAAAATTTTATTTAAAGAAAAACAATCATCAACCACCAAAAAATCGGAACACTCTCCACCCAGAAAGAAGTATAATATTTAGAGCGATTTGGGTTTGCAAACAGAATAAATAACATGAGCATAATCACCATTATGAGATTGATGATTAAATCATGAAAATCAAATGATAATATTCCCACAACCCAAAACGGAACCAAAAGTGAAAATCCTAAAATTTTAGTTTTCTTCACGCCAATAGTTTGCGGAACCGTCTGCAAATGCGGATCATCGTTGGTCAAATCTAAAATTTCGAAAACTAGAATCAGGACGAAAACCAATACAAAACGCTGAATACATTTGATGAAGAAATTTGCTGTAAACGGAATTTCAGCATTTATTAAAGGCAAAACCAGCGTCGCTCCTACCCAACAAAGTGCTACAATATAAATTTTTACGCCAGCCCAGTTTCTGGCATTTTTTCGATTTGGGAAAAACGGCAAGGTATAAAGTGCCGTTATTAAAAATATTCCAACAGAAACAATTTGTGTAATTCGCTTTAAATGGAAGAAATAATAACCCACTAAAATGAGCGATATGAAACTCAAAACGGCTATAATTTTTAACTGAATTCCTATTGGTTTCTTTTTAACCCGAACCAAAGCATCATATTTAACAAAATTATACCCCACAATTGTTCCAAAAAAAACAAACAAGGCCATCGCTTCATCATACTGAATATGAAACACATGAAACGTAACTCTTACCAAAGCATAACACGATAAAGCCACATGAATACTGCTATTAAGGTAAAAATCTAATATCTGTTTTAAAAATTTCATATCTCAAATCTAATCAATTAGTAACAAATCAACTCTTTGGTTATAAATTTCATAAAAATTGAAGTTAAAAATACCCATTAAATTATTAATAATACTTAATTTTGCGCGACAAAAAAACAACACATTTACTATAAAATGTAATAAACCTTTGTAATTCGTGATTAATTGGGAATTTACCGAGCTAATTACATTCACTTTAAAAAACTAGATAGCTACAAATGAGAACAGATGCTTTTGCTTTAAGACACATTGGCCCAAGAGAAACAGATCTTCCACACATGTTAAAAACCATTGGAGTGGAATCGATTGAACAACTTGTTTATGAAACCCTTCCGGATGACATTCGTTTAAAAGCACCTTTAAACTTAGATCCAGCTATGACAGAATATGAATTCGCAAATCATATTCAGGAACTAGGAAAGAAAAATAAAGTATTCAAATCGTATATTGGTTTGGGTTATCATCCAACTATCGTTCCGGCTCCAATTCAAAGAAATATCTTCGAAAATCCAGGATGGTATACAGCTTACACACCTTATCAGGCAGAAATTGCTCAAGGTCGTCTTGAAGCTATTTTAAATTTCCAGACTACTGTTATCGAGTTATCAGGAATGGAAATTGCCAATGCATCTTTACTTGATGAAGGTACAGCTGCAGCAGAAGCTATGGCTTTACTTTTTGATGTTCGTACTCGTGATCAAAAGAAAAACAATACAAACAAATTTTTCGTTTCTGAAGAAATTTTACCACAAACTTTATCAATATTACAAACACGTTCAACTCCGGTTGGAATTGAATTAGTTGTTGGAAACCATGAAACCTTTGATTTTTCAAATGAGTTCTTCGGAGCCATTTTACAATATCCTGGAAAACACGGCCAGGTAAACGATTATACTGCTTTTGTTGCTAAAGCAAAAGAAAATGAAATCAAGGTTGCCTTTGCTGCTGATATTTTATCATTAGCTACTTTAACTTCTCCGGGAGAAATGGGAGCAGCAGTTGTTGTTGGAACGACTCAACGTTTTGGTGTACCAATGGGTTATGGTGGTCCACACGCTGCTTTTTTTGCAACTAAAGATGAATACAAACGATCTATGCCAGGTCGTATTATCGGAGTTTCCATTGATGTAAACGGAAACCGTGCTTTACGTATGGCATTAGGAACTCGTGAGCAGCACATTAAACGTGAAAAAGCGACTTCAAATATTTGTACAGCTCAGGTTTTACTTGCAGTTATGGCCGGAATGTATGCCGTTTACCACGGACCAAAAGGCTTACAATATATTGCAGGTAAAGTTCACGCATCAGCGGTTACTACTGCTGAAGCTTTAAATAAATTTGGCGTTTACCAAACCAACACAGCTTACTTTGATACTATTTTAGTAAAAGCAGATGCTCAAAAAGTAAAAGCTGTAGCGGAGAAAAATGAAGTAAACTTCTTCTATGTTGATGCTGATACCATTTCTATCTCATTCAACGAAACGACTTCAATCGCTGACATCAACCAAATTATTTCCATTTTTGCTGAAGCTGTAGGAAAAGAAACTTTTACCGTTTCTGAATTAACTACTGCAAGTCAATTACCTGCTTCATTGGAAAGAACGTCTTCTTTCTTAACACATGATGTATTTAATAATCATCATTCAGAAAGTCAGTTAATGCGTTACATCAAAAAATTAGAGCGTAAAGATTTATCATTGAATCATTCGATGATTTCATTAGGTTCTTGTACGATGAAATTAAACGCAGCTTCAGAAATGTTGCCTTTATCAATGCCAAACTGGAACAGCATTCACCCTTTTGCACCAGTAGAGCAAGCGGAAGGTTATATCACGATGCTTAAAAAACTAGAGGAGCAATTGAATGTAATTACTGGTTTTGCAGGAACAACATTACAGCCTAACTCTGGAGCTCAGGGAGAATATGCTGGTTTAATGGCGATTCGTGCTTACCATTTATCAAGAGGCGATAGCCACCGTAATGTATGTTTAATTCCTTCATCAGCTCACGGAACCAATCCTGCTTCTGCAGCGATGGCCGGAATGAAAATCATCGTTACTAAAACGACTCCGGAAGGAAACATTGATGTAGAAGATTTAAGAGAAAAAGCGATTGAACATAAAGATGATTTATCTTGTTTAATGGTAACATACCCTTCTACGCACGGAGTTTTTGAATCTTCAATTATTGAAATCACAAAATTAATCCACGATAACGGCGGATTAGTATATATGGACGGTGCTAACATGAACGCGCAAGTTGGATTAACTAATCCTGCTACAATTGGTGCTGACGTTTGTCACTTAAACTTACACAAAACATTCGCTATTCCTCACGGAGGCGGTGGACCTGGAGTTGGACCAATTTGTGTGAACGAAAAACTGGTTCCGTTTTTACCAACAAACCCAATCTTAAAAGTAGGCGGAGAACAAGCGATTACAGCTATTTCATCTGCACCTTACGGATCTGCTTTAGTATGTTTAATCTCTTACGGTTACATTACAATGATGGGCGCTGAAGGATTAAAAAGTGCTACAGAGCATGCTATTTTGAATGCTAACTACATGAAAGCGCGTTTCGAAGGACACTACCCAATTCTTTATACAGGAGAATGCGGAAGAGCAGCTCACGAAATGATCTTAGATTGTCGTTCATTTAAAGAAAACGGAATTGAAGTTGGTGATATTGCGAAACGTTTAATGGATTATGGCTTCCACGCTCCTACGGTTTCTTTCCCAGTTGCAGGAACTTTAATGATCGAACCAACTGAATCTGAAGACTTAGCAGAATTAGATCGTTTTTGTGATGCTCTTATTTCAATCAGAAAAGAGATCGAAGCTGCAACAGCCGATGATAAAAACAACGTATTGAAAAATGCACCTCACACATTAGCAATGTTAACTACTGATAACTGGACTTTCCCTTACTCAAGAGAAAAAGCAGCTTATCCATTAGAGTACATCGCTGATAATAAATTCTGGCCATCAGTTCGTCGTGTAGATGACGCATACGGAGACAGAAATTTAATCTGTAGCTGTGCGCCAATCGAAGCTTACATGGAAAACTAAGAAATAAGTTTTTCTAATTATATCAAAACCCGACAGATTTTAAGACCTGTCGGGTTTTTCGTTTTGGTTTCTTTTGTTTCAGGTTTCAAGTTTCAAGTTCGAGCGGAACGTGAAACTTGAAACTTGAAACTTGAAACCTGAAACTTGAAACCTGAAACCTGAAACAAAAAAATCAACACCACTCAATATCTCAAACGTTTGAAATCTCGACAAAAATGAATTTTCATTAAAAAATAAACAATATATCCCTTAAATATTTATTATTTCATAATTATATGCATGCATAGTATTTTTTATGATAGTTATCATGATTTTTTATATAATTTAGCAATAAATTTATTGGATAATTAAGGAATAATGAAAATAAAAATAATTGGTATCGGAAGTTACATTCCGAATAAAGAAGTAAGCAATACTGACTTTGACAAACATGTTTTTTTAAATGAAGATGGAACTCCTTTTGGCTACCCAAATGAAGTTGTAATCAAAAAATTCAAAGGCATCACCGGAATCGAAAACCGCCGCTATGCCGAAACTCAACATAACGCATCAGATTTAGCCTTTTTTGCTGCTGAAAAAGCAATTGAAAATGCTGGAATCGACCGTGAAACTTTAGATTATATCATCTTTGCACATAACTTTGGAGATGTAAAATCGGGAACGCATCAAACGGATATTTTACCGAGTTTAGCAACTCGTGTTAAAAATAAATTGGCTATCAAAAACCCTAAATGTGTTGCTTACGATATTCTTTTTGGATGTCCGGGCTGGATCGAAGGTGTTTTACAAGCTAATGCATTCATCAAATCCGGAATGGCAAATCGCGTTCTGGTAATCGGAGCTGAAACTTTATCGAGAGTGGTTGACGATCACGATCGTGACTCAATGATTTATTCTGATGGTGCCGGTGCTTCAATCTTAGAAGGCACAGAAGGCGAATCTGGATTGTTATCTTATGAAAGTGCTACTTTTGCAAATGAAGAAGCTAATTTCCTTTACTTCGGAAAATCATACAATCCAGATTTAGATCCGGACATCAAGTATATCAAAATGTATGGTCGTAAAATTTACGAATTTGCATTAAGCCAGGTTCCATGTGCGATGAAAAGCTGTTTAGATAAAAGCGGTATCGGAATTGACGAAGTGAAGAAAATCCTGATTCACCAGGCTAACGAAAAAATGGACGAAGCGATTATCGAGCGTTTCTACAAATTATACGACAAAACTGCTCCTAAAGATATCATGCCAATGAGCATTCATGATTTAGGAAACAGCAGTGTAGCGACGGTTCCAACCTTATACGATTTGATCCTAAAAGGAAAAATTGAAGGCCACGAAATCAACAAAGGCGACGTTATCATTTTTGCTTCTGTTGGAGCAGGAATGAATGTTAATGCTTTTGTATACCGCCATTAAAAAAGTCGCAGTTTTCAGTCGCAGTCGCAGTTTAAAACTGAGACATACTGAAAACTGTAACTGAGACTGAAAACTAAAAAGTCCGCATCTTAAAATGCGGACTTTTTAGTATATTTGCGACCTAATTTAAAATAAAGAACGACAGCTTACTTCGTTCCTCGCAAAGACTATGTACGAAAAAACGTTTCCAAATAAAAGATTCAAACTTACTTTAGAATTTTTACAAAAGCATATCAAAACCTCTGAAACAATCCTTGATTTGGGAGTTGAAAATCCGTTTTCTAAAATCATGAAAGAAGCTGGTTATTCAGTAAAAAACACTACTGGCGAAGATTTAGATTTGGATCAAAATGTTTTAAAAACAGACAACCAAGACGTTGTAACGGCTTTCGAAATCTTCGAACATTTATTAAATCCGTTCACAATTTTAAATGAAATTAAATCAGACAAACTGTTAATTTCAATCCCGATGCGTTTATGGTTTTCGCCGGCATATCGTTCTAAAACAGATATGTGGGACAGACATTACCACGAATTTGAAGATTGGCAATTAGACTGGCTTTTAGAAAAAACAGGCTGGAAAATCATCGACAGACAAAAATGGACAAACCCGGTTAAGAAGTTTGGTCTTCGTCCGTTTTTAAGAAGTTTCACGAACAGATATTATATCGTTTACGCGGAAAAAGCCTAACGGCAAATTCCAAATTCCAATTATTTGGAAAATCTCAAAAAAATAAATTCCAAATTCCAATTTAAACCTTATAGGTAAAAATTGGAATTTGGGATTTTAAAAGATTGGAATTTCTTTTAAATAATTGGAATTTAAATTAAAAATCATGAAGTACTATATCGTCATTCCGGCTCACAATGAACAAGATTTAATTGGCCTTACTTTACAATCTTTGGTTTCGCAAACCGTTTTGCCTTCAAAAATTGTAGTTGTAAACGACAATTCTACAGATAAAACAGAAGAAGTTGTTTTGGGTTTTGCTAAAGACAATCCGTATATTTCTGTGGTAAACAAAACTTCAGACGCGATTCACATGCCGGGAAGCAAAGTAATTCAGGCTTTTCAAAAAGGTTTTGAAACTCTTGATTCTGAATACGATATTATTGTCAAAATTGACGGTGATTTAATTTTCCCTCCCAACTATTTCGAAACAATTATCAAACACTTTGAGTCCGATCCAAAAATCGGAATGGCGGGTGGATTTTGTTACATCGAGAAAAATGGCGATTGGGTTTTAGAAAACCTAACCGATAAAGATCATATTCGCGGTGCCTTGAAAGCGTATAGAAAAGCAACATTTCAACAAATTGGAGGCTTAAAACCTGCCATGGGCTGGGACACGGTTGACGAATTGCTTTGTAAATATTACGATTGGAAAGTAGCTACAGATGAATCTTTACATGTAAAACACCTTAAACCAACTGGCGCAAATTACAACAAAACAGCACGTTACAAACAAGGAGAAGCTTTTTATACTTTAGGATATGGTTTCTGGATTACGGCAATTGCTTCGGCAAAACTGGCGATGAT
>Ga0247812_10002151_pt1 | contig 11072 bp, 9 predicted proteins | sample UWRJL149409B1_FD_178011 | JGI IMG/M metagenome (GOLD analysis project Ga0247812, IMG submission 178011) | Plant litter microbial communities from Arlington Agricultural Research Station in Wisconsin, United States - UWRJ-L149-409B-1 | ecosystem: Environmental > Terrestrial > Plant litter >...
AAACGGAATAGGGATAGGTAATAGGGTAGTTAATCCTCTCTGGATGCTGTATAATAGGTAGAGTAGGGGTAGGGGTTACAAAAATTACTATCAAAAATGAGCTCTTTCTTCCTTTGGTATCTACTAATAAAACTAAGATATATTATTTATTTATTTTAAGATAATCGATTTTCGATAATTCGATATATATATATATATATCATACCATTTGCTACATTTGGTGGACTGGGGCTGGTGAACTGGGGGGGAGAAAGAGAGGAGGGGGGTTGATGATGCCAAGAAATTTACAAAATCTCCTCACAGAAAACATAAGGGCAATCCTATCCTACACATTCCTTACCCAGTTAATGTATAGGTACAACTTGCGAAGTACAACATACGGTTACAAAGCAGCTAGATGTCTTTGTTTGGCCTCCAGTGCGGACCGCGTCTTAGCGTTGGTTTGGTTAAAACGTCATGATCCAATAGCCAAACTTCGGCTTTTAGCCATTCCTCTTGCTGTTCCGTGTCACCCGAATGTTTATGTTTCTTGATGCTTTTGATATCACCATTGGTTTTGGTATACAACTCAAAGGTCGGTTGGTTAACTCTTTTTTTTATAAATATAGTATAAATGTAGATGGACGGATAGATTGATAAATAGATAGACAGCTACATGGCTATATTGGGTATGTCAGCCGTCCGGCCACGCCTTGCCTTGCCTTGCCTCGCCTCGATGTGTTGTCCAAACCTTCGACCAGCTGACGTCCTCGGTGAGGCACCAGCGAACTTGACTCTGGCAGTGATATCCCAGATGATGTGAATCACTGAACCACCGACTACCGCCACCAACCGTTGGATCAAGTTCGTTCCATATCTGCTTATTGATCAACTAGCTAGCGTGTGGTCATTGACGTGGTTTTCGTTGCTGCAAACTAAACTACCAGGTGAGCCTACGACGATTGGCTTGGATTGAAAGTATGTGCTGCTCCCTGGGCGGCTGTCCTGTCCAGCAATGGTTTCACAGTGAGGGTTCTGAAGGTGCAGAATAAAACTTAAAATAACTCGTTACTTGATTTGTTGATTAGTTACAAGCGTCTCGCGAGTTTGATATAATGAACCTCAACGATTTATTCTATCAAAGGTCATCGATCTCATCACAGTCTTCTATCATGGAGAGTATCCTAAGGATATAGAAATATAAACTTTTCTATCAGCCTTCTGATCTTCCTCCACTTCTCCACCTTACCTCCTCGTTTGACTCCCTTGGAATTCTAACCAAAACTAATGCCAAAAACCAAAACCCGAACCAAACAAAAGCCTAAAATCATTCAAAAACTACCGAGCTCAAAACCTACTTAGCGCATATTTGTTAATTATCATCAACTTCTTCAACAATATCCAAATCCCACAGCCAAGCCGATCTCCCCATAGATAAGCCCTAATCCCTTCCGTTCCGAAAACCACCCCCCTGCCACCGCAAATCTATCTCCCACACCAGCCAATCACACTATTTACAGAAATGTACGTCCTGGACGCCCTTACGCCTCACGCCCTTTAGCACCAATTGTCAGCTGTCTTCAGTAGCACAGTCCTCTATTTAGTTCAACAGACAGATTCCGCTACTGTAACACGGAAGGGTTGTTAGAGGCGCTTAATCCGTCTAGCTCAAAACCCTCCGAACTCTATTCTTTGGGTCCACGCCTTGTCCTCCCCAAGGTTGAAGGAAGGATGGGCATACATACGTCTGTGTTAGGGCTGCATATTTGGGGCCGAGTACAGCAAAGTAAAAAGTAAAAGTAAAGCACCCGTAGATGTGGGGTGGGAAATGACAGTAAAGACGGAGAAATAGTTTGTTATTCTCTCTAATCGTTAATTTACTCTCTACGAAGATCTCACCTTTCAAGATCTTAAAACATCTGATATTACCTTCGTTTGGTCGGCTCTCACGGCCAAGATTCAATCCTCTAGCTTTCCTCCAAGAGATCCCCATCATCCTACCGAACGGGGATTTGCACAAGTATAAGACGGGACATTGCTTATACAGTACCTATTAGTCGCGCGAAAACCGGTAAAACCACACCACCGGGTCCCCCGATGTCATGTTTCCCAGTCTCCTAATCTCTTGCTACGAATCCAACCGATCTACTGGTCGACCCAACTACTTGCACGACCATGCCACCATGACACCCTTTCAAGAAGAAGAGAAAAAAGAAGCCCTCATCGTAGACAATGTTTCTCAGTCCTAACCAATGCGCAAGCTTCGTTTAGGTTAAAAACCTCCCGTGCCGTTAGATTTCCTCGGGCGTCGGCACACACATACCCACAAATACACAAAACTCGCGATAGGGGGCTTGCATGCATACGTAGGTAGACAGACCTTATCCCATCCCATCCCATCCCTCCCTTGTTTTTAGCTCTGCCGACACGCGATAAGAATAATGGGGTTCACTCGTCATTCCAAGGTTGGTTGGCATTTTTCCGGGCCGTTCGGTGTGCTGGTGCTGGTGCTGGTGGGGTGGCTTCCCGGTAGGATTTTTTTTTTTGTGGTTTTGGCTTTGGTTTTGGCTTCCGGACCGACTTTTTAGGGGGTTGTTAGTCATAGGGTTGGGCATTTTATATATATGTGGTTTTTTAGAGGGGCTTTCCCTCTTTTTTTTTACGATTTTTCTAGCGATTTTTGTTTAGTAATAAGTAGGGGGTGGTTAGGTATCTGTTGGCACATATCAGGGTTAGGTATTTTTATTCAGTTATTGAGAGGTAACAAAACGAACGATTAGATGTTGTTTGAAAGTCGGGGTTTTTGGTGTTGTTCTACGTACGTTAATATTACCTTAATTGCTCAAGGGACTACTGGGCGCCGTGGTCCATACTCATATCACGAGCTTGTAGGTCGGAGTGCGGATCTTTATTTAGATTGGAGAAATTCTTAACTATTATTATTAGAAGACTGAGGCACTACGAGTATGCTGTTCCGCGTTACTGCTGATTTATTGTAGCTCGAGAGTCTTGATCTACAATGCCCAGCCAGACATAAAGGGGTTAAGCGAGATGTATATTCTCGAGTCGAGGTAGAGCGACTGAGTGGAAAAGACACTACACAAAACATGTACATATTCAGAAACATTTTTCGATTCTCAAGCCACCAGATTAGTTCTCGATTATTGTATTACTCTTTGGTTGGACACTCGACTAGGACAGTATTCTTGTTCAGTCTCATGATCTCCTATCAGCAAACCCTATCTCAGACATAGCTTCCATACTCTACATCATCAAGATCAAACATGAACAAACAAACAAGCTAAGTCCCACCAGCCCATTCCAAGCAACAGTAGAGGCAGAGCCTTGTTTCGAGGTTGTAGCAGGGCTGGCCGCTCCAGTGCCAGATGCAGGTCCTGACCCAGCCCCAGCTCCTGTCGTAGGAGTAGGCGCCGTTCCAGTCGTGACAGGTATATCAGCATCAGCGGTAACACCTCCTATGGGAACCGCACTGATATTCTCCTTCTTCGACGCAAAATTCCTAGCCGCCAGCGAGATCTGGTTGTTGCTAATATCAAACACCGCATATGCGCTACTCAAGAAATTAGAACCTAGCAGCCCACGACGCTCGCCAGCCGCCACAATTCCAAAGCTGCAAAGGTCACGCCCGCTATACGGAGAAACGAACACAGCAACGGGTATCGTAATTGTGATACCATCGAATTTGAAATCGATGGTTGTCGCAGACCTCCCTACTGCGCAATCCACAGTTGCCGAGTTGTTTTTGGGGTAATATGTCACGCCGAACTTCTCAAAGATCGGCTTGGCCATTTCGTCGCTGAGGATAGATCCGGTCGAGCCACAGTCGAGCACTACATTGAATGGTCCTGTGATGTCGTCTTTGATGCCCAAAGCTCCATTGACACGCACAGCTTGCAGCGTGATGTCGAAAGCGGTGATACCGTTTTCACGGGACTGTACGGGCAGCGTGACTAGCTTTCCAGTGTATTTATCTTTGTCAATACCGCCAAATAAGAGGTGGCCATTGAAACTATTTACCTGCTGGTCCTTCCAGAGACTGAAGAGCGCGAGATTGGTAACGCCCTGCTTGGCCAGGGCGAGAGGGAGGTTGTCGTAAGGATCTTTGGGGTTTTCGGTATGCACCTGGTTCTCTGCTGATGCATAGCCGAGCCCGAGAATACTAAAGGTGATGCTGGAATTTCCGTAGGAGATAGCTATTTGTTGGTCATTTAGGGTAATGCCTCCTAGTCCGAGGGTGTCGGTCGCGACATCTCCTTTAGCATCACTGCCTGCTCCCTGCTCGGCGAACCCAAAATTGGCCACAAAGCCGCTGTTCATGTACTTGTATGTTGATGACTTATTTGGTTTATCTAATCACTATGAGTTGCAGGTTTCAAATGCTTAGAGTTGTTGTGCAAAGTCTTACAGTATCCTACGCTTGGGCATATTTTCTCCCCGTATGTAATGCATAATGGAGATGTCCTGTCTAGGAGAATAGTGTCGCTACTTCCAGTATCCAGCGACAGGGTAATGGGTTGAGGTGGTGTTCCCACCGTAATGTTAATAATGTTTTCGACATAACGTGCTCCCAACTTCAAGTCAAGAGCGCTCCCTGCTCGTTTATGAATTCTTGGTCCTGTTCTGCTTTCAAATGGCATAGCAACTACGCCAGGTACTGATCTGTCGACCTGCAACGCCTGAACGTTACTAAGGAGGCCTCCTATAACTGCAAATTGGTAGTGCTTCATTGTGTGATTTCAAGAGAGTGCAATACCTAGCCAACTGTGCGGCACCCCTAGTAATATATATATATCTCTTCCTCCTGAAACCCATATCAGGGATGATGCAATAACGCTCTGTTGCCTAGTCTAACCTTGGAATTTGCACGATGTCCAGCGTTGCACGCAAATTGTTCAGGGGCACAGTCTCCAGATTCGGCCTAGCGTTTGGGGTTCAATTAGGGCTAAAGGTAAGCGAGTCGAATCCTCAATTTTAATTGGAGGAATGAGCCTTAATATTTTCGTATTCCAGGCCAGGACTAGTAATCTCACCAATAATCAATAGCTTTCGCATGCAGTGTGTCTCCAAATCTAACCGTATAAGGTAGTGCGGTAACATTTCCGGGCCAACTTCATATGGTTGCTTGAAGCACAATTCGATATAAACATAGCTATTATTCAAAACTAACATTTCAACGATCAATTGATCAGGTCAGGGGAGAACTCCGGGGAGATTCTCCGAAAATTATTACTCGAGACCAAGTGGAACCTTCACAAGCTGGCTCATAAGACTTTTCCAAACCTCTGTGCTCTCTGGATCGGCCTTTCCGGTTGTAAGGGTAAGTCGATGGCCAATCACAATTACGCCAGTGCGAGCTCTAGTTAAAGCAACATTCATCCTACGAAGATCCTTCAAAAATCCTATTTCGGAATGCTCATTGCAACGAACAGTCACAAAGATAACAATTTCTGCCTCGCGGCCCTGAAAACCATCGATGCTGGAGACCTCAACATTTGCAAGTGCGGATAGTCGAGTTTTCAGCAGCTCAACTTGGCCACTGTATGGTGTGAGGACGGCAATGGATTGCTTCTCGAGAACAACAGACGCGGCGGCTTTTTCCTTTTCTTCAATTTCTTCTGCTGTGGTCCGCAACAGGCAGCATATTCGGTGACAAAGACTCACCTGCCCTTCATTAACTTTTGATTTCCGCAGGGCGTTTTCTTTCGTCGAGCACTCAACGAAAACCATCCTATTCTCTGTGTCATTCGGTTTCAGCGGAGCTGGCCATGGGAACTTGGATGGATGCAGCGGCCTGGTGTGGTTTGGAACATTGGTTTGGAGCCTGTCTTCATAGAATACCTTCGAGCTGAACCTACATATAGACTCATGCATGCGATACTGCGTATCTAGCATCACCTTGGCTATCCCATGCGACTGGGAACTGTCTTGTTTATACAATCTTTCAAAAAGAGAGACGTTGAAATCTAGTAGAACAGCATGACGTTGAACGACAGCGCCAAGCTGAACATGGTCGCCAACAAGGATTGCTTTCGTGCACTTCTTCACAAGCGGAACTAGAGATGCAGGCTCGGTTTGCTGAGATGCTTCGTCAATAATGACAGTATCAAAGTCTTGGGAGCGAAGGATTCCAAGCCCAGATCCAGCACAGGTTGTGAAAATAAGACGGCTTTTTTTGACCTGATCCAGAGCTTTGTTGAATGCAGCATAGCTAGTGTAAATCTCTTTTCCAGCCATTGCATCGCATGTGTACTTCTTAAGGTTATCCGCAACTCTACGGACCTGAAAAATATTTAGCAGCTATATACCTTGAGAAGCTCTATATACTCACGTCAGTTGAAACACGAAGTGGTAAAGGCCGAGAAGCCAGCTCTTCGGTTCCTAAATTTTCTAGGTATTTCTCCATAACGTTATCCACTGCGTTATGTGTTGGAGCTGTGACAAGTATTCTCCTTTTCTCTGATAATTGGAGCTGTTTGATGATCTCAACAATGGTGTGAGTTTTGCCTGTCCCAGGTGGACCCCATAGACAAGTCACAGGGTGTGAGTTAACTATTTCGACCGCTCTATTCTGGCTCGGATTTAGGCTCTTTATTGCTATTGGAGTTGTTGGCTCGTTATTGTTATGAGGTCTTATTTGGGTTCCTAGTATATAATCCGAGATGCCACAGACCTCTGGAAGGGTGCCAAGCTTGCGAACTGCATCAAACACGGTTTTGGTGGTCACAAAGGGACCACATGACTGTAACTCCCACGAGCAGTCCTCTACAAAGGATGGGAGGGGATGAAAGCAACGAAATTTGGCTGAACCATGCTCAGTTGACTCTACTAGAGCATCTGTAGAATACAACCTCGCCATGGGACTGTTTGTTGGGCGGCTTGCAACCTTCAATCGCACATGATCTCCTTTTCCCAATAAACCACCCGGGGCATCAATTCTGATCTGACATTCAACCAACGAATAGCCATCAGAGAAACCTACACACTTCAGACTGAGGAAATCTCTCCTTGGTTTCAAGGCTTCCTCGGCTTCATCTATGTGATCCAGAGCTATCCCAAACAGGTTTCGAACAAAGTGCTCAATCACTTTGGGATTTCCGGAGAGGATTCTGCTTGTTTCCGGGCTGAGGCAATCGAAGATTAGATTAAGAGCTATTTCTGGAAAGTGCACCGTTAGAGACATGAGTTCGATCAAATTAGAAAAGTTCTCTAGCGATATGCTCTTTATTTGAGATAGCAATTTTTGGAATGGCTCTACCACAAACTCTTGCATGTCATTTGCACACAGAATATACGCCTCTAAGAGCTGATATGATGAGTTCTCAAGTACTTCAGAGGCTTCTATTGGTAGCTCCTTCCAAGGAGGCAAGCGCGCGAATTTGATTGATAAGAACGGTGCTTCCTTTAGGAAATCCAGCATGGTTTGTACACGCTGGCCAATATTAATGCCAGGATGATCTGTCACCAACTGGTTGATGATATGTTGATACTGTCCAGAAGTAATCCAGTTTCGCCTTTCTCCAGTAGCCAAAGAAAGAGCCCTCTAAGAGGTTGTTCACTTTCTACAGTGTCAAGAACAGAGTAGTCCTTGTCTCTCGCAAGCTGCCTGGTAAAGTCAGATTCCAGCGACCAGTCAACGTCGGCTAACTTGGAGATACTGTATTCCTTGGCATTTTCTTCAAAAAGAGGCATTCTCTCTATCGTGTCGATGTACTCAAGCCAGAGGTCCAGTATCTTCATAGTTTTCACATCTCGGTTGCTAATAACATAAATTTCCTATAATCACGTCAGTTTAGTACTGTCTCTTAGTGTGGAGTCGATGTTTACGGCTCCCAGAACTCCACTCCTATTAACACGCCCAATATGTTTTTGCAGATCTCTGCTAAACTTGTCGAGAGCTATACTTGCCCTGCAATCGAAGTTTATGCCACTGTCGATTGTGGCCTGTCGACATCTTCTTCTGCCACCTTTTGTTTCAATGTTACGATAACTGCTGTCATCAGAAGCGGCTCTCGTCAGGAATACCCATGAGTTTGATCGTTGGCGCTCAAACAGCTGAAAGACATTGTTATCACAATAAATACGATAGTTCATCTTAGTTGGAAGTGCCAAATGATGAGTTGTTTCTTCGCCTTGAGAATGTGGAAAGGCAAATAGGCGGACTCGGTTATCAACTTGACACTCTTGATGGGCCTCGATCTTTTGTGGCACATATATGGCCAAAGTCAGTCGCTCGTCGACTCGGACTACAATGAGTTTACGATGGAACAATTCCAGTGTTCTGGTTGCGGCATCAAGAAATGTTGCCAATCTGTCCTGCGTAGAATCGTAGACGCACTTCCACCTCAATCCAGGATAGTCAAGCTTAAAAGGGTGTAGCTCCGAGGTCTGGATAAGATTGGACTGACAAAGTGCATTCATGATCAAGGTAGCCTCAACCGAGACAGGAAGTTGACTTAAGAGCCAAGCTTTCTCCTCCGCAGTCAGCAAGTTGACATCAAAAAGATACAAAAAGTCCATGAGGTCAGTTTTGTTCTTCTGACACCATCTGTATGTAAGTTTTACCAGCTCAAACTCCGACATGGCAACGTTGTCGCGACTCACGAGGAGCTCCATAGCGTCAAACGTATAGCCTTCACAACTCTGATAATAGGTCTGCTGAGATTGTATAAAATCTTTTGCCGCATTGTGCAAGGTGTCTAGAATAAATGGCTTATCTGGGGGCGGCTGTGGGGAACTATCTAGTCTTGATGGTATCTTAATGTTGATTCCATCGACACAGGTTGAGAACAGTCTGTTTAGCTCCTGGCATTCTGCACTCATGGGGCCTTTAGACCGGGCCCAATCGAGGTAAAGTCTCTTTGCTCTACCTAAGGACGCATTCGTATACTTCGCGAAGTAAACTAGCCGATCATCATCTGTGATGGGTTTAAATACTACTGGTTCTTTCCCTCCAGGGTAGAGCGCGGGTTCGGACATTTTCTCGGGGATCAAATCCCTGTCCCAACAAACGAAAACTATCAAGTAAGTATATAAATTTCCAGTAGAGGTGATAGTTTACTTACACATGTCACCATCTAGATCTCCACCTGACATCAGGTCGGCCGCTGGTCGTCGACCTCGAGTGGAAAATACTATGCAGTCAACAAGGTGTGAAAGCTCCGGCCTCTCAACCACTCTAAACTTCTGCAAATCCCCAGGATGCAAAGACGGATTTCTAGTAACTAGTATTTCCATTCCGGTCAGAGCTCGAGGAATGCCGTCCCCATCCATTGTTACTTTGACCGCACATTCGCCTTCCCTTAACACATCCCATGCATCACAGATTCCAAACAGCAATCTAGATTTCGGGATCAGTATTCGGCATCTTCGTTCGCCTTTGTCTTTGAGCATTTTCTCGTATTCTTTATTTACGAGCTTCGATATCCTCGGCGTTACTTCCTCAATAGAAGTCATCAACAACTTCTCGGCGAGTTCGTGCTCGTTAACATATGTGAGAAATCGAAACCCGGAAAGCGGGTCCGTAGAGGCATCTGCGAGAAACTTTAAAAATTCCGCCTGTTTTCGTAAAAGGACAGACTCGGGAATTCCAAGTGCGTGGAGCGGGAGGACCATCTCATCATTGAGATGACCGAACCTGTAAGGCTACATTGATAGACCGTCAACCTACGGTATATGGTAATTAAAGAAGACTGTTAGATAATACCTTGGAGTAGTCAACTACTGAGAAGGAATAATCATCTCCTCCGCTAAACTTTTTCATTGATTTTCGAAACTTTGCCAAGCTTTCGCCTTTCATCCCAGGGTCTAGCATGAGCACCCCTTTATAACCTCGATATCTGATTTGGAAGACGGAAGGCGTGTAACGGGCATTCCTAAAGATTATCCTAAGCCTCCCAGCTAGTTCACGTGCCAGATGAGGGGATATTAAGCCGCAGCCATCGGTAAATATGTAGTCATTTGTTTCGATATCTGGTATATCTTGACAACGAGCTGGATCAAGTATTTTAGCAACATGAGCGCTAGAAAATAAGAGCGCAATTCGTTTAGCTTTTTTCGCCACAGTTTTCATTTTTGAGAAATCTCCTAGAGACTCAACCATTTCTCTGATATTCGTTTTAGTGTCTGCAAAAAGAAAACATGTTCGAGACTTCAGTTGGCTATTGCTGTGGCCGTAGAAGTTGTAATGAACGCCATTCAAGCCGACTCCAGCTCGAAGAAGCTTGACGACATAGTCGGAAGACTCCCGTGCAGTGGCTGGTTGAGTTCCATTATTCTCGCTCCCACCATTTGGCTTGGGAACTCGTAGGCGGAAATGTTCGAAAGAAATACTAATAAACCGATCCAGTGGGTGAGATGAAACTGCTCGGTTGGCAGAGCTGGGCAGAAAATCGAGAACGACTTCCTGTTTTTCATCGTCTGATTTAAGTGCAATTGATTTCATCCAGTCCTGAGAGCTAACGGTGGATGGATGAAGGAGTTCAGGGACATTGTAGGTCCAAACTTGATCTTCAATGCTGAAAGAATGCTGCAACACCTTCGGGAATCCTTGAGGTTTTTTTTTCGACATATTTGCAAAGTCAAGGCAATGGTGGGTTAATCGTGCGAGGGGGACTGGTTTGCTTTTTAGGGCCAGCTTGATTGGGTGTGGTGACACAATTATGATTTGCCGCCGGCCAGGGCGTATGCATCTCTGCTATATAAGCAGGCAGCTGGGCTAATTCGTCAATTACACAGCATCGGAGAGTAGATAAAAACATCAATAACACTGTGTAACGACAACATCTGCTTTAGATACAAGAATGCCTGCCTCGGATAGACCCTCGAATATCTACATCATCGGTGCGCAAAGTACGGGCAAGACAACCTTAGTGAGGGCACTCCAGCATCACTTTGACGCATACCAGACACCGTCTTCGTCTTCCTCATCGTCATCATTGCCAACTAAACCCCAAGTCATCACAGAGGTTGCACGGGGTGTGCTGGTCGAGCACAGTTTTACAGCTCATGACATCACCTCTTCCCCAGCTCGAGCTTTAGCTTTACAGGAGCTCATATTAAAAGCCCAGGCAAGT
>Ga0247812_10002155_pt1 | contig 11066 bp, 8 predicted proteins | sample UWRJL149409B1_FD_178011 | JGI IMG/M metagenome (GOLD analysis project Ga0247812, IMG submission 178011) | Plant litter microbial communities from Arlington Agricultural Research Station in Wisconsin, United States - UWRJ-L149-409B-1 | ecosystem: Environmental > Terrestrial > Plant litter >...
ATCGCCGGCGACTGTGCGCGCTTCCGAGTACTTCGACTGTTCTTTCAACAGGAACTGGGTGCGTGCACGTTCAGTATCGAGCTGCGCCTGCGCCTGGACGGCCAGCCCAGCAGTAAAGACGTACCCGACGATGCAGGCGCCAACCACAGCGATGACCAAGAATATTAGCGAACGGCGCGAACGGCGATTCTTTTTACGCTCCTTGATCTCAAGGGGGAGGAAGTCAATACGAGGCTCGCCACCAATGACAAGGGCCGCGCCGTCCTGCTTTGTGCCGCTCATGCTTTGCTCCCCAAGGCGAGACCGAGCGCTACGGACATGCCCGCGCTGCCGGCATCAGTCTTGCTCGCCGTCTTACTTACCTGCACGTCAGCGAATCCGTCACCGGTCGTGACCTGCAGTTTCGTGATCTCCGAGAGGGCGGAGTCGAGTCCGCGAAGCCTGGAGCCACCGCCGGTCAAAATGATTCGGCCAATACCTTCTTGCTGGCGCGCGTTGACGAAATAGCTCAGCGTATTGCGAAGGCTGGTCAGCAGCTGGCTGGCCGCCTCGTAGATTGCTTCGACGGCGGGAAGGTGCTCGGGCGCAACGCCTACCGAGGAAAGACCAAGACTCTTCTTGATCTGCTCTGCTTGCGGGTGGGTCACTTCGAGCCGGGTGATGAGTGCCCGAGAAATATCGTCGCCACCAGCCGGAATAATTCGCACAAACTGCGGGATACCATTCGTCGCGATCACAACGCTGGTAGTTGTTGACCCGACGTCGATGAGAGCAATGGTTCCGCGTCCGTTAGCTCCACGCAGGTGTACCCGCGTCAAGGCAAAGGGAATGAGGTCGACCCCAACCGGGTTGAGCCCGGCGAGCTCGACCGCTCGCACGTTCGCCATGACCGAGGACTTCACCGCAGCAACCAGCAAGCCGTTAACTGTAGGGCCGTTTTCACCTTCCCCCTCAGACACCGGGTAAAAGTCCAGAATCGCGTCAGCGACGGGGACGAGCAGCAGATCTTGCACTTGGAACGGCAGCGCCTCACGGATGTGTTTGATCGACGCCTTCGGAACGGTGAGGTCTCGAGCGGTCACTCGCTGGTTCCCCATTCCGAGCACGACATCTTTGCTCTTGAAACCGCCGTTGGTCCACAAGGTCCGGAACGCCGCAGCGACCGTATTGAGCTCGATTACCTCGCCACTCGACGCTGCTCCCTCTGAGAGCGGCACTTCGAAGTAGCGGGCCACGGTGGGCTTATTGCCTGCCGCGTCCAATACCTCGACAGCGCGCAGCGACTTGCTGCCAATATCGACTCCGACTATGCCGTTAGCCATGATGTGTTTCCTATCCCCCTAATGTGAGCCCGAACCGGGTCACATCCCCAAACCAAACAATGCCAGATAACCGGCCGCAATGATGCCCCCCGCAAAGGTGCCTACCCAGGCACCTGCGAGCATCCACGGGCCGAATGGAATGCCGCTTTTTCGATTGACCCGACGAAGCAGGATGAGAGCAAGCGAAAAGAACCCGCCGAGAACGAAAGCCGCGAACGCGCCAACAGCCAGTTCCCCCCAGCCAAGCCACGCGAGGTACAGCCCCAGAACTCCAGCAAGCTTGACGTCTCCAAAGCCCATACCGCCTGGATAGACGATCGCCATGACGAAGTAGGCCACGAAAAGTGCGACAGCCCCAATCGCGGCTCTCAAGAGTTGCTCGAAGTCGCCCTCAATCAGGCTCGCTGCCCCGAGCGTGACAGCTCCGACGATGTATGCGGGCAACACGATCTTATTCGGCAGCTTGTGCAAATCTATGTCGATCAGTGCCAGGGCGATCGAGATTGCAGCGAGGTAGAGGAACGAGGCAGTCGCGACGATGATTGCGACGTCGGAAGTCACGGGCAGTCCACCGAGCAGCACCCAGGTCGCAATACCAGCGAAGAACAATCCGGTTAGTCCTTCGACGGCGGGATAGCGCCCCGAGATGGGTTCGCCGCAGTCTCTGCACTTTGCACGAAGCAGGACCCACGAGATCACCGGGATGTTGTCCCACCATCGGATGGCGTGACCGCATTTCGGGCAGGCACTCCCCGGATGGCTCAAAGATTCCCCGCGAGGCAGGCGCCACACGACAACGTTCAGAAATGAACCAATCAGCAGCCCTAGTACACCCGCAGAGACGACTAGCGCAACGATGATCTCAATCGGCATCCCAAGCACTAATACGAACCGTTGGCTTTGAAGACGGGGTTGATCTCCACCCATGTCGTGACACCGTACGTTGTGCTCGCAGGAGCAAGGAACTTCGGCGGTGCCTTGTCGACAAACCGAACATCGTACTTGTAGGCCTTTACGTAGCCGCCGCTCTGCGCGACGATACCGCGGAACTTCTGAGCGATGGATCCAAGCACCCGGAGCTCGCCACGATCGCCGATGACGTTGTAGTTCTGCACCGTGAAGGTGTGCGCGACCGACAGGATTGCTGCCTGGATAACGCGGTTGTAGTCACAGTACGTACTGAGGCAGCTGTTGCTCGTGCTGACGGGATTCCACACGATTACCGCAGATTGCCCAACCAGACCAAGCAGATCGCCGTTGTCATCGTCGGTGGTGCTCTCGTAAGACAGGTCGTTGACGACGTAGATGTAGTTCTCGGCAGCAACCGTCACTTTGCCATCGACTTTTCCCTCAACGAAGAGGTCACCAGCCTGGCAGTCGTAAGCCTTCGTGCCCGACGGCGGGCTTTCCGAGGCCCAGTTTTCGTCGGCTACAGGGTAACCAATGCCGTTGTTGGGCTTGTTCCAGACCCTGTTGCGACCTGATCCCGTGTACTTGCCGTCGCAAGCGACGGGGCTCGGCGCCGAAGCCCGCGCGGTGTAGTTGGGGTCTTGCGAGTCCGTTGGGACGGTCTGCACAAAGATCGCGTTGTTGTTGGGCACATTGACCGTTGCACCAGCCGAGCTCTTGAGCTGAGTGGGATTGCCGCACGGATAGGTATTCGTCGCTGGATCAAGGCTGCGGCCGGCGCGGGCAGGCGCGCCCGAGATCTGGGTCGCCTTGGTCCACGGGGACTTGACGACCATCGTGCCGTTGTCTTTGAACACGATGCTCGTGGGGCCGGTGTAGAGACATCCGGGCAACGGGACGTCCGTTGCGGTGAGGTCGTACCGCGTCTCTTTTCTCAAGTCGTTGTTCGTCGGTGGCATCTGGATGTGTTCGCTGAACTTGATCGTGAGGCCGTTGAGCTTTGGCGCACCGCAGGCGACCGTTCGTCCGCCTACGGTCTTAGTGCCGTTCTTGTAGTACGTGTTACTCGGGTTGTACTCGGTGGTGACCTGCTTCTTGAACTCAGCCTCGCAAATCACCATGGTGTCATTGGAGTGGACAGCACCGTCGATTACGTCCGTTGGACGGAAGAGGATGTCACCGCAACCAGAGGGTCGACCTTCCCACGCGTGCAAATAGCACGAAGAGTTCACGTCATACGGGTCGGCGGTTTCAAGATCCGTGAAATAGACATAATTGACGAACCCATCCTGTTTGAGGTCAGCAACAATGCTTCTCGTCTGGTCTCCAACGCGACCAGTTACCCGGATGGTGAGTGTTCCCTCGATGTCGTAGCGCGAGTTGTTGACTTCGTAGCGGTAGTAGGCGTCGTCGCTTCCGGGCACTTTTGCCCACGTTCCCGATGCTCCAACGCCGAAGGCCGGGTTGGCGATAACCGGGGTCGACACCTTGCTAAGACCGGATTTGTCCGCGGAGTTCGACGGGTTGACGTAGGAGGTGTAAGTGGAAAGTGCATTTCCAAAACGAACGTAGGCGGGGTTCGCCGCCAGCCGGCTCTGATACTCCTCGACTCCGGCATAGGCGGCTGCGAGAGCACCGTTCCAGTTCTCATCGCTTCGCGACTTCTTGAAACCACCAAGCGAGAAGGCGACACCGGCGACGACAAGCATCGTCAGGACTGCTCCCACCGCGATGACGGTCACGAGAGCGATTCCGGACTCGTCGCTGGAGTTGACCTTGCGCATCAGTCGTCGCATCATCCGCTTGACCCCAATCGTGAACTGGTCAGGTTGGGCAACCCGACTCGGTTTTGAATCTGCACCGGATCCGCTCGCTCGGTGATATCGGCCTGGACCTTCATCGTCACCTGGACCGCAACGATTAACTTGAGGCTGTCGGCAGCAACAGGCGCCGTCAATGGTGTGCCGTCCGCTTTCAGATAGGTAAAAAGATACTTGCCGCCAGCCGCCACCTCAGCAGTAGTGGGAGCAATGATCTTTCGCGCAACAACGCGGTCCATGATCGGGGTTGCACTGCCATTTATCCAGTTGCGAGTAGTCGTTTGTCTGACCATTCCCCAGCGCTGTTCCTTCAGAATGCCGTTCACAACGGAAAATCGGATTCGAATCGGCTCGACACCGAGAGTGTTGTCGTTCAAGAATGCATCTTCGGCAAGATATCCGTAGAACTCGACCGAGTCTCGCGTTGCACTAATGAAGATCGGCTGAGGATCGGCGTCCTTGCGAGTGAGGATGGTTCCGGATCGCAGTACCTTCGTTAGCTCGTTCATCCCGATAGACGCGACTGTCGCGCTGTCGGTCGCGGATCGTTCTTGGGTGAAGCGGTTATTGAACGTCGTAAACACCGTCACAACGAGTGTCATGAGAATTGCAAACAGCCCCATGGCAAGAATGAGCTCAGGGAGACTGAACCCGTCTTCCCTTTGCTTCACCGCCGGCATCGCGTCCCGCACTCGCTTCATCACTCTTCGGCTCCGCTCAGAATGCGCGGGTCAACGGTGACCGTGCCATTTGTTGCGATCTTGCCGTACGACAACAACGTCAGCTTGTCGGCCGCGAGAGCGGCTGGGGAGGCCGTACCCGTCGCGTTGATCAGCGAGAGTTTCCACGACCCGAACGGCAGCGAGATCTTGTTCTGGCCGGCTGGGTAGTCATAGGTAGTCTCTGCGGTGCATGCCGGGTGACCTGAGCCAGTGGTGGATACCGCCCGAATAGCCTTGGAGCTGGAGACTCCTGACACCTGCACCTGCCCGGTGACGACTGGAACGCTCACCGATCCGCCGGGTGCCGCGGTATAGCCCTGGACGTCGGTCGGAACCAACGGCGTGGCGGGATCATTGCCGTCATCACCGAGCGTCCAGTTTGCTGGGTTCGACGCTGGACACACGATCGAGTCGCCCGCAACAACTTTGTAGTTCACGGGGAACAGCGACGCGGAGGAAGCGGCCGGAATAGTCGCAACGTAGGTACGTTCGGTGCTGATGAAGCTCGTTTTGAAGTTGACCGGGCGAGCGGCAGGGTACGTCAGGTTGTAGACGCCGGCTCGCGCGAGCTGGAAAGTGCGAGAGTTCGTGAATCCCGCGGTGACGGCGATGCCGGTTGCCGAGGGAGCCGCAACTTGTTGTTCGTTCAGGAAGCCGGACTTGCTGACCCTTATCGTGTAATTCGAGTTCGGGTTGACGTTGATGAGATAGGTGCATCCATCGGCGTCAGTGAGGTTCGCCGTTACGCCCGGTGCGGGGGTGACGGTGACCGTGACACCCGGTGTTCCATTGCCGAAGGAGTCGACTACAGAAACGAGCAGCGCGCCCTTGGTCGGGTCGTTGACCATTCCGCGCGGGTTGATAAGAGTGTCTGCACGGGCCGCGAGCGCGCCGTCGCGCATACCGTCCCACGTGACGCTGACGTTTACGCGCTTGTAACGAAGAGTGGTTTGGCTGGCCGAAGCGCCGCAGCTCAATTTTGAATCGGGATCCGAGACCCACTGGACACTTCGCCGGATGTGGAAGTTGTCGCCGTTGACGACAACGACACCCTTCCGAACGAGCGGATCATTCGGATCGTCGTCGCCGCTATCGGTTGTCCAACCGACGAGGTCAGAGACGTTCTCGACGCTTCGCGCACGGTCGATTTCCTCGGCCGCAAGGTTGATGGCCACTTGGCGAGAGCGGGTGTCCCTCGTCACGGTGAGCATCGTCATCATCGTGTAGAGCACACCCGTTGAGACAATTGTGAGGATCATCATGGCGACGACGACCTCGATGAGGGTCATGCCGCCTTCGCGGTGCGAACCGGAACGAGCAATGCCAAGTCGTTCACGCAGTGTCGTCACGATTCCCCTCCCCCCAAGCGGATGTCTGGTGTGGTGCTGGTGTTGCTGAACTGCCACAAACGTGATGTGGGCCGCCGCTTGTGCGACGGCCCACATCAGTCAGTCATTTATCTGGCTACGGCGTTTCTTCTTCTTCGGCACCGAGCTGCGTCGTCTGTCCAGTCTCGCTGTCGAACTCCCAGTCGTTGTCTAGGCTGCCGTGGTTAGCAGTCAACGTGTAGGAGAGTCCATCCGCCGCGGGAGTAACTTCTGTGACAACTTCAGGCGTGGCCTTGAATCCAGCTGCGGTGAGTTCGTCCGCATCGAGGCCATCGTATGATCCATTGTGGTTGGTCGAGTAGGTCTCAGCCGCAATGACAGCGTTGGCGAGGTCAGACTTGACCTGCGACTCCCACGCGCCCTGGCGCTGGTTGAGGAACGCCGGGATGGCGATGGCGGCGAGAACGCCGATGATGAGGATGACGACGAGGAGCTCGATGAGCGTGAAGCCCTTTTCGTCCTCTTCGCGCTTCTTCGCAAGTGCGTTGTTGATTGATGCAATCATTGTGATTTTCTTCCTGTCGATGGAAAAACTGCTGGACAGGTGGCCCCCATGTTGTTCTGACCCCCAAGACAATGCTGGTGTAGCTGCGAGGGATTCGTAACCCCACTTACAGGGGGTTCTGGGGATTTCCGTGCCCCCAAAACGGGAGCCATGAGCTACTTGATCTGGTCGAAGATGCTGAAGATCGGCAGATACAAGGCGACGATCATGCCACCGATCACAACTCCGATTACGGCGATCATCAGCGGCTCGATGAGAGCGGTGAGCTGTTCGGCTGTCGACTCGACTTCCTGGTCGTAGAAGTCGGCGATCTTCTCGAGCATGGTCTGCAGCGATCCGGAGTCTTCTCCGACGGAGATCATTTGCGTAACCATCGCCGGGAAGACTGCCTCTTGAGCCAGAGGGCCCGAGATCGACTTGCCCGCTCGTACGGACTCCGAAACCTTCAGCAGCGCTTGCTCGATCACATAGTTACCAGAGGTCTCCCCAACGATCGCGAGCGATTGGAGGATGGGAACGCCGGCGCCGATCATCGTGCCGAAGTTACGGGTAAAGCGGGCGATAGCAACCTTCTTGAAGAGGTCGCCGAAGACCGGGAATTTCAACTTGAGCGGGTCAACTACCGCAAGCACCTTCGGTTCGTAGCGATTCTTACGCCACCAGAACGTTCCACCGATGATCAATGCAGCAAGCAGCGGTCCGGCCCACACCATGTTCTTCGAGATCACGACGAGGAACTGGGTCGGCAAGGGCAGTTCGCCACCCAGTCCGTCGAACATGCTCTCGAACACGGGAACAACGAAGATGAGCATGCCGATTACGGCGACGAAAGCGAGCACGAGTACTGCGACCGGATAGGTCAGCGCCGACTTGATCGTGGCGCGAAGCTTGACATCTTTTTCGTAGTTCTCAGCAATGGACTCGAGGGTGCTTTCCAGAAAACCACCGGTTTCACCCGCGCGAACGAGGTTGACCATGAGTGGCGGAAAGATCTTGCTCTGCCGAGCCATGGAGTCAGACAGCGAGTAGCCCGACTCGACCTCTGTGCGCACGGTCTCGAGCGTCTTCGCCAGGATCTTGTGCTCGGTCTGCTCGGCAAGGATGGTCAGCGTACGAATGAGCGAAAGTCCGGACGAGGTCATAGTCGCCATCTGGCGAGCCATAATCGCGAGGTCTTTGATTCCGACCTGCTTCTCAAGGAAGGAGATGTTGATCTCCATGCTCAGGCCGGTGCCGCTTGCGGCCTCGTTCACCGTGATCGGGGCAATATTCATTCCTCGGAGCTTTGCGAGAACCGCGCTCTCCGATGCCCCATCGAGCTTGCCCTTGACGACTTTGCCGTCGGTGGCGCGTCCGGTGTAGGCGTACGCCTTTGTTCCTGCCACTAGCCCTGCCCGTTCGAGTAGCTGTCACCGAAGTTCACGCCGGCATCGGAGTTGCCGCCCGTGCGAGTCACGAGTCGCTTGAGCACGTCCATGTCGTGCGCCTTTTCACTGGCCGACTCGTACGTGATCTGGCCGGCGTTGACGAGGTCAGCGAGGTGCTGGTCCATCGTGTGCATGCCGAGTTCACGACCGGCCTGCATGGCCGAGTGCACCTGGTACGTCTTGCCCTCGCGGATGAGGTTCGACACGGCCGGAGTCGTGATGAGCACCTCGGTCGCGACGGCTCGACCGCCACCGACCTTCTTGATGAGGGTCTGACAGACAACGCCCTGCAGGGTCGCCGCGAGCTGCGCACGCACCTGGCCCTGCTGGTGGGGCGGGAACACGTCGATGACGCGGTCGATGGTCTGCGGTGCATCCGAGGTGTGAAGCGTCGCGAAAACGAGGTGACCGGTCTCGGCCGCGGTCAGCGCAACCGAGATCGTCTCGAGGTCTCGAAGCTCACCGATGAGGATGACGTCGGGGTCCTGGCGAAGAACGTGCTTGAGCGCGTTCTGGAAGCTGTGGGTGTCATGACCCACCTCGCGCTGGTTGACCACCGAGCGCTTGTTCTGGTGCATGAACTCGATCGGGTCTTCGACCGTGACGATGTGGTCGGCACGGGTCGTGTTGACGAGGTCGATGAGCGCCGCGAGGGTCGTCGACTTACCCGAACCGGTCGGACCGGTGACGAGTACGAGTCCACGCGCGAGCTTCGCGAAGTTGCCGATGCTCTCGGGAACACCGAGTGACGACAGCTGCTTGATCTCGGTCGGGATGAGACGGAAGGCCGCACCCATCGAGTTGCGCTGCTGGTAGACGTTCACGCGGAATCGCGCGCTGTCCGACAGGCGGTAAGCGAAGTCGAGCTCGAGCTTCTCTTCGAAGATCTCGCGGTTACGCGGCGACATGATGCTGTGCAGCGCTTCGGCGACCTTCTCTGACGACCATTCTTCGAAGCCGGGGGCCGCGCGCAGTCCACCGTCAACACGGATCATCGGTGACGACTTGGCTGTGACGTGAAGGTCGGATGCCCGGGCCGTGACGACCGCGTTCAGTGCGGCCACGAGGTCGGGATCGCTGCCTTCCTCGCCTTCGCCCACCTGGGGCGACAGGTCGACGACGGCGGGTGCGGCGGGTGCGGCCGGTGCCGGCGGCGCGAGGACATGAGCGCCAGAGCGCAGAGGTTCGGCGAGCGGGTTGGGTGCGGGCATCGACGGGAGCGAGAACGCTTCGGTCGGGCTCGCGGCCGCTGGGGCCTGCGTGGGCAGTGCCTGAGTTGGCGCGGCCTGAGCTGGTGCTGCCTGGGTGGGCAGAGCCTGCGTGGGCGCCGATGCGGGAGCCGGAGCCGAGTAGGCCGGGGCGGCAGGCGACGCTGCGGGAGCCGAGTAGGCCGGGGCGGCAGGCGACGCTGCGGGAGCCGAGTACGCGGCGGGTGCGGAAGCAGGTGCCGAAGCCGGGGCTGCGGGAACCGACGCCGGAGCGGCCGGAGGCGTGTACGCGGCGGGTGCCGGGTACGACGGGATGCTGGGAGCGGCACTGGCCGGAGCCGGAGTCGACGGAACCTGCGACGGCGAAGCGAGTCCCTCATAGGGGTTCGCCGGTGCGGCAGGCGTGGCGGGCGCCGCAGGAGCAGCCGCCGCGGGTGCGGGTGCAGCCGTAGGCGCCTCGAGAGCGGAGGGAGCCGAACGCGGCGCGCTGGGCGGCGGCATCGACGAGAGGCCGCTTGTGCCGGTGAAGGCGGGCGGCGGGAAGTTGCCACCGGTCGGGAACGAGGGCGGCGCGGCCGTCTCGTAGCCGGGGGCCGGAGCAGAGCCGGCGGGCGCGATCAGCGCGTCGAACGGCGGTGCGGCTGGCGGCGCGTAGCCCGAGAACGGGCCGGGCTCAGCTGGTGCGGAACGACGCCCGGCCGATGGCCAGGCTTCGCCGTCACCCATCGGGATCTCGTACACAGGCTTGCTCATGCGACAACTCTCATAATCTCTTCGACCGACGTCATTCCGAGCTGGATCTTTGCCCATCCGTCCTGACGGAGGGTCAGCATTCCTTCACCGACGGCGACTCGACCGATTTCGGCGGCCGAGGCGCGGGTGACCGCGAGGCGCTCGATCTGCTCCGAGACGATCATGACCTCGTGCAGGGCGATGCGGCCGCGGTAGCCGGTGTTGGAACAGTTGGTGCAGCCAACCGGGCGGTAAAGCACGGGAAGCGGCTGGCTGAGGTCGTAGCCGAAACGCAGGGCTGCGAGCTCGTGCGGGTCGTGGTTGTAGGCCTGCTTGCAACGGTCGCAAAGGCGACGCGCAAGACGCTGGGCAACAACGGAGTCGAGAGCCGAACCGACGAGGAATGGCTCGATGTCCATCTCGGTGAGTCGGGTGATGGCGCTCGGAGCGTCGTTGGTGTGAAGGGTCGAGAGAACAAGGTGACCGGTGAGCGACGCTTCGATAGCGATCTGCGCGGTCTCGTGGTCTCGGATCTCACCGATGAGCACAACATCCGGGTCGGATCGCAGAATCGAGCGAAGCGCGCTGGCGAAGGTGAGACCGGCCTTGTTGTTGACCTGTACCTGGTTGATTCCCGGCATCCGGAATTCGACCGGGTCTTCAACCGTGATGACGTTGATCGAGGGATTCGCGACCGTCTGCAGCGTCGTGTACAGCGTGGTCGACTTACCCGAACCGGTCGGGCCGGTGACGAGGATCATGCCGTACGGCTTGGTATACGAGTTGCGGTACGCCTCGAAGTTGCGCGGGAGCAGCGCGAGATTCTCCATGGCGAGCGAGCTCGACGTGTTGTCGAGGATTCGCATGACGACCTTCTCGCCCCACACGGTCGGCAGGGTTGCGACACGAAGGTCGATCTTGCGGCCACCGTGACTGACCGACATGCGGCCGTCCTGAGGTTTGCGACGCTCGGCGATGTCGATGTCAGCCATGATCTTCAGGCGCGAAATGACGCCGTTTTGGATGCCCTTTG
>Ga0247812_10002158_pt1 | contig 11059 bp, 9 predicted proteins | sample UWRJL149409B1_FD_178011 | JGI IMG/M metagenome (GOLD analysis project Ga0247812, IMG submission 178011) | Plant litter microbial communities from Arlington Agricultural Research Station in Wisconsin, United States - UWRJ-L149-409B-1 | ecosystem: Environmental > Terrestrial > Plant litter >...
TGGGTCGTCGCGACGATGACTTTTTCTCCACGGTGGCGCAGTGCCCGAGCGGCGGGATTCTGCTGATCGAGAGCACGTTCGAGTCGGTGTATGACATTCCGCTGGGGAACATTCAGGTTGATGTGATTGCGGTCGAGGGTGGCGAGCGCAAGTCGGTCACGCTTGATGAGCATGGCAAGGGAGAGTTCGAAGGTATTCCCGGGAAGTTTTACCGGGTGCATGTGCAGAGTGCGGTGACAAAGGATCAGGTTGATGCGCTGTTCAAGTCTTACGACGGACTGACTGGGCAACTTGAAGACTGGCTGCGCAAGGAGTGGGAGGGGTTCAAACCGCAGTGGTCGCAGTCCGCGTTTGCGGCGGCGGGTAATGGAATGCTGGCCGGAAGTTGGGCGGCGATTGTTGGGGTGTGGGACAGCCTCAGCCTGCTCTCGGAAATCCTTCAGGATCCCGGCAGATTCGCTGAACGCTTGGGCAGTGGCGCGGATGATCTGGTCAAGCTCGCGAAGTCCGCACCGGAGGCGATGGCCCAAATCCAACTGCTTGTCAGTGATGAAGCGGCGCTGTTTTTGCTCCTGCGCACGGCCAGTCTGTGGTGGGACATGCTGCCGCCCAGTGTACTCGCGGGCAACACCGCCGAAGCGGTGGCCACGGGGGTGGTGCAACTGCTGATCGATATCCTGATTGGTGTTGTCCTGACGTTCGTAGGCGCCGGCATCGCTTACTTGAGCATGCGCCTGGCCCACTATGGCGCCCGGATCGTCAATGCCGCCGTGGGCTTCGTCAACGCCATCTTCGCCCTCCTCAGCACCTTCATGTCCTACGTCGACCGCTACAAAGCCGTCGCCGCACGCGGCATCGCGGCCGGCGCCAATCAGGGTCGCCTGCTGCTGAACTGGAACCCCCGCAAGAACACCACGCTCAAGCAGAACGAACACCGCGACGACGCCTCGAAACAGGCAAAAAACCCCAACGACGACGCCGCCACATGCGTCGCGTCCACCTGCAAGAATGGCTGCCCGGTGTCGATGGTCACCGGTGAAGAACTGCTGACCCTCACCGACGGCACGCTCGACGGCCTTCTCCCTTTCGACTTCACCCGCCTCTACCGCACCAGCGCCGCCGAGCTCGATGTCGGCCTCGGTTTCGGCTGGAGCCACAGCCTGTCCCATCGCCTGGAAATGGTCGGCGACGAAGTCATCTGGATTGACCACGAAAACCGTCGCACACCTTTTCCCCTGCCGAACAGCGAACGCCCGGCGATCCACAACAGCCTGTCACGGGCGGCGATCTTTCTCGGTGATGCGGCCGAAGAACTGATCCTCGCCCAAGCCGGCGACGCACCGCGTTTTTATCACTTCATCAACGGCCGCTTGAGCGCGATCAGCGACGCCTACGACAACCGCCTGCACCTGACCCACGACTACCACGGTCGCCTCGAACGTGTGGACAACGGCGCTGGTCGCGCCTTGCTGCTGCGCTACGACCGCCGCCACCTGATCGCCATCGACTACCAGCGGTTCACCCCGGCGCCCACCGTGGCACAGGGCTGGGTGACCGAGCAGACGCTGGTGCGCTACCGCTACGACGAGCACCAGCAGCTGATCGAAGCGACCAACGCTGCCGAGGAAAGCGAGCGTTACCGCTACGACGAGCAGCACGTGATCCTGCAACGGCAACTGGCCGGTGGGGCAAGTTTCTTCTGGGCGTGGGAAAGGTCTGGCAAGGCCGCTCGTTGCATCCGTCACTGGGCCTCGTTCGGGCAGATGGATGCGCAGTACGTATGGGATGACCAGGGCAGCGTCACGGTTAAAAACATCGATGGCAGCGAAGAGGTGTACGTCCACGACGACCGGGCGCGGTTGGTGCGCAAAGTCGAGCTGGATGGCGGCGAACACCTCAAATCCTACGACGCTCAGGGTCGGTTAGTGGCGGAACAGGACCCGCTGGGCGCGGTCACCGAGTACCACTACGACGAGGCCGGACGGCTGGTGGCGCTTATTCCACCCGTAGATCAGCCAACCGCCTACGAATACCGAAACGGTTTCCTGCACGCACGCTTTCGTGGCAAGGCCGAGTGGAAATACCTGCGCAATGTTCAGGGCGATGTCACCGAAGCCATCGACCCGGACGGGCACGCCACGCACTACCGCTACGACGCGCAGGGTCGCCTGCTGTCGATTCGTTACCCGGATCACAGCCGTCATCTGTTTATCTGGAACGCGCTGGGCCAGCTCGTTGAAGAAACCTTGCCAGAGGGTGGCACGCGGAAGTTTTCCTACGATGCGCTGGGGCGGCGGATTACCCAGGAGGACGAACACGGCGCCGTCACGCACTCGCAATGGGATGCCGTCGGCCGCCTGATCCACACCACCCTGCCGAGCGGCGCCACCCGCGCCTACAGCTACAACGCCTACGGCACGCTCACCTCTGCCACCGACGAGCTGGGCCAGGTCACGCGTTACGAGTATGTCGAGGACCTGCACCTGGTCAGCCGCCGGATCAATCCGGACGGTAGCCAGCTGCGTTATCGCTACGACAATGCGCAGCTGTTGCTGACGGAGATCGAGAACGAGTCAGGCGAAAAATATCGCCTGGACTACACCGCCAACGGACTGATCCGACAGGAAACCGGCTTCGACGGACTGCGCACCGCCTACGACTACGACCTCAACGGGCACCTGCTGGAAAAAACAGAGTTTGGCGAGGACGGCTCGCAATTGGTCACCGGGTATGCACGCGATGCGGCCGGACGCTTGCAGGTCAAGACCCTGCCCGATGGCACGTCCGTTACCTATCACTACGACACGCTCGGCCGCCTGACCAGCGTCGACGACGGCCACGACCACCCGCTGGAATTCGAGTACGACCGCCAGGACCGGCTGATCACCGAACACCAGAGCTGGGGCACTCTGCGCTATGGCTACGACGCCTGCGGCCAGCTCAACCGCCTGCGCCTGCCGGACAACAGCGTCCTCGATTACCACCACGCGGCGGGCGGCGCGCTCACCGGCATCGACCTCAATGGCGCGCGACTCACGGCACACCACTTTACCGGTGGCCGCGAACAGCAACGCCAGCAGGGCCTGCTGCTCAGCGATTACGCCTACGACGACCAAGGTCGCCTCACCGCCCACGCCATCGGCAAACCGCAACAACCGCTGTATCGCCGCGATTATTCCTACAGCGCCAACGGCAACCTCGAACTTGTTTCCGACACCCGCCACGGCCGCCGCAGCTACCAGTACGACCCGCAAAACCGTCTGACTAGGGTCAACCACGCCCGCGACGACGACCCGGAAACCTTCGCCCACGATCCGGCGGGCAACCTGTTCATGCAGGACCGTGTCGGCAAGCCGTCCGTCAAGGGCAACCGCCTGCTGATGCAGGGCGACCGCCACTACGACTACGACGCCTTCGGCAACCTCATCCGCGAACGCCGCGGCACCGCACAAAAACTCGTCACCGAGTACCGCTACGACTGCCAACACCGCCTGATCGGCCTCACCCGTCCCGACGGCCGCACCGCCAGCTATCGCTACGACGCCTTCGGCCGCCGCATCGCCAAAACCGTCGACGGCCACACCACCGAATACTTCTGGCAAGGCGACAACCTCGTCGCCGAAAGCAGCAAAAACCACTACCGCAGCTACCTCTACGAACCCGGCAGCTTCCGCCCGCTGGCCATGCTCGACGGCAAAGGCCCGCGCAAGGCCTGCCCGTTCTACTACCAACTCGACCACCTCGGCACACCGCAGGAACTGACGGATTTCAGCGGCGAAATCGTCTGGTCAGCGAAGTACAACGCCTACGGCAAACTCACTCGAGTCCAACACGGCGGCGGTGAACAGCTCGAGCAGCCGCTGCGGTTTCAAGGGCAATACTTCGACGCCGAAAGCGGCCTGCACTACAACCGGCATCGCTACTACAATCCGGATGTTGGCCGGTATTTGACGCCCGACCCGATCAAACTGGCGGGTGGGCTGAATCAGTACCAGTACACGCCGAATCCGACGGGGTGGGTGGATCCGCTGGGGTTGAGTTGTCCGCCGCCGGGGAAGCTTGGGTGTTCGATTCCAGATGATGTAAGTGGCGTTAAGGTTGATGAGGGCGAACAAAAGCTACCTGAGCCCAAGTTAAGCGCTAAGGAACAAAAAGCCAAAGAAGAACTACACAGACTGAATAAAAGTCAAGGGATGCATATGATGGAGAAGCATGGTCCGGAGGTTCCAGATACCGCCTTTAAACAGAGAGCTATCGACGGCACGGATCCGATGACCGGTATTACTCCTCATCATGAAAATGGTAATCCAAGCTCAAGATTTTACAGTCACGACTTAATGCTTACAGCATACAACCTTGCAACAACCAGGACGGAAAATGGCCTCCCCCAATTTACGGGAAGAGATCAACATAACAATTACATTGTAAAAATGAGATTACCCGGAGCCGGCGAGGGGTATAAACCAAATGCGAATTCAACAGAAAACCCTAGACACATGTCCATGGACGGTTTTGAAATGAAATTCAATCCAGAAACCAAAATACCCTTTACTCTATATCCGACCAAATGGAACGATGATGCTAATTGACTCCGACACTCAACAGCCTTATATTCCAACGCCTTCTTACTTCCTTGGAAATTTTGATATTTACGATCGCGAACATACTTTAGGAGTCGAGCTAGAAAAGTACGACCCTAACAACCCTAAAGACAGACAAGAATTAATTCTTAAATACTGCCTGCATCGAAGCGAAACTTATCGGCACAGATTTCTATTATACAAATGCTTAGAGGAAGCGCTTCAGGACGAAAATTACGACTTCCAATCTCTCCTGCAATACGACCCTGAAGCATATTCTGCATTTCCTTATGGCTGGGACGAAATGGAAGACACCAAAGTTTTTTTTGAGAACATTTTCCGTATAGTGGCTATTGAATGGAAAGAAGATATTGATAAAGCCAGTAACGAGGACCAATCAACATGGTGAAGCAGTCGATTGTAACAGTACACCTCGAGCCTTAAGGGGTGGGGAAAACACAGACGGCGCGGAAGTTAAATTTAACAAGTAAAACGTTACAATACCTTATACTGGCCTTCCTAAAAAGGTAGATTGAATGCTAACGCACCCGAGCACACATATGCCGTACGAGCCAAAACTTTCATATATTTTGGCGGGAATTTCTATATATAACCAAGAAGAAACGCTTGGACAATCCCTTTGGATTTACAACCCAAACAAGCGAGACGAAAGAGAAGTAATCATTAACAATTTTATTATTCCGAATTTAGACTATTTAAGTTACAGGCATAGATTTGTAATTTTTAAACTGCTCGAGTCCTTTTTATCGAAAACCGACTTTAATTTTGCCTCGCAGTTTGAAAGTGACTATGACGAGCCGCGCACTATTGCGTGGAACGAAACTGAAATCGATGATCCTCGTGGTTTTTTTGAAGATATATATAGGTTGGCAAGCAAAGAGTGGAAAGACGACCTACATAAGGCAAGCGCCGAAAATCAATCAGATTGGTAAGCAAAAAGCGACTGTAGGACGACAAGACGTTCCGGACAAGGCGGTCGGAAACTCCTTTCAAACTTTAAATAAATTCATGAGCTTGCGCGACATGTACTCCATCGATAGTTTTTGGCGGTCGCTGCAATTTCGATTGCAGAGTGCAGTGAAATTTAACGACCGTTAGAACTATATTGTTATCGAAGCAAAAATTGCGGCCATTCGCACACTTCCGCTCGGGGGTTATGCGCATCTACCGTTTATCATATTTAGACGTACATCTGATATGACGAAACGATAAGCGAATGCCCAATGATTATTGCATACACATGGGACATGCAGAATAATGAGTGCTACGTTTCCGATACTGCGTCAATTTCTTGGAGGATACTTCCACCAAGATTGGAAGTGTAATCACGATACAGAGGATGATGTTATTCGAACATTTGTTACTGAAGCTTTTCCAGAAACACTTTTGAAAGCGAAGGACGAGTTGCAATTTATTCTGCGCACTACTCAGGACGAAGATCAATTACAGGCCATTTTATTTGAGGAAATAGGCTGTTCCTATTACTACCCCTATGCATGGACATCAGGAAGAGCTTGGCTAGAGCATGTTTTAAAGATGTTATAGACGTGTTTGCAGATTTCGAAAATTTAAACACCAATGGTGGAAGCCATTTTGAGAACTACAAACATTGTGCGCGCACCAATAGCGAGCCCAATAAATGGCCAATAAATACTATGCAACTGTACTAGCCAAAGGCAAAATCGTTGAAGAAGAGCTGTTGTTGCTCGTTAATGGCGTAGAGGTTATGTGCTTTGCAGGCTACTGTCCTGAAAGGATATTCGAAGGTCAATCCTACACGGTGGAGTTGGACATAGATCTTCCTGATGCCGACTATGCTGTCGCGACTGAAATAAAAACAACACTGTATGAGATAGTAGGAGATGGGTTTTCATGCATGCTTTATGGTTATATGGACGGTAGCATATTTCAATCTTTTATTGAGTTCAACGACCAAGAAATTTACTTCGACTATCCAGAACTCAACGATAAATTCGTAAAAATCGAAGTAGATAGAATAAACGTGGCTTTTTTACCAAGCTGAGATCATCAACATAACAAGAGAAGGCTTAATATTTTATGCCCTATTTTTCACCTTCCACTCACTGCGAGATGCACCAATCCATCTCAAAATTAACGGAGAAGTAACTCGAAAGCCTGGCGCATCCACCATGGATCATTTTGAGACACCGCACTAGCTACAATAATGGAGACCTATTTATATGCCTGAACATATTACGCGTGAATTAGTAACAGGATGGGCCTATGGAAGAATAGATATTGAACTAGCCGAGAGCAGCGATGACGGAGATATAGCTATCTTTGACTCCACTGTAAAAAGCATATTAGGAACAAAAGGATTATTAGAATTCGCCTCCGACCCTAGATGTTTAAATCGAAGATATTTCGCCAACCATCTCGCAACGACATTTTTATGGCTTTTCCGAACTGGCAATGAACTACCGTTGCACTTCTCACGATTTCTTGGAATTAAATCCATGCAGGAATACAGGCGATCAAGGGAAAAACGAGAAGAGAAAGTCTATGAAATATGCCAGGTCTTGGATAGCATGAGACAGATCAAAGATCCAGCCACCCAAGCTCTGTACAAGCAAATCCTTGATTTGAGACATGACTACTCAGAAAACATCAGTGATTTTTACAACAAACAATTACCGAATTTAAATCTGGAGCTATTCAGAGTTGAGACGGGATTAGAAGCGGGTAACCAGCCTTGAAACACGACCCATTTAAGAGGAACAAATGAACAACTGGAACGAGTTAGATGGCAGTACGTTTTTCAATATGGTCTTCACTAACAATATAAAAATTGACGAGGTAAAATTATTTAAATTAATTATCGACACCAGAGACGATGGGATAACCATGGCTTTTAACATCAAGGAGCTACCCAACCGACCGCCTATAAAATGGTCAAATATGGAATTTAATACCTGCCGCATTGGAATTATCTGCAGCGATATTGACGACTTACTGATTAAAAAATTACCGAAAAATGTTAATGTAAAAATGAAAATCGAGCAAATTGGATCTCGGTATAAAATATCTTGCGTGACGAATGACTCCCGCATTGAATTCACCGCCTCATTTGTGAGACTTGGTGACCCGTCTGTTTATCTTACTAATGAGCAGTTCTAAGCAGTCATTAGCTCTATAGTCCGAGAAGGAAATGGGAGCGCGATAGCAGGAAAATTTTGTTCCAAAACTTTCCGGCCTCAGACGGAACTATTGAAAAGATAACCTGCGAAAGAGAAACTTATTTTTTGAGTTTTTGGATTAGCAGGAACAACGATGGTTAATTATATTTGAGAGCGTTATGGGCTTCTCTGCCATCGGGGCGATTGGAGCACTACCCTTTTAAGAGATAGCAAATGGACAACTGGAACGAGCTAGACGGCAGCACTTTTTTCAACATGGTCTTTACCTATAATGTAAAAATTGAAGATATAAAATTATTTTCGTTAATCGTAAATAATAGAAGCCCTCAAATCACAATGGCTTTTGACATCAAGGAACTACCCGACCGACCACCTATAAAATGGACAAATATGGGATTTAACACTTGCCGCATTGGGATTACCTGCAGTGAAGTCAACGACTTACTATTGAAAAATCTGCCTCACAATTTGAATATCAAAATTAAAATAGAGAAAATCGGGGCTCGTTTTAAAATATCGGGTATAGCGGATGACTTCCACATTGAATTCACCGCTGCATTTTTGAGACTTAGCAACCCGTCTGTTTACCTTAATGATGAGCAATTCTAATCAGTCATGAGTTCTATAGTCCGCGAAGGGAATGGGAGCGCGATAGCAGGATGATTTTATTCCAAAACTTCCCCGTCTCAGACGGAATCATTGAAAAAATAACCTGCGAAAGAGAAAACTTATTTTTAGAATTTTTGGATTGGCAGAAACAACGCTGGTTAATCACTTTTGAAAATGTCATGGGCTTTTCAGGTATTGGAGCAGTTGGAGCTGAGACGGCTGAAATATTTATTGAGCATATGACTCCTCTTTCAATAAAAGTGGCAATGATTGACCCTTCTGAGGTTGGCACTAGCTATTGCTTTACCTCTGCTCGCGGTGGCGACGTGATACTGACCATATTAGCTGAGGGTTATACGGCCAAAAAATTAATATGACGCAACAACAAACTATAAAGCTCTTCATATTGCCATCTCGCCTACAAATTTTTTGGAGTACTGGCCGATTGAAAGTTTTTACTTGTATCCCGCCGGTGAAAAAATGGAAGTGATATTAGAAAGCGTCATCATCGACAACAAACAAATCATTGTATATTTTTCAACGAACATCGGGACTGCAACCGCGACTTGGAATGCACCGCCCCCTATTGCCGGTGAAAAGTACGATGTGGAGCTGGATATAAATGACGAGTTCGTTTGGGGAGAAAATGCACACTACGAATATAGCGAAAATCATTCATTTTACATAGAGAATAGCGGTTACTCTATTAGTGGAATTTTGATCTCAGTAGGCGCCGATGATACTGCAGTGCTAAATATCGCTGGATCAATAGTTATGTTTTCTCTGGTTGGATATGCCGGCATAATTCCCGCACACATAACTTTGAAGGCCAAACACCTATCAATTACTCCGACAGGCATCTGAGTTGAGAAGCATCAAATAATAATGGCGAAAAATGGCCGTCCTATTTGATGATCATCGCGTCCCAGAAGTAAATCCTCCCTCAGAATTTATCGCGACTTTTCATCACTTGGATGTAAAGTTTGGTATCCCTTTCGAGCGAATCGTATTAAACGAATCTTCCTACGCGTATTTCCTCCTATTCTGACTTCATTCCATTTCGATCGGTCGCACAGTCTTGTGCGCCGTAAAACTTGGAGGTGAAGCTCAGATCACGACGACAGTCCTACAGCCGTAGAATTTCGGAGACGTGGTCGTCGGAGATTTCCTTCAAGTTTTAGCGGTTTGCATGAACTGGTACGAATACACCTCCATGGATAGTCTTTCGTTGTCGCTGCACATGCAGTGGCAGGGTGTAGGAACCCTTGGGGATTCATCGCGTATCAGCGCTGTCGTTTGATTTCGACACTTAATTCGTGTCGGTAAAATCGTTCGCGGCGGTCGTGCGCGGGGCACGTTTCGACGTGGCTGAGTCTGGTGAATCCTCAGTTTCCTACTCCCGCGTACGGCTGCCACCCAAGCCCGTAGGAAAGGCCGTTGGTAGCTTTATCTTATTCACCAAAAAGGCCAATGAAAGATGAAAATACTTCATCCCGATCCACCCTACATAAAGCCAACCCCCCACCCCGAAAACCGCTTCAAACCCCTCACCAGCAACTGCGACGACATGCCCACCCTCTTCGTCGATACTCAAGCTCCCCTCGACGTCCTTGTCGACGCCGCCAATTACCGAATTAACGCCGTTACCCAAGTGCTGGAAAACCTGTCCATGCGTGGCTCGATTGAGTGTCAGTCTTTCATTCTCAGTGACTTTGCCTTGCTCTGTGCCCTTCCGTTGCGGGATGGGTGTGATGTGTTGGAGGTGGTTCGGCGGCGGTTGCGGCCTCGGAGTTTGGGGAGTGAATAGTGGTGTAAGGCTGATGAAGGTTTGGTGCCTGGCCTAGCGTCATCGCGGGCAAGCCTTGCTCCCACAGTACTGCTTGCTCCACAGTACCCTTGCTCCCACGGGTTGTGAGTCAGGTGAGGGATTGGGACTGCTGCGCAGTCCAGCGGGAGCAAGCTCCCTCGCCACAGGGGGTTTTGCCTGGGGTCTTGGTGGAAGTTTTGCCTGGAGGTTTTTGCTTGGGGTTGGCCCGGTTTTTTTCCGGGGGGTTTCGCGAGGGCTCTATCCGGTTTTTCTGTGAACTGGATTCCAAGGTTGAAAAATAAAACTCAATAAATCCGTAACAGCGCCGACACCCTGTCAAAGCCTCACGGATCGAATAAGCCATGCGTAACAACCAGCCCATTACCCAACGCGAACGGACCTTCCCGGCTCAGCAGCGGTTGATTTCCACGACCGATGCCAAGGGCGTGATCACTTACTGTAACGACGCCTTCGTCGAGATCAGCGGGTTTTCTCGCGAGGATCTGATCCGTGCGCCGCATAACCTGGTGCGTCACCCGGACGTGCCGGCGGCGGTGTTTGCGCACATGTGGGGCACGCTCAAGCAAGGCCAGCCCTGGATGGGTATCGTCAAGAACCGTTGCCAGAACGGTGATCACTATTGGGTGAACGCCTATGTGACGCCGGTGTTCGACGGTAATCAGGTGGTGGGGTTCGAGTCGGTGCGGGTCAAGCCGACGGCTGAGCAGATTCGCCGTGCCGAGGCGCTGTATCAGCGCATCAATCAGGGCAAGTCGGCGGTGCCTTCCACGGATAAGTGGCTGCCGGTTCTGCAGGATTGGGTGCCGTTCATTCTGGTCAGCCAGTTGAGCTTCATGATTGGCGCGACGCTCACCTCCCAATGG
>Ga0247812_10002160_pt1 | contig 11053 bp, 9 predicted proteins | sample UWRJL149409B1_FD_178011 | JGI IMG/M metagenome (GOLD analysis project Ga0247812, IMG submission 178011) | Plant litter microbial communities from Arlington Agricultural Research Station in Wisconsin, United States - UWRJ-L149-409B-1 | ecosystem: Environmental > Terrestrial > Plant litter >...
GCGAAAGCTCGTCGTCCTTCTCTGAGCGAGGTCGCGGCAAGGCCCACCGCTGCGGGCGAGGAAGGGTGGACGAGGGCCGGGCCGGCGCGTTGCGGGGCAGCAACGGCGTGTCGGCAGCGCCTCCCTTCCTGGGCCGCGGGAAGCACCGTACGGTCAGGTCTCGACGGGCTCGACCACCGGCTCGGGCCGCGAAGACCAGCGGGAGCAGAACCGACCTCGACAGCTTTCGGAGTGGCAACAAAATTTGGGGCTGCGGCGATGTGACACTGAAGGTCCGCAGCCGCCGATCGACCCTCCCCACACACATGACTTTTACGACATCCGTGCCCGTGTCGTCTGCCTCGGCGACGATCGGTGCATCGCCGCGCGTGCGGGTCCGTCGGAGGCGTCTGCTGCTGGCATCCGCTATCACTGCGACCGTCGTGGGACTGGGCATGGTCGTCGCGGACAACGCTCCCGCGATTGCGAATGTTGCCGAGAACGCATGGTGGGCGTTCGATCCGGCGACGTCGGTGTCCGATCTCGAAGCCCGCTCCGACTTCTCTGCCATCGACCTGAGCTGGGAGGTCAACGATCGCGCCCAGCAGTACACCGTGACCGTTGCCCGCGATGCTGCCTTCACCGACTCCGTCGAGAAGATCAGCACGTCGTCGACCGAGGCCATCTTCTCCGGACTCGACCAGGGTACGACGTACTTCTACCGCGTCGGCTGGAGGAGCGAGTACGGCAACCAGGGCGTCAGCTCCGAGGTCAAGTCGGTGACTACCGCGATCCACGTCGTGGACTCGCCGGCCGATATCAATGTCACGGCCACGGCATCCGACTTCGCCCTGTCCTGGTCGCCCGTCGATTTCGCCACGCAGTATGTCGTGCGGATGAGCGTCTCGAAGGATCCGGCCGCGTTCGGCGACTCACCTGCCGACGTGCAGTTCGCCCCGACGACCGGCACCGAGTTCATCACCCCCGCGCTGTCGAAGGCCACCGCCGAGAAGTACTACTTCACCGTGCGAGCCGACAACCGCGACCTGAGCGCCGCCGAGTCGGCACCGTACGGCGGTCGACTGCTCGTGGATCCGCCGAAGGAGGCCACGGCTGTGAGCTCTACGGCCACGGGCGTCACCATCTCGTGGTCGGCCGTCGACGACGCGTCCGGGTACGTCATCGAACGCTCATCGACCGAGGACTTCGCGACCGTCGACGGCAAATACGTCGTCCCGAGGGCATACCAGCGGATGTCGATAAACGGGCTTGCTCCCGGCACAGCGTATTTCCTGAGGGTCCGCGCCCGGGATGGAAGCCACAAGGGCCAGGTTTCGCCCGTTGTCTCCGCGACCACCCTGTCGGGCGGGACCGTCGACATGCGCGTCGCCACCTACAACGTGCTCGACCCGAAGCTCGGGAACGTGCTTGCTCCGTGGAGCGTGCGGCGTAAGAACCTCGCCCGCACGATCGACGCGGCCGACGCCGACCTCATCGCGCTGCAGGAGGCCGGCTGGTCGCGTGTCTCGGGCGGTCGGACTCCCGCGCAGGACCTCGTCAAGCTCGTCGACAAGAAGTTCGTGATCTCGAAAGCGGGAAGCCGCGGCGACCAGATCCTGTACTCGCCGAAGAAGTACACGGCCGGGCGGTACGGCTCGTTCAACCTGCCACGCATCTCCGGCGACGGCCAGCGCGTGGCGGTCTGGCAGCAGCTCACGGACACGAAGACCGGTACGAAGTTCCTGGCGATCTCCACCCACCTCACCATGGGGCTCCAAAACAATGCGGGCAGGGAGAGGCAGGCGAAGGCGATCCTGAGCAAGCTCACATCGATCAACAAGGCGGGCCTGCCCATCGTGCTCATGGGCGACCTCAACAGCTACGACGCGCGTGCCACCGTCACCCCGATGAGCCTGTTCTCCCGGGCGGGATATGTCGACGCGCAGCTCTCGTCACCCGAGACCGATACACCGACGCTCAACACCTGGGTGAAAGCGACGTCGACCACCGGCAGCATCCGCTTCGACCACATCGCGGTCTCCGAGTCGGTGTCGGTGAAGCGCACGTCGATCGAGAACCTCAAGGGTGCAGCATCCGATCACCGCCTGCTGTGGGCGGATATCGCGCTGGCAACCGGCTAGAAGGTGTGCTCCGGGCCGGGGAACGATCCGCCCGCGACATCGGCGGCGAACTCCTGCGCCGCGTTTGTCAGAACGGCATTGAGGTCCGCGTACTGCTTCACGAATCGCGGCATGCGACCGGTGCGGAGGCCCGCCATGTCCTGCCAGACGAGCACCTGGGCATCGCAACCGCTACCGGCGCCGATGCCGACGGTCGGGACGGAGATGGACCGGGTGATCTCCGCGGCGACATCGCCGGGCACCATTTCCATGAGCACAGCGAATGCCCCGGCAGCTTCGAGCGCTTTCGCGTCCGCGAGAAGGCGCGCAGCGTCCGATCCGCGACCCTGCACGCGGTAGCCGCCGAGGGTGTGCTCCGACTGCGGAGTGAAGCCGATGTGTGCCATGACGGGAATGCCGGAGCGCGCGAGCAGCTCGACCTGGGGAGCCATCTCGGCACCGCCTTCGAGCTTGATGGCGTGGACGTTGGCTTCCTTCATGAAGCGCACCGCGGTCTCGAAGCACTGCTCGGGGGAGCCCTGGTACGAGCCGAACGGGAGATCCGCGACGACGAGGGCGCGCTTCGCGGACCTCGTGACGGCGCGGGCGAGGGGGATGAGCTCGTCCACCGTCACCGGCAGGGACGTCTCGTTGCCGAAGACGTTGTTGGAGGCGGAATCCCCGACGAGGAGCACGGGAATGCCGGCATCGTCGAAGGTCGCCGCGGTGTACATGTCGTAGGCGGTGAGCATCGCCCACTTCTCGCCGCGCTCCTTCATCTCCTGGAGGTGACGGATGCGGATCCGGCCGGTGCTCGGCTTCGATACCGGTGCGGCGCCGTAGGGCGCGGGCTGCTCACTCATGCTGGATCCCATCCGTTCTCGACTGCCCACCGGAATCCGGGTTACTGGACCGGGGCAGGAGCGTCAGGAACAGCCAGAATACCGCTGGTTCCGGCGGCCCTCGTGCCGCGCGCGTCGGGTAGGCTTGCCGAAGCGAAGGGGAGTATCCCATCTCGCTGTATCCGTCAGCACGAGCCGCGTCGCAGGGGCTCCGGGTATAGCGGCATCCGAAATTCTCTAATTTCGTCTGCGGGAGAGACTTTCGGGTTCTCTGGCGCCGTAAAACCGGCGTCACCACCCTTACCCTTCGAAACGGACCTATTCATGATCCCAGTTGCCTTCGAGATAGGCGCATTCGCCGTCCTTCTCCTGATCCTGGCTGCCGACGTCACACTCGCGTACCTCCGACCGCACGTTCCGACCACGCGAGAGTCCGCACTGTGGATCGGTTTCTATGTCGTTCTCGCGCTCGTGTTCGCGCTCATCCTGTTCCTCATCGGGGATGCCGAACAGGCGGGCCAGTTCGTCGCCGGGTGGCTCACCGAGTACAGCCTGAGTATCGACAACCTGTTCGTCTTCGTCATCATCATGGCCAGGTTCTCGGTACCGAAGAAGTTCCAGCAGGAAGTGCTGATGGTGGGCATCATCATCGCGCTCGTGCTGCGCGGAATCTTCATCATCCTCGGCGCCCAGCTCATCGAGAACTTCAGCTGGATCTTCTACATCTTCGGTGCGTTCCTTCTCTACACGGCCTTCGGCCAGGCGTTCCAGAACCACGACGACATGGAGCAGAAGGAGAACGGTGTCATCCGCTTCCTCCGCAAGCGCATTGCGATCACCGACGACTTCGACGGTGCCCACCTGCGCACGGTCGTCAACGGCAAGAAGATCTTCACGCCGATCCTCATCGTGTTCATCGCGATCGGTACGACGGACCTCGTGTTCGCCCTCGACTCGATCCCGGCGATCTTCGGCATCACGCAGGACCCGTTCCTCGTCTTCGCCGCGAACGTCTTCGCCCTCATGGGTCTTCGCCAGCTGTACTTCCTGCTCGGCGACCTCATCGAGAAGCTCGTGTACCTCAAGTACGGAATCGCGTTCATCCTCGCGTTCATTGGTGTCAAGCTCGTGCTGCACGCCCTGCACGAGAACGAGCTGCCGTTCATCAACAACGGTGAGGGCTTCGATTGGGCGCCGGAGATCCCGACGGTCACGTCGCTTCTCGTCATCGTCGCCGCGATGACCATCGCGACCGTTGCGAGCCTCATCAAGATCCAGATCGATCGCAAGAACGGTGTCGAGCCCGTCTCGCACGTGCCGCATTCGAACGCGGACGACGCTGTGGAGTCGACCGACAAGTAATCGCGATCCCGTCACCGCCTTTGGGGGCATCGCCGGCACAGCACGAGTTGCTAGGTTGGCTCATGTCTCCAGAGGCGGGACGAGCGGTTCTCCGAGGTCATGAAGATCGAGTCATCGGGAACGTGAAGAACGACGGACAAACGACGGTGGGGATCGGATGACGTGCGCAGTATGCGGCGCTGACCTGCGCCCGGGAGCCATGTTCTGCGGAGAGTGCGGTGCGAAAGTACTGACCGCGATGACGCCGCCGGCTGCGCCCGCGACGGTTCCCGTTCCGCCGGCGCCCGTACCTGCTCCGCCCGCGCCCGCCCCGATGCCGCCGCCTCCGGTGCCGACGCCAACGCCGACGCCGCAGCCGTCGCCTACGCCGCCACCACCAGCGCCGGCCCCACCAGCGCCAATTCCGCCAATCTCAATCCCGCCAGCAGCGCCTCCTCCGCCGATGCCGCCACCCGTTCCGGCGCAGCCGACCGTGTCACTGACCGTGCCGGTCCTGCCGCTTCCGGTCGCGCGAGTGGTAGCGGTACCGACGAGAGCCGTGGAACTGGACGAGGACTTCGACGAAACGATCATCTCGCCCCGTCGGCGCGCAAACTGGTACCTGGTGGCTCCGGATGGCACGCGTCATCCGATTCGCTCGGGCACTGTCATTGGACGTGCTCCGACGCAACCTGCCAACCGAGCCGCGGCCGAGGTCCTGCCTCTCGCAGACGTGACGAAGTCGCTCTCGAAGACACACGCGTACCTCGAGCCGAATGGCGAGTCGCTCACGATCGAGGATCTCGCGTCGACGAACGGCGTGATCGTGCGGTTGAAGGACGGCGGCGAGACCGAGGCGATGCCCGGGGACCGGCTGCCGCTCGAACCGGGGACCGTCGTGGAACTCGGCGACTACTTCCTCACCGTGGTGAGGGAATAGCCGCCGAGCGGGACTACTGTTCCAGCGGTCGCACTCCGGCGAACGCCGAGTCGTGCCAGACGAGCGGGGCCACTGTCGGGTCCGCCCACATGCCCGTGACGCGCAGGAGCACCATGAGGTGGTCGCCGCCCTCGGATACGTTCTCGACGGTGCACTCGAGCTGGGTGACCGAACCGTGCAGGAGCATCGCGCCCGACGGCCGGGTGTCGAACGTCGCGTTGGCGAAACGGTCGACTCGACGGCTCGCGAGCTGGCGTCCGAGCCAGGCCTGGTTCTCGGCGATGACCGAGACACCGATGCCCGCGGCCTGTGACAGCTTCGGCCATGTGCGCGACTCGCGGTCGACGCAGATGAGGATGAGGGGCGGGTCGAGCGATACCGAGACGAACGCGCTCACCGCGAGTCCGACCTGCTCACCGTCGACGAGAGCCGCAACAGCCATGACGCCTCGCGGGTAGAGCGTGAACGCCCGGCGCAGTTCTGCCGGATCCTCGATGCCGGTGAGGGCAGTGGTCGCGTCACTCACGAGGACCCGCAACCCATGCACCATTGGCGCTCAGCGCCACATCGACATTGCCGCGCACCGCGTTCGAGTACGGGCACACGAGGTGCGCCTCGGTGACGAGCTCGATAGCGAGCGCCTCATCGACGGTCGGGATCTCCACGTCGAGGGCGACCTCGATGCGGAAGGTGCCGTCCTCGACGGAGAGCAGGGAGACCGCGGATGCCACGGAGGTCTGCCCGACGTCGATCTTGCGTCGACGGGCCACCGTTGCCAGCGCCCCTTCGAAGCACGCGCCGTAGCCGATGGCGAAGAGCTGCTCGGGGTTGGTTCCGGCGCCGTCGGTGCCGGGACGCGAGAGTTCAACGTCGAGCTTGCCGTCGTCGGTGCGACCGTGACCGGTGCGACCTCCGGCGACCTGCGCGTGGGCGGTATAGATATGAGCCATGAGGGGACTGCCTTTCGATTCTTAGTACGGGTAGATCGCGATTTCGGGCTGCACGGTGACCCACTGCTGCTCGGTGAACGCGTCGGCGTTGTAGCGGTTCGATCCGACCCGGCTGCCATTGCCGGAGCCGGCCATTCCGCCGAACGGCTGGATGACGTCGTCGACGAGGGTCTGGTCGTTGATGTGCACGTTGCCGCTCACGATGCGGTCGGCGAACGCGAGTCCCTGCGCGATGTTCGACGTGAGCACGCCGAGCGAGAGTCCGAATTCGGTGCCGTTCGCGAGAGCGACAGCCTCCTCGAAGTCGTGGAACACGGTGACGGGCGCGACAGGACCGAAGATCTCCCTGTCGTACACGGGCATTCCGGGCTGCACGTTGTGGAGCACGGTCGGCGCATAGAAGAGTCCGTCGAAGCTCGCTCCGGTCGCCACCAGTGCGCCGGCGTCCACGGAATCCTTCACGAGCGTGTGCACCGAGTCGCGCTGGCGGGCGTCGATCATCGGCCCGACCATAGCCGCGGGGTTCAGGTGTGGATTGGCGATGAGCAGCCGCTCGGCGTGCTCGGTCAGGCGCGCGACATACTCGTCGGCGATCGACGCGTGCACGAGGTGACGGCTCGACGACATGCAGATCTGGCCGGAGTGCATGAACGACCCGAATGCGCCCGCACTCGCCGCACGGTCGATGTCGACGTCGTCGAACACGACGAGTGCCGAGTTGCCGCCGAGTTCGAGGTGGAGGCGCTTGAGCAGCGGGGCAGCCTGCAGGGCGATCGCCTTGCCTGCGGGAGTCGAACCGGTGAAGGCGATGATCGGCACCCGCGGGTGACCGACGAGCGCGGACCCGACGTCGGCGCCGCCCGGCAGCACCGCGAGGACGTCCTCGGGGAGTCCCGCCTGGAAGAGCGCCTCGGCGATGATCGTGCCGCCGGTGACTCCGGTGCGGGGATCCGGCTTGACGATGACGGCATTGCCGACCGCGAGAGCCGGTGCGACCGAGCGGAGTGCGAGATAGAGCGGCGAGTTGAACGGCGCGATGACTCCGACCACGCCCGCAGGAACGCGACGCGACATGCTCATGCGACCGGGAGCGGCGGGGAACAGCTCTCCGACCGGCTCGGCGGTGAGTCCGGCCGCGGCGTAGAAGGCCTGCGCGCTGATGGTGAGCTCGAAGTATGCCTTGCCGACGGTGCAGCCGGCCTCCCGCACGAACCACTCGGCGAGCTCGGGCATGTTGGTCTCGAGCAGGCGACCGGCCTCACGCAGCACGGCGGCACGTTGCGACTGCGGCGCGGCGGCCCACTTCTTCTGGCCCGCGGTGAGCCGCACGACGGCGGCATCGACGTCCGCGGGGGTCGCGACGGCCATCCGGCCGATCGTGTCACCGGTCGCCGGCTCGAGGATCGGGATGGTGTTCTCGGCGGCGGCAGCGTGCCCCGCGTAGAGCACGGTCCCGAAGGTGTCGGGGGAGAGGAGCGTCATGCTGTGGTCCTTTCAAGTCGTGCTGCGGTGGGGAGTGCGAGACGGGCCGCGACGATGTCGCCTCCGCGCCAGCCGACGGCCATCGACGCGAGCATGGTGTTCGCGCGGGGGCTGACGGGAATGACCGACGCGTCGACGATGCTCAGACCGTCGATGCCGATGAGGGCGAGATCCTCGGTAACGACGGCGAGCGGATCGCCGTCGAGCCCGATGCGGCACGTGCCCACGGCGTGGCCGTACGAATCGAGATTCGCGGATGCCGCGGCATCCAGGTCGTCGGAGTTCCACCAGTCATCGGTGGGCTGTTCGAACACTCCGGCCGCGACCATGTCGTCGATGTACCGACGCGCATCGCCGATGAGGGCCCGCCAGGCCCGGGAGTCCTGTTCGGTGCTGAGGTGGCCGAGGCGCACTTCGAGCTCTCCGGCACCGTTGAGGCGCACACTGCCGCGGCTCGTGGCCCGCATCAGGCCGATTCCCACGATGACCTCGGCGTCATCGGCCTCCGGAATGTACGGTTTCGCCTGGTGGGGGTAGAGGTGTACCTCGAGATGATCGTCGGCCTCGATCTCGTAGCGGAGGAGAGCGCCGTTGACCGGGCGCAGGCCAGGGGCCGTGGCATCCGTCGCCCGTACCTGGAGGACCGACCATGGATGATCCTGCAGGTTCTCGCCGACGCCGGGGAGGTCGTGGACAACCGGGATGCCGGCGGCCTCGAGCTGGGCGCCGGGACCGATGCCGGAGCGCAGCAGCAGTTCGGGGGAGTTGAACGAGCCCGCGGCGAGCACGATGTGGTCGGCGGTGAGAGTCTCGACGCCGTTCGGTCCGTCCATCTCGACACCCGTGCACACGCCGTCGGTGATGACGAGGCGCAGGGCGCGCGTCGCCGAACGGACGGCGATGCGGGAACGGAGGTCGGGGAGCACTGCCGCGTGGGATCCCCAGCGGCGGCCGTTCTCGACCATGTTGGTGGGCCAGTGTCCGACACCGAGGGAGCCGGGCGCGTTCTGGTCGTCGACCCACGCGTGGCCCTGGGCGAGGGCCCAGTCGGCGAAGCTCGCGTCGATCGGCCCGAACGGCAGGCGCGTGATGGGGATCGGACCGGCGGTGCCGTGGTGTTCCTCGTCACCGAACTGCAGGTCGTTCTCGATCGCGGCGAACGCGGGGGCGATCTTCTCCCACGTCCAGCCCGGGAGGTTCCACTCGTCGAAGCAGTGCGGCTGGCCGCGGAGGGCAGCGGCGGCGTTGACCGACGTGCTGCCGCCGGTGACCTTGCCGCGGGGGAGCGGGAGTCCGGTGTCGGCATCGACGACGCCCCAGTCGAGCTTCGCGTCGAAGACGAGGTCGTCGAGCAGCCAGCGCGGCGGCGGGGTTCCCGCGTCGGCGCCCGCCTCGAGCAGGGTGACGCGTGCGGTGTCGGCGAGGCGGTGGGCCGCCATGAGACCGGAAGCTCCCGCGCCGATGACGATCACGTGCGGGCGGGAGTCGAATGCTGCCACGGGGGTTCCTTCGAGCGGGAGTGATTCAGGCAAGGCTTTCCCCGCCGTCGAGGACGAGCACCTGGCCGGTCGTGGAACCGGCGTCGGCAGAGGCGAGGTAGGAGATCGCGGCGGCGACGTGCTCCGCGGGGATCGGCTTGCCGAGCGGGATGGCGGCCATCTTGCGCTCGACGTACGCGGGGTCGGCGAGCACGTCGGCGGTCATCGCGGACGGCACGACCGTCGGGGCGACGGCGTTGACGCGGATGCCGTCGGTCGCCCACTCGAGGGCGAGCAGGCGGGTGAGATGGCTGAGTGCCGCCTTGCTCGTGGAGTATCCGATGGAGTTCCGTGCCGCAAGGAACGCGTGCGTCGACGACACCGAGACGATGGCGCCGGAATCGCTCGCGGCGAGCGCGGCGTACGCGGCGCGTGCCATGCGGAACGCGCCCGTGAGGTTGACATCGAGAATGGACTGGAACAGCGCCGTGTCGGTCTCGAGCGCGTTGCGTCGGGCCATAATGCCGGCGTTGTTGACGAGGAGGTCGAGCCCGCCGAAGTGGTCGACGGCGGCGGCGACGGCTGCGGCGGCCGACTCGTCCGAGCGGACGTCGAGGGGAACGTCGAGTGTGCGGTCACCGGTCGCCGCGTCGAGCGAGAGGTCGGCCCGCACGACCGAAGCGCCATCGGCGAGCAGTCTCGCGACGATCGCGCTGCCCATCCCGCCGGTGGCACCCGTGACGAGTGCGGTCATTCCTTCGAGCTTCACGCTGTCCTCCGCTGGTTGATTCCGTATGGGGCTCGCGCGGCGAGAGCTGCGGCGACCGTCGGGTCGTCGACGCCGATGACGAGGCCGGTCGCGCGACCCTCGTAGACCGCTTCCTGCGCGGTGCGCGGCGCGAACGAGTCGCCGACCAGGTAGACATCGCCCGACCACGCGGAGGCGGCGAGCTCGTCGAAGAGTTCCGTGGCGGCCGTCGCCGGACGCACGTGGACGATCGAGTCGACATCCGCGAGCACCGTCTCCTCGCCCCCGATCGAGTGGGCGAGCACGACGTCGGTGCCGTCGGCACGAACCGGCCGCGAGAGAGCGTGCACGCGCACACCGGCCGTGCCGAGGCGCGAGCCGAGCGCGAGGCGCGAGTAGACCGTGACCTTGGGGGCGAATCCCGGTCCGGATGACACGAGCTCGACGAGCACGCCGGCCGCTGCCAGTTGCTCCGCGAGGCCGCTCGCCTCCCAGGTGCCGAGGTCGTCGAGGATGACGCAGTGGCCTCCCGCGATCGCGGGCTCACGCAGCACGTCGACGAGGTCGAGCACGGGGACATCGCTCATAGAAAGCCGTGTCGATGGGTTGGCCCGGGCTCCGGTCGCGAGGACGACGACGTCGGGGTCGAGAGCGGCGATCGCGGCGGCGGTCGTCGTGGCCCCGAGGCGGACGGTGACGGCCGATGAGGAAAGTTCAGCTGCAAGCTCCGCGTTGAGCGTGGCGAAGCCATCGCGGCCGTCCATGAGGACAAGGTCGAGCAGCTGGCCGCCGACGGCGGGACGAGCGTCGTGGAGCTCGACCTCGTGCCCACGGCGAGCTGCGGTCGCCGCAGCTTCGAGTCCGGCAGGACCGGCGCCGACGACGAGCACGCGCGACGGGCGGGCGGTCGACGCTTCCGCGCGCTCCCACGCGGCCTCCATGCCGACTGCCGGATTGACCGTGCAGGTGATGGGGGTGACGGCTTCGAGGTTCGCGTTGCAGCCCTGGTTGCACGCGATGCAGCTGCGGGGAGACGACAGGGGGAGCAGCGTCTTCTTCGTCAGTGCCGGCTCGGCGATGTGCGCGCGAGCGAAGCCGATCATGTCGGCCTCGCCGTTCTCGATCATCTCGGCACCGGTATCGAGCGTGTCGATCCGGCAGATTCCGAGCACT
>Ga0247812_10002164_pt1 | contig 11047 bp, 6 predicted proteins | sample UWRJL149409B1_FD_178011 | JGI IMG/M metagenome (GOLD analysis project Ga0247812, IMG submission 178011) | Plant litter microbial communities from Arlington Agricultural Research Station in Wisconsin, United States - UWRJ-L149-409B-1 | ecosystem: Environmental > Terrestrial > Plant litter >...
TCCTAAACGGAGAAGAGAGCTCCATAATATAACTACAACAAACATCAGACCACGAGAAACGAGACAGCCAAAAAGCTCGACACTGCTGGTCAACTAGCTGGGTTTCTCTCTCTCTCTGAATGTTCCTGTACAGTAAAATACAACGCTAGAATCTTAAGTGGTGGTGGTGGTGGTGGTGGTGGTGGTGGTGGTGTGCCACTTCAAATTACACTCAGCAAAAGAACCAAGTGAGTAAAGCGTTGCTTCAGCCCTTATGCATCTCGCATTATGTGCATCGGGGCGTGGCCCTACTTGAGAAACTAAAAACCCTCCCACGTGTCGTGTCCTGCCCAAAAGGTCCCTGGCATATGGAATGACAGGAAACCATAACTAATGATATTATGGAAAATGAAGAGAATCATAGGTATACATTTGATCAGTGGTATTACTTTTATTCAACTAATCCTATCTCAAACGCCTAAACGCCAGGCTTGTCCCCACGGCAAATTCTATCTTCTATCCCCGTCAATACCAATGATCTTCAAAGAGTTATGGTCTGTATATGCAAGAATGTTTCTGAATGGGTGCCATGCAACAACAGGGCAAGCACCTAGCGTCTTTACACTGTGAACATGGTCACCAGTCTCAACGTGTGCAATTTCAAGACCCGTGCCTTCATCGCTGCCTCCCAAAATATAACTGCCGTCAAAGCTGAAACTGATACTACGAACGGGCCCAACCATGTCGATTAAGGTTCGTTGACAGATCCATTCCGCAGTATCCCATAAAGCTATGATAGAATCCGAACCACCGGTGGCAAGGTGCCTTCCGGTGGGTTGCAGCTCAACCGAAAGACAAGAAGATGTATGACCATTAAGAACAAACTCGTTATATGGTTCAAATGGATAATGCATGGTCGGCTCAAAATCCGGGTATGAGAGTATTCTCGTCTTACCTTCTCCGGTGGTAACGAATATTCTCTTCTTGCTCCAGCAAAATGCTATTTGATTTGTCTGCACTGATTGCTGGTGAGATGAAATTGGTGTCGACTGCGTTGGGGACAGAACATAGAGATTGTCGGCCTAGCTCCGTTAGCTTTCTTAACCAGAATGATTCTAGAGCATGCTAGAGTGTGCAGTTTACCTACCTTATTTCCAACAATTACCGACTCTCCATCTGGGCACCAAGCCAAAGTAAAAGCTTCGCCCAAGCCGGTTACAGTATTAGTTGCACTTTTTGTTTTCACATCCCAGAATTTTGCAACTCCATCACTGCTGATACTGCAGAGTTCACCTTCTTTGACGGGATTGAAAGCCACCTTCTCAATTCCTGCAAGATGTCCTTTGAGATCCGTTGAATACTTTACGTTGGGCCGTTCAGGGTTCCAGCTAGAGCAAAGTTAGTGCAAAGCGAGTAATCGCAGGTATTAGATACTTGCACTCTTAGTGTTCGGTCAGACGATCCAGTGGCTATAAGAGTGCCGAGAGGATTCCAAGCAATGGATCGTAAACTGTATACTCGTTAAAAAGGTCCTTTATCAGAATGAGTCATAATACAAAATGAGATTCATATTGATGACTTGGGTTCACACTTGTTTGCTTAAGCAGAGTGATCTATGTACCATTCAAACCTGATGTTTGCATCTTTTGAAAGAAAAGGGGAAAAGAAAGCTTTGAGGAAGCTGAATTGCAAATATTCTGAGTATTTTTGACTGCTTTGAGAAAGAGCGAAACAATAAGCCGTGTCTGGCCATATCTGAACTTTCTATGATGAATGACACCCAAATTAACCGCTCCTCCCACGAGCACATTAGTTTTCGAGAATTACGGTGTAGGCCACTTGACTGAATTCCAGAGTCTCTGCACCCCGTAAATCAAACAATGAAAACAAACACTCGCCATAAAACATATCCACTACTTACGCGTGAAAGTTTACTCCTCCTCTTTGAGCAGAATCAATGTAGGTTTCTGTGCCATGTTAACATAACGAAATTCAGCGCCGTGATGGACGTACGAGTTCTTAGGTAGCTGAAGTGCCTCGAGAAATTTTCTTTCGAGACATTCAAACGTCTAGCAGGAGGGGCCATTGAGCTATATGGCTACGTCGACGTGGTACACCAATCTGCAAAAATAAGAGCCTCAGAAATGTGTGGGGCAAAAGCCAGATGTGAAGCTATTCATGCGCCTCCAAAGTCAAGAGAGTATTAATATAGAATATAGATTCAGTTAAAGGAGACAAAAGCGAAGGTTTGAAGGAGTTAAAATGTCTAGCTATGCGGACCAAAGGTGTATTGTGCTTTAAAGACAAAAGAGCTGGTGCCAAGCCACCTTTTGGATAAGGAGCGGATCCCTGAACTCACATCCCAGTTCAGTTCAGTTCAGACACCACCACATTCACTCTAGAATTTACTTCGAATTCATTCCACTCACATATTGTATTCTTGTTTGTGCTCTACCGTTGTGCCGCTTCGCTGGCATGTGACCATACGAATGAGGTTTCCGGGCAATTTGCAGAGCCATGTACTGGCCCACAGGAGCTCCCCGAATCTACGCAGCAAGCAGCAGTAAAGTAAAGAAGCACCAAGTCGTTGAGTTCGAGGACGATGCGGAGTCGCGGGAAACAACAGAGGGCAGCGGGTCATTGTTGAATGCACCAAATATTGACTCAGAAAGCAAATCTGATGATGGAGGACCTCCTTCTGCAGCTTCGACACCCCCGGCTACTCCAGGGATTCAACCAGTTGAACAATACGATCCCCAGCGACGTCTTTCCACGAGACTCACTGGGCAAAATGCTCTTCTAGCTGGTAGCATATTAGACTCTTCTGAGAAGGAACCCTTAATCGGTTTGAGAATATCTAGAACAGGGCACCTTTTTGCAGTTATCACGGAAACATCTCTCACAATATGGCAGACGAAGGTAAGATACCTCATGGTAGCTTTGAGCCGGCATTGACTTTTTAAATAGCCAACTGCCATTCTGGCAGTCGTCATAAGATCCCATAAGTCTCTGAGTACTTATGGGCCAAATATGTCCCTTCTACTACGACCTGATTCTGCGATTTTTGTTGTTCAAACAACACAGGGCTACCTTATTACATATACTTTAGCCACAGATGTAGATGCTCGAGTATACAGACCTCGCTTTGCAAGTCATACAAGTGGACAAACCCGGCGGCCGAGCAATTTTAGTGGCGCAAGAAGTCAAGGAGGTGACAGAATACTCTGGGGACCTGGTGAGGGCGGTGGGGTACGAGAAGTCAGTGTTAAGTTTCGGATGGTTATCAAGATTGACGCGGGTATTGGAAAAGCATTAGCACTCGATGATGAGCTCATTGTTTCTACACAGAAGCCAGCTGCAGTGCAATGTATTCGGTGGACGCCTGATAGCTCTGGGCATCAGACCAGCACTGAATTACTCAACAGGATAGACTGGCTGCCTAAAAAGTCAGGTGTTACGGACATGATCTATGATCGACCTATGAATTTATCGACCTGGTTAACAACTGATGGAAAGGCTTTCGCTGTGCAGAGACTACCAAAACTCAAAGAAAACAATGAGCCACAAAGACTGTTTCGAGGCTATTGCTTTCACACGCCTACTAGCCCCCAGCTATATGCTATCAAAGCGGCCATCAATGCCAGGTTTTCATTAATTGCTGTTGGCTGCAAGGATGGTTCTATCCAGGTTTACACTGCCAGGGACTACGTTGGCAATATTCCCCAATCACATATACACAGATTGATGGTCTCAGGGCAGACCTCTGGACCTTTGACATGTTTGACCTATTCTCCCGATGGATATTGTCTATTTGCAGGATACGAGAAAGGCTGGGCAATGTGGAGTGTTTTTGGAAAACCTGGCGCTTGCAGTTTTGGTGGAGATAGAAGGATTTCTAATGAGCATGAAGAAGGCTGGTTGGAAGGTGTAAGGGAAGCAATTTGGATCGGAGGAGGATCGGAAATATTGATGATTGGCCAAGAAGACGATCGTTTGTGGTCCATAGAGTTGGCCAGAAGCGCCGTTACAGGATGCTATGCATCGGCCAATATATCTCGGACCTTGCTCCAAACAACATCGAGTCTGATGATATACCGAGGATACGACTTACCAGACTTAACCACAATATCAGCAGAATCTTCTCTGTGGCATAGTGCGCAGATACCTTCTAGCTATCTCGTAGATCAGTGGCCGATGCGTAGCTCGGTGATATCTACGGATGGTAGATATGTTGCTGTTGCTGGTCGTCGTGGTCTCGCTCACTACAGTGTCAATAGTGGTAGATGGAAAACCTTTGTGAACGAGAATATGGAAAACGAATTTCAGGTGCGTGGAGGGTTATGTTGGCACCAGCATATTCTCATTGCTGCAGTTGAGGCTGGAGATTCGTTTCAAGTACGGCTTTTTTCTCGTGAAGCAGCTCTAGATAGCTCTCTCATGCTTCACGTTGAAGTGCTACCTGCACCAGTGGTACTCATTGCTCCTTCCGGCGAAGACTCGTTGCTGGTATATACTCATGACAATCTGCTATATCACTACATATTCACAACAGTGTCGGGGAGCATAAAGCTTGTCCAAGTTGGCCAGATAGCGTTTCACGGCATCGTAAGATCGCCAGCGAGAGTTAGAGGTCTTAGCTGGATACTACCTGATGACCAGCTTCTAGAAGGTGATCCATCTCAAGACGTGGCTGTTGCCACAGTACTCTTTCTTGTCGATGGAAAACTAGTGCTGCTCCAACCATCTATCACGGAGGACCAAAAGCTCAAATATGACATGCGTGTGATTGCGCAAAACGTTGAATACTACGCTTTGATGCGAGATCAGCCATTCTCTAGCCCTCCGCGAGAGCCTATTACGATGAATGGGCTGCCAATTGAGGAGCCATCGCCAGAAGATGGAAACGGGCTTCGAGACTCATTGTGGATATTCGACGGGAATGAGGTGAAGCTCTGGCCTGACGTACAGGACGTGCTACAATCAGCACCATCAGAACTTGGCCGAGAACTGCCACCAGTGGTTTCTATACCTGTAGACTTTTATCCACTCTCGGTTCTGCTGGGGAAGGGAATCATTCTTGGTCTTGAGCCTGAAATCGTACAACGCCGCGACGTGAACTTTGCCTTCTTTCGTTCTATAATACGGGTATGTCTGCTTGCATATTTTAATACGCTGTTTGCTAACTGAAAAAAAGACCCATCTATTTATACCTCAAGTCCTTCTGTACCATCTTTCTCGATACGATTCATCCGCTGCATTACATCTCGCACACCAATATGAAAGCCTCGAGTACTTTGCTCATTCTTTGGAGGTTCTGCTTCACAATGTCCTAGATGAAGAAGTTGACACAACACCATCCCCAGAAACTGCTCTGCTCCCTGGTGTACTATCATTCCTCTCTTCTTTCCCACAATACTTGGACATTGTGGTACAATGCACCCGCAAAACCGAAGTGCGGTCCTGGCGGACTCTATTCACCTATTTACCACCACCTCAAGAGCTCTTTGAAGAGTCTCTCCAAAGAGGTTCCCTAAAGACAGCTGGTGGATATTTACTGATTCTTCATACTTTTGAAGAACTAAGCTCCAGCTCAGAACAACTGGTGCGACTACTACAACGTGCTAAAGAAGAAGAAGATTGGGAGCTATGCAAAGAGCTCGCACGATTCCTGACAGCATTAGACGAAACTGGAGCTACACTCATGGAAGCCCTAGAAATGGTTAACTTGAGGAGTCCTCAAGCTGAACAAGGACCGAGCAGCTTTCTGTTTGAAGGTTCAAGGCTCAAAATACCGCGACTGAAGCGGATAGGCTCTCCAAATATAAATGGGAGAAGTGATAGTGATGTTGGCGAGGGCTCGAGCAGTGATACTCGGAGTCCGATCAGTCCTACATCTGGACAAGATGATTACTTCTCCACCCCCATATCGTAAGTGGGTTAGAAGCATTAGAAATTTCAGCATAATTCGGCGTTACAGAGGTATCATATTCGATTATTAGTCTAAAAGTTGAATACCACTAGATCAGTATATTTATTTACTACAAAATGACTGAGTTCGCCACGACACTTTGAGACGCAACCCTGAAGTTTTTATTAAAACCAATATCTCCGTGCTAATGGATCTATAAACACGGTAAAGATCCGTGCGGTACGTAATTTGACTGCGAGCAGGGCTCCAAGACATTAGTTTTAATATTGTTAACACTCAGATAAATTTCTAAACATATGGTCGGATAGATATCTTCGTCTGCTCAATCTGCCAACTACGCATTAGTCACCAAAACTCTCAAGAAAGTGGACGGCGAGTGCCACACAAGCTCTTCACAGTAGTTGTTGTACCATACTCCGTCATAATATAGCTGTGCAAGCGGGATAGCTGCTAGTTAAGTTGAATTAAGTTGACACCTCTTCGCCCCCTATAGATTCGCAGTGAGTTCGACTTGGGTTCCACACGATCAAGTAGTAACAAGTAGTTCTGTCTGCTTTGAAAACTAGTCTTGTATTGATAACGGCAACGCCTGGGAATCCATCCTGTTTTAACTCCTAGCAGTGCAATCCATCATTATAAACTGAAGGCATCTCCTGCAATGATTTTACTACTTCAGCTTATGTTATCTCACTATGCCTGGTTAACGATCTCACCGCCTTGCCCCTCTATACCGACATCCTCATCTTCCGAGTCTTCCGCATCAATGTCTCCATCATCATCTTTGAAGCCACTCTCAATCCCTAATTTTCTTAGCCGTTTCCGAAGATCGTCTCTCTCGCCATGTTGCCAACGAATTAAAGTTGCCGGGGCATGGACTTTGAATCCATAGATTCGAGGGTGATATCGCTCGGTACTTTTCGTTGGAATCAAGGCTGGGTATACTTGGAAGATTATATTATGAAAGGAGGTACCGAAGTAGGCGCCATCAATGGCGGAGTGCCGGGATGATTTAGGGTTGTATATATCTTCACATCTAGCGCAGTACAGTTTGACTGCTTTGACATTGGGGTTATCGGATTGGCCCATGGGTAGTAACGGGTGTGATTTGCACATAACTCGGGGACATTTTCCAAAGTCGGCCTTCTTGTACTTATCCAGCTGCGAGGTAAGTTAGCAATTGTTAGGCTGAAGTTGCAGACTCGACATACCATTTTAGATAAACCTCTAGTTGTGACAATGTATCTTGCGTGTACCAAGCCATATAGGTGCCTCGCAGACTTCTCAATCGTCTCCCGCATCTCATCATCGCAGTCAAGATCAAAAACCTAGGAAGCGAAATGAGTACAACGTAATTAAATGGCACCAAACCAAATGTTTCTAGGCAGCCTGCAAAACCACCGGCCCGGAATCGAAAAGCCCACTCACATCTGTGACCAAGTCTAAGGCATATTGGTAGTACTGGACTTCTGTATTCAGACCGGTCAAGTTGAATCGATCGGTCAAGTAGTCCTCGTCAATTTCGCAAAAGTATTCGTTCCCTCTAGACGATATGAACTATAGCAAGTCAGCAAATTGTGCATCTGCTTGTTTCGCAACTTCTGAGATAACCAACAAGCAGAGATATACAATATCTCTACGCGATAATGGCAAGGCGCAAACGTACCCAGTCTCTCCAGTAGCTCGTGTAGTCACTGTCGGTCTCGCTGTTGAAATCGTCCATTCTGGATATCGTAAGATTTGAACAGATACTGAAGGTATACTCTACTAAGCGGCGAGTATCCTGCTTATCTCGGCGGAGGTTTCGTGTTCTTGGTGGTGGGAGTAGAGGAGGCTGAGATATTGTTCTGCCAGAAGGAGGGGCAGAGTGTTTACAGCCCAAGCCCAAAGCCTCTACTAAATCACGCAAGGTTGTCAAAATCCTGATGACCCACTTTTCGACCCGACTTCACACGTTTGGCACTACTTAACTTCCTCATTTCCAGTTATCATAAAATACACAATTCACTTTGAAAAGACAAAAGATATTAACTTCAATACGTATCCTTCATATTTATCATACGTTTCTAGACTTTCCCTCGTCACAAACAACTTGTGCTCAAGAATGTCAAAGCAAATCCAGTTCTCTCCAGTGATCAGGCTCCATAATCAATGGCAATTTCTCTCCCCTATTTGACTCGAAGTAGCTCTCATCTCCTATACCAGTTCTTCTTCGGTTCTCCGAGACACTCCCCCACGGTCACAGGTTTATATCCCTTAGCTTTTAAACTTTTCAACATGTGTTCAACTAAGACATAGGCTGTCTGCTGTTGGATATCATGACTTATGACGATAAAGTTATCATGTGTAGGAGATGTTCCAGCAAGGCTTGTGTCAAATATGTTATTCGATATTTGGATCGATGACCCATTTGCGTTGAGATAGTCTTGCGTGTTTAGATCCTATTGTGTTGTATTAGCTTAAGAGGTTGGATTTCATGAAGTGACAGTACAAAGTAAGTAATATGGTAACCGAGTGCTTGCATGTCCGCTTCGCAGCCACATTCTGCTGTACAAGAGGAATATGGAGGTCTCATGTATGTCGGAATAACACCCAGGATATTGCGAAGCGCCATCTCGTTTTTATACATTTCGTCCTTTCGTTGAGCTGAGGTCAAGCTGCACATATCCATGTGAGACCATGTGTGGGATGCTATTTGATGACCACTGCTATACATTCTTCTATTAGATGTGAGCCCATGAAACTTAATGTCAGGGACTAGAAAAAATACCTGATTAGCCCTGGACAAGCAGATTTACTATCGTCGATCCTTCCCTTTCCTGTTGAAATAAGTAAGGGTTGTGAAGCAAGTTTGTTGACTGACTTGCCCATATTATTTCCTGTGATAAAGAACGTAGCTTTCGCACTATATTCATCTAGAAGATCCAATATATGTCTCGTATATATAAAAGGTCCGTCATCAAATGTAAGGGCCATGTGTCCTGCTATATTGCAGTCATAGATTCCGGAAGAGCCATAGATTTCATTTCCAAGGGCTGGTCTTGGTATTGAAGATGTGTTAAGTCCGCTAGGGACATAGTTGGCATCACATGCAGGCCCATATTCGAACTGGCATTCCGGCGCATTACAATATTCTGTCAACACTCAGCCTAGGTTGTTACTAGTGGTAAGAATACGTACCCGGAGTAGTACCGCAATACCCTGCAAGAGAACAACATTCTTTTGGGCCGCATGTTCCACGAAATTTGCCGCACATCTTTTCTGGATTTAGCTCTCCAATTCCTGTGCCACCAGAGTTTGCTTCGAAGCAGGTTCCGTAGGCGAGTTGGCAGCCAGCAGTAGTAGAGCAATAGCTAGTATCATTTCCGCACCAACCACTGTCGCCTATGTTTCAGTATTTTTTAAAAATAAAAAAATCTGAAGCATGGATGTACTTACTTCACAGAACAGCACGGTCTGGTCACCGTACACATATAGCCCACACTTCCAGCACCAGTAAAACCACAAGTCTCATCTGGAGTGGTAGTGCCAACAGGTACTGTGCTATTGCATATCCCAAATGCAGCTTGACATCCCGAGGATGTTAAACACTAAGCACTCGTGGAACCGCAAAATCCACTCAATGAACAGCATGGAGCATCGCCTGGGCAAGTGTAAGCAACAACACTTCCTCCGGGGGGAGTTCTGCCGCAGGTATAATCAGGAGAAATTCCACGCCCTTGAATGATTGATGAGGTTTCAGATGTGACGTGATTTAGAAAAACCAAAAGCAATAAGAAGAAGAAAATCATCATGATGATTGAATTTTCTACAAATGTGCAACTAATGGATGTTGAGAAGTATGACCTCTAAGCAAGAACCTCCATGAGAAAGTGAAGTCAATGGAAAATACGAGCTCTTAGAAAGCTTCCAGTACTTGCTTCATGAACATGGGATGACTTGCTTTCCGAAAAGAATTGTTGTGGTCACTTCAACCAACATGAGTTATCGAGACTGGTAGAGCCATGGAAGACGAAAACGTGCGTGAAAGAGGAGGGGTTAACCAGAGCAACAGAATAATTTTGCGACGGCCAAATGAGAAAAACCGTATCAATGGTTATTCATGTCGAAAATTTGGCGTTTGGTGCCTCAATATACCTTAAGCAGTTGTAGCGGGAACTTCCTAATTGGGAAGCCATGTTGAGCAACAGATTCGAGGCTGCGTAAGCCTTCCCAACCAACAGTACAGCGACCATTGATGTGTTTGTTCAATAAAGTAAGTTCAATTTCGATTTAATTTGTATAAGTCTTTCTTATCCTCCGTTAATCAGCTTTTATATGCAAATCGCCGACTGCATTTTGAGAGATTTGTCCTTGTGTTCGAACATGCCCACAATCCAACGATAGCAAATTAACCCAGCATCTAAGTATCCTCTTACCATTTTTTAAGTCACAATGGCGTTTTTGATGGCCAAATTAGTCGCATTTTTGGCTTCAAGTGGAAAGGGGCAACTCGCTTAGCAGTTTCTGGTCAAACAAATTCCAGAAGGGAAGTTTATATAGGCTAAACCAGAGTTTCTATATGCCCATGCAGCTTTTTAGGACTCGTTAAATATTGGCTGCAGGTCTAACATATATCAGAATATGTATCAAGTTTCTATGTTGAAAAGACATAGTCTTGGTCCTTTCTGCCAACGTATCCAAGACTACAGAAATACGAAGTCACTTTATTAATAATATCAAAAACTTCAAGAGGCGGTTTTCAAGACCACGGGAAAGAATACAAATAGCTACTGGATGTCTCATAGTATGTAATCAATAGCCGGGCTAGAAATCGTGGTTGAATCTCTCAATTTACGAGAAGCCCTAGTCTAATAGTGGTGTGAATAGAAAGATTATTCTCATGACAGAATCGTCTTGGTCCAGGCAAAATATAATAATTTAAAATCTGAAAAGATAGGTCAAAAACTCAGGCTGCTCAAGTTCGTTATTTCAAATGTTTCAGTTCTCGGTGTGTGGTAGGAAGCTACCTTGTAAAAGAAAAAGAGAACTCCGGCCAATTACCATATCAGCCCTACCTAACAATTTAGGTATAGACAATATGAAAGGATCTTGAAAGGGAGTTATGGAAACACATTTCCCTCGGATATATGCAAGACTATA
>Ga0247812_10002167_pt1 | contig 11044 bp, 10 predicted proteins | sample UWRJL149409B1_FD_178011 | JGI IMG/M metagenome (GOLD analysis project Ga0247812, IMG submission 178011) | Plant litter microbial communities from Arlington Agricultural Research Station in Wisconsin, United States - UWRJ-L149-409B-1 | ecosystem: Environmental > Terrestrial > Plant litter >...
TGTCGTTGAAACCGACACCACCACTAACCGAGTCAAAGACTTTGTTGTAGATGGTGCACCCAAGCTACCATCAGCAGCAAAGTACTACCTTCTGGCTAAAGTTCCTATTGTGGAGTGGCTTCCTCGATATCATCCATCATGGCTCATCACCGACTTCATCTCTGGCTTGACCATTGGCGTAATGCTTATTCCGCAGGGTTTGGCGTATGCTAAGATTGCAACCATTCCTATCGAGAACGGTCTCTACTCGAGTTGGATCCCAGCGGCTGTCTGCGTTTTCATGGGAACATCAAAGGGTGAGTTCACCTCTCACGACTCAGTCTCGTTGAGCAGATACTGACTGAGAACTGGCACGTTTAGACCTTTCCACTGGACCTACATCCATTTTAGGTCTTCTAACAGCGGATATCGTCAAGGATTTCTCGGCTGAATATGGTATTGCTGAGGTTGCCAATGCCGTAGCTTTTATGGTGGGTATTTACTCTCTTGCTCTAGGGGTTCTTGGTCTTGGATTCCTCCTGGATTACGTTTCTGTTCCTGTGCTCACTGGATTTATATCTGCTACTGCTTTGATCATCGGAATGGGCCAAGTAGGCAACCTCGTCGGTCTATCTGATGTGCCAGACGGAGTGTTCAACATCATTGGTAATGTCCTCAGGCGTCTTCCTCACTGGGATGGTCCAACATGTGGTATTGGGTTTGGTACAGTGGCTCTCTTGATTGCTCTTGAGCAAGTCGGAAAACGATGGGGAAAAAGACATTTCATAATCAAATACATCTCTTCCAGCCGTGCCGTTATTGCTCTTGTCATTTTCACACTGATCAGCTACCTCGTCAACAAGGATCGAGGAAAGGATTTGCTATGGTCTATCAGTAAGGTCAATACCCATGGCATTATACCACCTAAAGCGCACAACACGAGTTTGATATCCAAAGTTGCAACTCGTGCGCTTGCTCCACTTGTCGCATGTACACTGGAGCATCTTGCCGTGGGAAAAGCTTTCGGGAGACGAAATGGATATACCATTGATCAAACACAGGAATTCAACTACCTAGGCGTTACGAATATCATCAATAGCTTTTTTGGAGCAATGCCAGTTGGTGGAGCAATGTCAAGAACAGCAGTCAACTCTGAGTGCGGAGTTAAGAGTCCTCTCAATGGAGTAGTTACTGCAGGATTTATCTTGCTGACAATTTATGTATTCTCCCCGGCTCTATACTGGCTACCAAAATCAACCCTCTCAGCTATTATTGTAAGTCTCATCTGTCTCTCCTATGAGAAAAGCTAACAAAATGTCTAGATTATGGCAGTTGTGCATCTGTTTGGGCCAGTCTCAGTCTTTTACAAGTTCTGGAGAGTTTCCTTTGCTGACTTTGTCGCTTCAATGCTTTGCTTTTGGATTACCATATTTGTTTCTGCAGAGACTGGCATCGAAACTGGCGCAGGCTTTTGTGTTGCTTGGACAATGCTGCGCTATGCCTTCGCCAAGCCTACTATAAGCGCTAGCACAGAAGAAGCTCCTCTATCGGCAAATATGCGCTCGAGAGGAAGCTTCGACAGTGCTCATGGTAGTCGTACTGAGTATGCTGGTCTGGATATACCAAGTGATTGTATATTGATAAGCTTTAATGACTCAATGTTTTACCCCAATGCAGGCCGCGGTAAGAGGGCATCTTTGGAGGCAATCCAGTTGGTCTATGAGAAGTTATCTGGTCTCCAGAGTGATGATCCTCGAAATCGGTCTTGGAGTGTTGGTCTAGAGAATACGGTGAAGAGAATTCGCAAAGAACGGAACATTGTTCCAAGGGATGCGCATCTCGCAGTTGTCATTTTGGACTTCACAAAGGTCTCATTTATCGATATGACAGCAATCCTGGCACTCGGGGAATTGAAACAGGATGTGAGGCTATACTCGGGTAAAGAAGTACAGTTTAGAATCGTTGGGTTATCGAAGAGTGTGCATGAACGTTTCTTGCGAGCAGGCTGGAAGTTGAATGATTTAGAAGGTTGGAATGACGACGAGGGAGATGTCATATATCCTTCACTCCATCGAGCTATATATGATAGAGAGTCTGTGCGCGATGACGGGGAGAAGAATGGTTGAGCATCTTTGCGCCTATATTCTCGGTATCTGATACCATTTATCTTTTCCGGTACACTTTTACCACGTGAAGGGATTATTGTATCAGAATTTTCAGACTCTTGCGGAGCAGCTTAGATTTGCCAGAAGATTACTGAAAGTGTCATCATTTATCTATTCTCATAGGATAATTGAAGGATATATATTAGTTTGAGTAAAAGCTTAATATAATATATAGCTTTGTGGAGGTAATCTTGGGTATCGGTGATACTTCGGTAGCTCGAAATGAGGTAATGTATGTACTCATTTCAATAAACACCGAGAGAGGTCCGAGAATAAGCTTGTTGAATGGTTGGGCGTTTCTTTACTTATAGCTGTAGTTATACAAAGCGTTGTTGACCACTATCGTCCTCACTAAAACGAAACAAACGCAGGATGAAGTAGGGACATAAAAGCTGGTAAACGGAATACCAAGTCTATGAATGGGATGTCAACCGAATCTAATAAAAGGAAATCACTTGCTTTGACGTCACTCTCGTGTCATTATCTAACCTTGTTGAAGAAAATTGACTTGATTTATGATATGCCCTGTTCGTGAATTTCATTTGGTTCGGCAAATCCCTCGTTACCACTAAAATAGAACTATTCTCATTCCTGATTCATTTCACCAGGCAAATTATCAGTGACGCCCTTCACCGCATTTGCACACCAACCATGCTTCTTACTATCACAGAGCTCAGTACCAACCTGGCTCTTTAGGACATCCTCATCAACCGTGCCAAGCAGAATTTCTGTCATATCTTTGCCCTTGAAGCGGAATGTTAAACTACTCCCACATATCTTGCAGAAACCCCGGGTCGCGATATCTGAGCTTTCGTATTCTACATACGAGGCATTGCTGGCCAGTGGTGGTGTGATAGCTTTGGTGGGGAATGAACAGCCGTTCTGAAATAAGGCCCCGCCGAATTTGCGACACATGGTGCATTGACAAGTCCCGTTCTGTTTTTGGGCACCAGTTAACATTGATCTTGGTCAAAACTTCTATCTTGTTAGGGTTGGAGATGAGGAAAGATCTAACAGTTTTCGGTGGCCAAGCAATGTCGGGAGTTATATTGATGGTATAGCGGATTGCGCCACACAAGCACCCGCCATCTATCTTTTCTGGTCGCATTGACATTTTGATGGAAATTCTGCAAATGGGATTTAGTTGTTGTTAACAAACTTCTATAGTGGTCACAAAACCTTCGAGGATATTTATATTTCATGGTGACACAGAAGCTGGACAAGATCACCAAAATTTGGTTGGCGAGGGTGGGGGTTGATTAGGTCAGCAAGCCGCGATCAAAACTTACATAATACAAGATTCAACAATTCACTTAGAAAGGGATTAGAGGTTGACATAAGCCAGAAAACCCGACCATTTACTCGCTTACATCAGCACTTGCAATTATGACGTTGAATTTTGAATAGAGGACTTTTAGACACTAATGTAATAATGTGACAGATATCCTATGCTAACCATATCGCGTAACTGTAGGATAACTTCCTTTGTCCCCGTCCAAACTTGGGAAGAATATATTCACCATTGATCTCAACGAGGATTGACATGCCGTTTCGTCTCCCCTCCCAACTCCAATCACATTGTAAATCACAAGATCTTTTACACTATGACACGCCCATGTTGTCTGAGGTGTTTCTTCCAGTGCTGTCATATCAACAGTTCCCACGTCCACCTTTCTGAGGTTTGGAAGCATACTGCAGAAAGCAGCGAGATGATGAAGAGATACTCTTTCATAATACACGACGCCGTCGAATTCTGAGGATGCTACAAATTCACGATGGCCAAGTGATAATACTTCCAAAGACTGGATTCCACCAGTAATTGTTCGGTAGAGATTGAGGTCGAGGATGCTCAGAAAGTTTGGTGCCACACTTATTCTAAGTACTCTTAGCTGAGGAAGAGGTAGTAACATCGTCATTGCTGATCTCAGTTCGGAAGGCTTGATCCTTGGAGGAGGGCGAGCACCACATTCACCGCAATTATTGAACCAACCACCCCCAGCTAATGCTAGTTCTGTCAGGTGCCTTAGGCGGCAGCTTTTCTTCAGCGAAGAGATGATATCCAAGAACATGGATCCGGTTGCGTTGAAATGGAACTTCAGGTTTAGAAGGCTCAATTTTGGATTGTCTAGCTTCTCGAAAAACAGTGTTGGGGGACGTCTTCCACAATCTGTCTGGCTGCCTGCCAATTGATTAGAGTTAGGCAAAGCTCCGCAACAGGTCCAAGGAGTAGCGGTGTTGATGCATGAGTTTTGACAGTCCTCAGCTACGAAAGTCGTCAAATTCAACCAAAGAGTTTGAAGAGCAGGTAGATATTTGCTCGTGGAAGCAGCTATTTGTGGTGTACACCAGTCTCGAGTGAGGCCAATCGTTAGCTTTTCTAATGTAGACTTCTCAAGAATTTCCAGTCGGAGGGGTATCATTTTGAAATGAAACCCTGCATGTTTCCCCCCGTGGACTCGAGGGTCGAGTCGTAGATGTTTAAGAGGTGATGCCTGTATCACTTTTAAGACCACAGGATCCGGCTCACTGTCACGCACGAAGAGATATTCCAGTTTAGAGGTATCTTGTAATTGATCCAACATTCTCAGCACTGTGCTATTCTTTTGAGGGTTTGTGATATATTTGATGTATATCTGTGTGATATTGGATCCGGTTATACCAACTAGAGGGATGAGCAGTTCCTCAGCAATACAGCTAACACGAACGCACTTAAGATTAACCAAGAAGCTTGATGCTGGACGTAGCGTTGCAATCTCGGACCAAAGTTGCTCCCATGTCTTCAAATCGCTTCCCAGCTTGCCCATTTTGCTGCTTGCATTAAACTGTGGAGGTAGACGAATGGTTCTATGTATGCCTTCACTTTCTAAGATTACATTGCGAATTTTGGCGGAGTAGAAATGTAGCCGTTGGAGATCGTCTACGTGAAGGGGTCGACGTCTATAATCCAATGGAAAACAAGATAGAAACGCCGAGACTGAAGTTATTGTTTTCCATAGCTCATCGGTTGCAATATCGAAAAATCTTTTGCAAGTTTGAGCAAGGCGAGCAAGAGAAGCAGGTTCAAGGTGCTCGAATAGCAAGTGCCGAATATCATCAATTTCCCAGGCTGGATGCATCTTCGCAATTTCTCAACTTCGTGATATGCTTAACAGCTACGTCGTTACTTCAGAACTTGAGTGTGGGAATTCTTTGGCCTTGAAAAAGTGTAATGATAGTGAGTCAGTCAGTCAGTCATAAACACTGTATTAAGCTGCCACGTTGACAACGGGAACATTGGCAAATTTAATTACGTGAGCATGGAATACGAAGGACAGCTGACTTCGTAGCGAGGCTCATGAATATTTTCATTATGCAACCTTCCTATCTGGGGGAAACTCATCTCACGTCACGTGCTGAGTCAAGTGAGTCACCAATCGACAAAGTCGTATTTCCTTGCTCACACCAACCTTTTCATCATCTCACGTTTTGACAATTATGTTTTTCAAAAATGCCTAATTATTTTGCTGAGTCCGAACGCCTCTGGCTTCAGCCTCTCGAGATAGAAGACCATCTAGAAGACCTTCACCTCATAACAACTAATTCTCGAGCAATGGCATGGTCGTGAGTCCCTTCCAATTTTCTTTTGTATTGAACAAACTCCTGATCCCAATATTAGAATGAGAAAACCTATCAAGGGTCTTGAGGAAACGAAAGAGATTCTTCTCAACCGAATACCCACATCTGAAAAGCCATGGATGAAAGTTTATGCGATTCTATTGAAGTCATCGGCTTCCACCAATCCCAGAGGTAAACCAAGATTAATTGGTACTTGCGGAGTTTTACGGAATGAACCACTTGGAGCTGAGATTGGATATGGACTCCACCCTGACTTTTGGGGAGAGGGATACATGTCGGAGGCATTGAATTTGTTTATCAACCTTTATTGGGAACCTGACAGTATGAGCCCAACGTCTCTCCTGAAACTTATATCCATATATATTTAATCATGGTGAGATGAGCAAAACTGAAACAGCAGGAAGGCACAAATTCACGCGAAATGCTCATCGCCCAAATTGATCCTGGAAATACAGGTAGTGAAAAGGTAGTCGCAAAATTTGGCTTCCAGCGTAATAAAACTTTTGTCACGGGAGAGGAGCTTGTGGATCTTAGAGATGGGACAAGAGTTCCAAGAGATCAGATCCTATGGTATTTGGCTAGACCCGGAATAGCTGATAAATGAACAAACTTATAGCTCATTGTCTTGTGGTATCTTATCTGCTTATGATAGACTTTTTTAATTATACATCAAAGTATTTATTATTTTCCGTAGCAAGTTTTATGGGACTTTTCCCTAGTATAGTTCATCAGTGCTGGCAATCGCTTGTATGTCTTAACAGTTTACCGTTTAGCTTCTCAATTTACTCTTGCTTTTAATATCAGCCTGGGAGTCCTCATTTATTCTTCAAGCTCATCAATATACCACATATTGAATCCTGGTACGGACTTTTCCAAAATATTAGGGCACAATAGATGGATGGAGCCAATCGTACCTATATAAAATCTGTTCTCACTCGATTTACATTTCATTTTTGCGAACATTTTCGATCTATAACAGCACACCTGATATTGCAGTCTTTTCATGAGTAATTGGAACTTTCATTGGGAATATAAGCCGTTACTTGTTTTCTCGTGCGGAAAGGGTGATGGTTCTCAGTGGCTGTAGCAATACTAGTAAAAGAAAGAAAAAAGAGGGTGTCATTGTTATAAAATTGCACTTCCAAATTTTTGTTTTTATATAGAACATTTTGGAGAGGCAGATCTCACATGTCAATTAAAGCACAAAGACTCCGTCCGGTTTCATCTCACATTATCCCTCAAACCTTGATTCTGCTCACTCATTGATCGTCCGTGATAGATGAGAGTAATTCAGAGTTCCAAAGCCCCTTAGCCATCGGATATCCCCCGCCATCTCGCCATCACCAAATCCACTGTCTCCAGGTATCTGTTTGTAAGTCTTTACACAATAAATCTTTTGATATTACACATTAGTAAAGCCTTCGGCATATCTTGAGTTCTTTGCTCACCCGGTTAACTTAGATCAGTGGTGTATGCACTGAGCGCTGACCCGCGGTGTCTGTATGATGTTCTTCGGCGCCGGGGTGCGGCAGAGGTCGCTCTTGCCAGATGGTGTAGTTTTCTTGCCACATCGATGCGGCCACTCCTGAAAAACATGACCACAGAGGCTCGAATAGTAGACATACCAACCGCACGTGCAATTGTCTGGATTGCAGGGGCTGTTAAGTAGATGGTTGAAGACATCAATTCCTATTTGAGTCGCAGAGCTATTGGCAAAACTATAGTAGAAAGGCGTGCAAGCAGATTATTAGATTTGAAAGCTTGAGATCATTGATCACTAATGAGGGATGCGAAAGGATTAAGCAGGCTTTCGGATCTGAGGTGGATGGGACGAGGGAAACCCCGGCATGGTTTCAATACTTATCCAAATATTCCAGGCATCGCCAGTGACGCATATCCAGTAAGTACCGAGCCTCTATGTCCACTCTAATGGATCTGAGTTGCACCTTTGTTTCGGTTTATCATCACGCCAACAACCAGTTGGCCTCGCCTCTCGGCGCTTAGCCACTGGCTGTGAAAACTTACCACATCAGCACAGCATTGATTGGTGAAATAAAATGAAGCACTGATAGAATAGCTCCTAGTGCAGCTGCAGTTCGGTTGGTTTAAATAACATATATGACCGGACTACGGGAGGTCCTGTCATGCTGTCCAGTCGTTTTAGGCTTAATTTGCTACATAGCTATTGGTTCTCCCAGCATCCCGACCCACATTATACACGTGTCTAGTTCTAGTTTAACAACCACTGTGATGGTATTATGCACTGGGAATAACATGCTCACATGAGAAGTTGGCTTCTCGTGATATCTGCAACCTGCTAGCAAGAGATTGAGTAAGCAGTAAGAAGATAGTGATTCTGGCAGTGTATAAGATGCTTGGAAGAATGATTGTGGAGTCATCAGGGCAATGATATACTAAAAGATAATTGCAATTGTCCACGTGACTATATGCTTGGTCTTGCGCGAACTCTGGTAGAGAATACGATCGTGTGGTTATATGAACTTTGCATGGGATGCTAGAATAGCAGTTCCACCATTTTATGGGTTCTGACATAACTGGTAGCAGTACTGTAATCTGCTCGGTACCCAAGAATGGGGAGCTGATAGTCAATAAGACCCGTGCCAATCTTTTCGAGATAGAGAAGTCCCCGGTTTAGATAATGAAATCGGTAACCGAGGGATTATTTATTGATTATGAGAAATTTAGGAACTGGTGATTGGATATATATTTACAGCTTCCTCAACACTACTATCTTTCACTACGATTCATTAATCAGATAACAATTCGAGATGAGCATGGTATGTAGCCACTTGTTTAGTCGCTACCTCGTTCTGGTTTCCTTAGCAAAGATCCCCGTATAGTCGGGCATATCTATTGAATGTGATCCACATTACACTGTCGCAATAGCTTGATAGTTTGTGTTACTCACACCATACACCTTATCAGGTTAAAGTTATTGTTTTGGGCCACAACTAAGTTGATTATGCTCTAGCAATTAGTTCATCACCGGGGTTCTGCTTTGCCAGTCGTTCTCTGATAAGCTCTGACTTGAGTACAGTAGTCGCCGATTTTTGCTTATCGTGACCTCATAAGCACGTGATCTGGGAGGGTTCAGTGAACGTTCTTCCATCGATAATTTATCTGCTGTTATTGTATCATACACGTAAATTATCAGGTAATATTAAAAGAACTCTCAAGGTCAAGAAAAGAGTAGTATGAATAATACAGTATATATACCGCAAACATGTCAGCGCAGCTATGAGGAATTCGTATGTCTAGTTTCGCGCCTCAGTCAATTCCAAGAATAATAGAACAATTTATGCTTTGGTGTATCTTTTAGGATGCTCATGCTCAACATTTATTTTGGAATGAAAGAGTCAGGTTTCCTCCCAAATATTAGGATTACTAGTAGTTATATAGCTAGTCGGCCCGCTACGGAAGAGTCCGTCCGCAAACATCGGAAGTCTTCCGATAAACACGTCGCGAGGCATCACCACCAAGACTCGGCTCCTAATTTCAGTCCGGATTATTGACCCGCAGATAACGATTTCACTTGATCAAAAAACTTGGCGGTATCAATGACTATTTGACTATGAGATGTAGAATGGGGTGTGTGGTGAGTGTATAAGTAGGGAAAAGTCGTTCCAGTCATAGGTGCAATTTGTAGGAAAAGAAGGTCTGCACCATGCCCTCTACAAGTTTGATCACACTCTACAGCATTGTTGCATTCGGTGGTTATGCTACTGCTGCTTCAGCATGTACTGCTGGAGGCGTCTCATCTGGTCTAGATGCATTTCCCAGTAAGTCCTGTAACACATCTGCCGTACATTATTAATGTACGCTAATTCATATTTTTTCTGACGATTTCAGTGCCTCTATGCAACGGTATCAATATAGAAGATGCATCAATAGATATGCTTCAGCACTGGATGACCAATGGCAAGCTTACTAGCCAGGATCTCGTCAAATGTTACCTGGCTCGAATTGAGATAACGAACCCATATCTCGCATCAGTCAGTGAAGTCAATCCCGATGCCCTCAGCATAGCTGCTAGCATGGACGCTGAAAGAGCAGCTGGCGCGATTCGTGGCTACATGCATGGAATCCCCTTCATGGTAAAAGACAACTATTACACCGATGACAAGCACAACACCAGCGAAGGTACCCTCGTTCTTCTGGGTGGTCGTTACTCCTCCGAAGCTACGGTTGTCATGAAAGTCCGCGCTGCTGGCGGTGTCCTTCTAGGCCATACCACTATGTCAGAAGCGGCAGATCATCGCGCTCTGGCTCAATATGCCAGTGGTTATTCGAGCAGAACCGGCCAAGGAAGAAATCCTTACAACCTTACTCAGCCTACTGCTGGAAGCAGTAGTGGATCGGTGATTGCCGTGAGATCTAATCAAGTTGCTGTTGCTCTTGGTAGTGAAACATTTGGGTAATCTTACTAGTGACAGCCTAGATCACCTGCTTCCCTGTTCCTGCGGAATGATACTGATTCGACTGCATTTGTAGCTCCCTCGTACATCCTGCTGCGCAGCTAGGTCTGTACACCATCAAGTCCACACCCGGGCTCATGTCCCGCCATGGTATTGTAACAGGTAGCTACTATCATGATACTGCCGGGCCGCTCGTCCGGACTATCAAAGACGCTGCTATATTACTTGACATCATGAAAGGAGCTGATAAATATGATAATCTCACTTATCAAGCAATTGGTCATTATCCAGAGGACGGTTACGTTTCTAAAATAGTTGGCAAAGATGCACTACGGGGCATGAAGTTAGGCTTGCCCTGGGCGGCCTACTGGAAGTCTAATAGCGTAGGTTGCACTGTCCTATTCTTCTTGTTATATTGATGTCGTTGCATATTTGGTATAAGTGGTGCTAATTTTTGTATCTGTGTTAGCACATCAATAGTCCTGGATTGAGAGAGCAATATGAGAAGCGACTTCAAGAACTAGAAGCGGCTGGTGCGGAGATTTATAATCTCACGGTATGCATTCTCTCTTGTCTTTTTTGTTCCAGAACAAAGTCTCTAAATGATTTGTGAATAGGAAAACAGCTTTGCAGCTATCACCAACCCTTATGGCGCCGGCCAGCCATCTACGACTCCTCCCCAGTTTACTCATGCAATCGCTTTCGCCACCCTTCTCGCCGCTGGATATGGCGAATGGCTTAATAACTGGACCTTCCCTGAAGGAGATGAGCGTTTTGGCATGAGCACTCTTGCTGAAATGGCTAAATGGAATACTGACAATAACGCTACAACTGGAGCACTCGGTAACA
>Ga0247812_10002172_pt1 | contig 11034 bp, 9 predicted proteins | sample UWRJL149409B1_FD_178011 | JGI IMG/M metagenome (GOLD analysis project Ga0247812, IMG submission 178011) | Plant litter microbial communities from Arlington Agricultural Research Station in Wisconsin, United States - UWRJ-L149-409B-1 | ecosystem: Environmental > Terrestrial > Plant litter >...
CGGGCAATGCGATCCCGGCGTCACTCGGCGATCTGGGCCTGAACGAGACCGAGCGCACGCGGCACATCGCCTGGGACATCGGGGTCGAGGCTTTGGGTCAGGCCCTGTCGGCGCGACTGGACGCCGTGTTCATCAGCCAGACATGGTCGCGGCTGGTGATCGACTGCAATCGCGATCCGGCCACGGCCGGAGCGATGCCCAAGGTCAGCGACGGCACGACCATTCCCGGGAACCTGAACCTCGGCGACGCGGATCGACTGGCCCGTATCGAGGCGATCCATGAGCCCTATCAGGCCGCCATCGCGGCCGAGATCGCGCGCCGGATGGCGGCTGGCCAGCCCACCATCCTGATCTCGCTGCACAGCTTCACCCCGATCTGGCAGGGGACGGCCCGCATCTGGGATGGCGGCGTGCTGCACGACGGCCGCAACGACGCCGTCGCCCTCGGCCTGCTGGCGGCGCTTCAGGCCTTGCCTGGGCTGGTGATCGGCGACAATGCGCCCTACCGGATGGACACGGTCGACCACACCGTGCCCCGCCACGCCTTCGCGGCGAACCTGCCTTATGCGGAGATCGAGATCCGTCAGGATCAGCTGGCCGATCCGGCCGGGGTCGAACTCTGGGCTGAGCGAATGGAACAGGCCCTGCTCCGGACGTTGGCGTCCTCAGAACCGGCGGGCGCCACTCGCGATTGACAGCGCCACTGAATCAGAACGTGCTAAACCGCGATCACGGTGAAGACCTGCTGGCCGAAGAGCTTCACCCCGACGCGGTCGTGTCGCGGTCTCCGGCCTGCGCAGTACCCAGCTTAAGGCGCGCGTCAAACTCATGTTCAACGACAAGTCGGTTCTGATCACCGGGGGTTCGGGCTCGTTCGGGCGGATGTACGTCCGGACCATACTCGAGCGCTACAATCCCAAGCGCGTGATCATCTATTCGCGCGACGAGCTCAAACAATTCGAGATGCAGCACGAGTTCCCGGACTCTCGCATGCGCTTCTTTCTGGGCGACGTACGCGACAAGGAACGGCTGATCCAGGCCACCCGGGGCGTCGACTTCATCATCCATGCGGCGGCGATGAAGCAGGTGCCTGCCTCGGAGTACAATCCGACCGAGTGTATACGCACCAACATCAATGGCGCGGAAAACGTCATCGCCGCCGCGCTGGCCAACGACATCGACAGCGTCATCGCCTTGTCGACGGATAAGGCCGCCAGTCCGATCAACCTTTATGGCGCGACGAAGCTGGTGTCCGACAAGCTGTTCGTCGCCGGCAATAACATGGCAGGCAGTCACCGAACACGCTTCTCTGTGGTCCGTTACGGCAATGTCGTCGGCTCACGGGGTTCTGTCCTGCCCTTGTTCGAGAAGCTGATCGCCGAAGGCGTCGATTCCCTGCCCATCACCGATCCTCGCATGACCCGGTTCTGGATTTCCCTGCGTCAGGGCGTTGATTTCGTCCTGACCAATTTTCAGCGCATGCATGGCGGCGAGATTTTCATTCCCAAGATCCCCTCGGTGCGGATCACCGACCTGGCCGAGGCCCTGGCGCCCGGCATGCCGACCCATATCGTGGGCGTTCGTCCCGGCGAGAAGCTGCACGAGGTCATGTGCCCGACCGATGACTCCCACCTGACCTACGCCTTCGACGACCATTATGTGATCGCGCCAACAATCCGCTTTCACAACACCGAGACCGACTTTGGCCATAACGCGCTGGGCGAGATCGGCGAGAGGGTCACGCCGGGTTTCCAGTATGACTCCGCCACCAACCCCAACTTCCTGACTGTAGAGGAAACGCGGGCGTTCAACGCTTCCGCCGCCTATTGAAGCCGCCCCGGATCCTTTTCGTCGCCAACGCCGGCCCCGAGGTCGGCGGCGGCCATGTGATGCGTTCGCTGACCCTGTCCAACGCCCTTGTCGCCAGGGGCGCGGAGACGACGTTTCTTGCCCCGCCCGATGTCCGTTGTCTGCTGGACGTGTTCGGTCCCCAAGTCGCCTGCCACCAGATGGCGTCAGCCATGCCGGAGGTCATCGTCGCGGCGGCCGGTAGCCTGACGTTCGACGCTGTCGTGTTTGATCACTACGGGCTGGCGAAGGCGGAGCATGAGGCTATCGCCGGGGAGCGTCCTTCCCTTGTCATCGACGACCTGGCCGACCGTCCCCTGGCCGCGGACATCGTGGTTGATCCGGGGCCGGCAAGGCTGGTCAGCGACTATGCGAGACTGATCGGTGACGCGCGCCTGCTGCTGGGACCTAACTATGCGCCGGTGCGGCCGGCCTTCGCCGCCTTGCGCGATGCGACGTTGAAACGGCGCGGCGGTCCGGTCCGCCGGGTGCTCGTGGCTCTCGGGCTGACTGACGTAGAAGACATCACCCGGCGGGTTGTTGATCGGTTGCTGCGCATGCATGCGAACGTGGCCTTCGATGTCGTCGTTGGCGGAGCGGCGGGCAGTCTGCCGTTTCTTCGCGACATGGCGTCGAGCGACGCCCGGATTGCGCTCCATATCGACGCCCGGGACATGGCCGAGCTGACGGCGACGGCGGACATCGCCGTCGGCGCAGCGGGATCGACAACGTGGGAACGCTGCATATTAGGCCTGCCCTCGGTGTTGCTGGTGTTGGCGGATAACCAGCGGCCGGCGGCCGCGGCGCTGGCGGTCCGAAATGCCGCGCTGGTTCTGGACGCCGCCGATCCGGGGTTCGAGGCTGCTCTGGATCGGGCTCTGCGCCAATTGATGGCTGACGAGTCTCTCCGGCGCGATATCTCGGTCGCCAGTGCGGCGCTGTGCGACGGTCTGGGCGCCGAACGGGTGGCCGAGGCCTTCCTCACGCTCGTCGAGACGCGGCATCCTTAACAGAATGTTTGCGACCCTCGCGGCATCGTCCGGCGGCAAGGTCGCCGCTCCGGAACACGGGTGGACGCGTCGGTTCAGGACGACAGGTCTGGAGCGCTGGAGTTGATGCGGACGATCACCGAAATACGCGGCCTGAAGTTTCCAGACGAGTTCGTCGTTCGGCATTTCTTCAAACGAGGGCTGGCGAGCCGGACCGGCCGGGTGCTGGAGTTGGGCAGCGGCACGGGCAACAATCTCGCCCTTTATGGCCAGTATGGTTGGGACCTCACAGGCATCGACTATGCTCGGCCAGAGCTGGACGACGCCCGGTGGAATCTCGGTGACGGGCCCGTGCTGATTCAGGCAGATCTTTCCCAAGGGCTACCGGAATTGGAGGGGCGCTTCGACGCGCTGATCATTCCCAATCTGCTCTGCTACCTGACGCTGGCTCAAGCCAAGGCGGTTCTGACCAGCCTGAAGCCGCACCTGACTGCCGGTTGCGAGGTGTTCGTGCGCACGCGCCTGATCGACGACTATCGTTATGGCCGTGGCGAGCCGGTCGAGACCGACGGTTTCCGGCTGGCCACGCCCGAGACGGGCGAGGCAGGCCTGTTCAACCTGTTCTACACCCAGGCGGGACTGGTCGGCCTTCTGGACGAATCCTTCGGCCTGACCCAGCGCGAGGAACTCGCGGTGCGTTTCGATAACGTTCAGGCTGGACGCCGAGTGCCGGGCAACAGCGATCTGGTCGTCTGGGGCATCGTCCCGTGAGCCAGAGCCGCGTCCGCATCGTGGGCGGGGGCCTGACCGGCATCCTGGCCGCGCTGAAGGCGCACGACCTGGGGTGCCGCGAAATCGACCTGCACGAGCGGTTCGATGACCTCGGCGGCGTTGCGCGGCCCCGTCAGTCGGACGGACTGGAACTGCGTGATGGCTGCATTTACTTTGGTCCCCGAGGCGACCCGATGCGCGGATTGCTCGAACAACACGGTCTCCTGTTCGAGGACTTCGAGAACCGTTTCGGCTCGGTCAGCCCGGGCGACGGCGGCCGGACCGTCTGCACCCACGACTTCGGCGGACCTGCGCTGGCGACGACCGACATGACGCTGACGCCCCGAAGTGGCGATCGGTTGAGCGATAGGTTGCAGACCTATCCGGAGGAAATCTGTGAGGCCTTGACGCGATATTGCCAGTGGCACCTCGGGCCAGTGTTGGATGAGGTGCACGAAAGCGCCGCCATACCTTTGGCGATCAATCGCGTCTTTCCGGTCGGTCCGGACATCGCGGACATCGTTTCAGGCAAACGCACGAACGCGCTGCAGGACGAGCTTTATGGTCTTCCGCGTGGCCTCTGGGGCCGGCAGTCCAACACGACGGCCTCTCTACCGCGCGACGGTTTTCATGCCTTCCTTGTTCAATGTCGGCAGCGGCTGGAGCGTCTGGGCGTCAGGGTTTACGACACCTCGCTGGTGTCGCCGCGCCATTTGCTGAACGCGCCGACGGCAGGTGAGGCGGTGGTCTGGGCGGCCAATCCTATGCCGCTGTTCAAGGTCGCGGGCGTCGCTTCTCCTGGTCTGATCAAGAAGGCCTTCGCCACCTACGCCTTCAAGGCCTCCTGTCGAGGGAGTTTGCCGTTCTATATCCAGAACTTCACAGCCACTGGCGCGATCTTCCGTCTCTATCTCTATGAGACGCGCGGGCAGACGGTGTTGCTGGCGGAGTGCGTGCATGAGGCCGACGAGGTTGATTTGCGACGCGAGATCGATCGGCTGATAGCCGGGTTTGACGGCGCATGGCTGAAACTGGGTGAGCAGATCGGCGCCAACGTCGGGCCACGCTGGATCTATCAGTCGGTAGACGCGATGCGGCGGCTCACAGACCTGCGCGAGGCCTTCGCCCGGGCGATGGGCGACGCCTTCATTCCGGGCGCTTGGGAGCCCTATTCCAAGGCCGAGAAGTTCGCCCAGGTGAACGCCGGGCTGATGGCCGCGCTCGGTATGGGCGTGGCTCCGGGACAGACCGCCGCCCGGACGGCTGCGGCGTGACCAGCCTTCAGCCGAGTCGAATCGCGGCGATCATGCAGCCGACCTATCTGCCCTATCTCGGCTATTTCCATCTGATCGCGGCCAGCGACGTGTTCGTGTTTCTGGATGACGTGCAGTTCGCGCGCCGCTCTTGGCAGTCGCGAAACCGCATCCTCGGCGCTGGCGGCGAGGTTATGTTGACTGTGCCGGTCCAGAAGCACGATCGCGACACCGCCGTCGTCGACATCGCAATATCGGAGGCCGAGGCTTGGCGGGACAGGCATCTCTCATCGATACGGCATGCCTATCTGAAGCGGCCCTTCTTCGCAGAGACGATGGACTATCTGGAGACGGTGCTCACGACCCGCGGCGGCCTGGCTCACCTGAACCGCACGATCATCGAAAGCGCCGCCCGCAGGCTGGGGCTGGCGACCGAGTTCCGCAATGCCAGCGATCTGGGCCAGCCGGGTCACAGGTCAGAGCATCTGCTCGCGATCTGCCGGGCCGTCGAGGCCACCGACTATCTGTCCCCCGTGGGGTCGCGGGATTATATGGTGGAGGACGGCGTGTTCGCCGCAGCAGAGTTCCCCGTGGTGTTCCAGGGCTTCGTGGAGGTTGCCTATCCGCAAGGCAGCGAACCGTTCACGCCATATATGGCCTTCATCGACGCCGTGATGAATCTGGGCTGGGAAGGCACACGACGACTGCTCGACGCCATGGCGGCGAAGGTCGGCTAGACGCCGTCCACCATCTCCCAGGCGAGCGGTTCTCCGCGGGCGATGTTGCGTGTCGCGGGCCGGCCCAGAACGTCGTCGAAATGCGCTGGCTCGAGCCCGTTGCCGGGCCGGATCGAGCGCACATTGGCGCGGGTGAGCGTTTCGCCGGCCTTCACATCAGCGGTGACGTAGAGCGAGCGGCGGAATAGCAGAGAGCCGCGCTCCGAGCCGAGAATGTCGTAGTGAGCAGCGCCAAGTGAACTCCAGGCGTCCTTGCAGTCGCGCACCAGAGCCGTGAACTCCGCGGGTTCCAGGCTGAAGGCCGCGTCGGGCCCGCCGTCGGCGCGCGCGAGGGTGAAATGCTTTTCGATCACGCAGGCGCCCAGCGCCACCGCTGCGACCGAGGCGGCCGAGCCGGGCGTGTGGTCGGACAGGCCGATAGCGCTGGACAGGCGTGTCGCCATGTCCGGGATCGTGCGGACGTTGGCGTCCGAGAAGGTCGCCGGATAGCTGGATACGCAGTGCAGCATCACCACGCCTGTTGCGCCCGCCGACAGGGCCGTGTCGCGGGCAGCGATCATCTCGGCTTCACTGGCCATGCCGGTGGAGATGATCAGGGGCTTCCCCTGTGCGGCTGCGTACCGGATCAACGGCAGGTCAACGGCCTCGAACGATGCGATCTTGTAGGCGGGCGCATCGAGCGAGGCGAGCAGGTCGACCGCGGTCTCGTCGAAGGGGCTGGAAAAGATCGTGACGCCGCGCTGTCTGGCGCGCTCGAAGATGGCGGCATGCCATTCGAACGGCGTGTGGGCTTCTTTGTACAACTCATACAGGCTGCGGCCGTCCCAAAGTCCGCCGTGGATGCGGAACTCCGGCCGATCGACGTCCATGGTGATAGTGTCGGCTGTGTAGGTCTGGATCTTGATGGCGTCGCAGCCCGTGTCGGCGGCGGCGTCGACCATGGTCAGGGCTCGCTCGAGGCTGCCGTTATGATTTCCCGACAGCTCGCAGATCACATAGGGCGGGTGAGCCGGACCGATCTTGCGGCCAGCGATCTCGATTTCGGGAGCTTGGGTCATCGGCGGAACTCGAAAAGGGCCTTGCCGGGAGCCTAGTCGCGGCCGTTGAAGGCGACGTTAACCCGTTGTCTCCAGTCGCGCCTGCATCTTCAGTTCGGCCAGACGCCAGTCGGTCAGGGTGTCGATGTCCTGCGCCTCCATCTCGTCGATGACGAAACTGCCCGCCCGCCCGGCGAACATCGACTGTTTCGACACGCAGACTTCATGGGTCATCCAGTAGAACTGGCCGGCGTCATGGAAGGCGGGTTCGAGGTCCTGGGACCGGCTGGCGTAGTGTTCCGGCTGGCGCATCGCCGTGTGGCCGTCGGCGTCGCGTCGAAGGGCGCGCTGGATCGGATAACTGAAGGCGACGACGGGAAAGACCGTATCGAAGCCGCCGGCAGCCATCAGATCGGCAGCGTGTTTCACCGTCGAGGGACGGAGAAGCGGCGCGGTCGGCAGGATACAGCACAGTCGGTCGAACCGCTGGCCATCTTGCTCGTAACGGTCGACAACCTCGGCCATTACGTCGAGCAGGATCGCGTGGTCGTCGGCGGCCTCTGCGCTGCGCATGAACGGGACAGTCGCTCCGGCAGCGCGGGCCACGGCGGCGATCTCGTCACTGTCGGTCGACACCATGACGGTGTCGAACAGGCCGCTCTCGAGCGCGGTCTCGACCGACCAGGCCAGCATGGGCTTGCCGGCGAAGTCGCGGATGTTCTTGCCCGGCAGTCGTTTGCTCCCGCCCCGGGCCGGAATAACGGCCAGCGCGTTCACCTAGATGCCCCCATGACCAGACTGCGAACGGCGGCGATGACCCGATCGATGTCGTCATCGGTCATGGCAGGAAACAGGGGAAGGCTAAGGGCGCGCTCGTAATAGAGATCGGCGGCGGGCAAGGGGGCGGGCTCGCCATAGGTCTGCCGATACCACGGCTGTCGCGGGACCGGGATGTAGTGCACCTGCGAGCCGACGCCGAGCGCGGCGAGTGCAGACATGACCTCAACCCGGGACCGGCCGATGCGCTGAAAATCGATCTGGACGACGTACAGGTGGAAGCTGATGCGGTCCGTACCCGAAGGCTGCGGTCGCTTCAGCCAGTCCAGATCCGCAAACGCCGCCTGGTACCGATCGACGATGACGAGCCGCCGGTCGATGAAGCGATCCAGCTTTTTCAACTGGCTGGACCCCAGCGCCGCCTGAATTTCGGTCATGCGATAGTTGAAGCCCAGCATCTGCTGTTCGTACCACCAGGCGCCGGGCTGTTCGGACAATCGCGCTGGCGCGCGGGTGATGCCATGCGAACGCAGCATCAGAAGCCGTTCGTACAGTTCTGCATCGTTCGTCGTCACGGCGCCGCCTTCGCCCGTGGTCATGGTCTTGACGGGGTGGAAGGAAAAGACGGTTGCGTTGGAGTGACGACAGTCACCGACCTTTCCACCCGCATATTCCGAGCCGACCGCGTGCGCGGCGTCCTCGACGATACGAATGTCCCGGCCATCGGTCATGTCGCGGAAGGCGATCATGTCGGCGGGTCTGCCGGCGAAATGAACGGGCGCGATGACCCGTGTCCGGTCGGTCAGCACGGTTCGCGTTGTGGCCGGAGACAGGTTCAGCGTCCCAACGTCGATATCGGCGAATACGGGCGTCACGCCGACGTAGGCCATGGCGTTTGCCGTGGCGACGAAGGTGATTGGCGTCGTGATGCCTTCGCCCGGCTCAAGGTCGAGAGCCGCCATGGCAAGGTGAAGGCCGGCCGTGGCGTTGCTGACAGCCACTGCGAAACCAGCGCCCACAAAGGCGGCGAGGTCGGCCTCAAACCGGCCCGTTGCGGGCCCCTGGGTCAGGAAGTCGGAACGCAGCGCCGTCAGAACGGCGCGCTCGTCATCGCCGTCGATGGATTGGCGGCCATAGGGGATGAAGGCGTCAGGCGCCATGTCTCAGCCCCCCGCAACCGGCGGCGTCTGGACGGTCGAGGGTGGCATCAGACCGCGATCCTGTCGGCGTCCGCGGCGGGCAGAAGTTCATCTCGCATGGCGTCGGCCATTTGCTGCATGACAGGCTCCCAACGACCGAACTGTTCGGCGTGGAAGACGCGGGCGGATGGGTAGCACGGATACTGGTCCGAACCGAACCGTGTCCACGATCCCGGACCGGCGCTGAGCCAGACTCGTGCACCGGCGCCGGCCGCCAGATTGGTTGTCGCCGTTGATGGCCCCATCACGCCGTCGAGCGCGCAACACAGGGCGGCCAGATCGTCGAGGTCCATCTTCAGATCGATGCCGGGCGGGGTCCAGATATCGAAACCCCTCGCACGGGCCGCTGCCAAGTCTTCCGTCGCGTCGCCATACTGCAGATTGACGAAACGCACGCCCGGTGTCGCCAGTATAGGGGCCCAGAGCTCGAACGGCGAATAGCCGCGGACGCGCGAGCCCGTCATCTTCATGCTCTTCCACAGGACGCCGACGTAGGGGCCGGGTCCGCTCTCGGCGAGCACCTGCCGCCAGTGTGCGACGCGATCGGGGGCGGGCACGAGAAAACCGGATGCTTTGGGGAAGTCCGAAAGGCTTTTGCGGAACGTGCGGAAAAGACTGCCGATCGGTGTCCAGAAGTCGACTTCGGGCGCCGGTTCCGGCAGATCGACGCCTCGATAGAAACGCCCGAGGTGACGCAGGCTCTTGTGCGGGATCACCGTCGCGGTCGGGAAGCTGCGCTGGAACAGCGAGACCAGCCGACCTTCCAGCGCCACGATCAGATGACCGTCAGGTCCAAGGGCTGTGAGGGTGTCGCCAAGCACGTTGCCGAACAGAACCTCGTCGCCAAGCCCCTGCTCGCCGTAGACCAGCAGGGTCTTGCCCGAGAGATCGTCCGTCGGTGACCAGCGTGCGCCGTAGGGGTCAAATGAGACTACCCCTTCAAGCGCGGGATTAAACCGGACCTCATAGGCATCGAAGCCGGCTTCGAGATCACCGATAAGAAGCTGGGTCAGGGCCTTGGCCATGCCGATGGTGGCGACCTCGGCATGGTCAGCCAAACCGACCAGGGCCTGATCCATCTCGCTGATCGCTGTCTCGGGGTCGCCCAGGCTGACCAGGACGTTCGCGCGGTTGTACCGGGCCTTATAGAAGCCGGGGTCGAGCCGCAGGGCCTCGTCGAAAAAGACCATCGAACCGCCCATGTCGCCGCTCTCGCTGAGCACGGTGCCGAGGGCGTTCCACAACACGGGGCGTTCAGGAAAGGCGCCGATAACGCCCCGCAACAGGTCGATGGCTTCGCCGTATCGATTCTGGTCGCGCAGCACGCAAGCCAGGTTGTTGGTCGCTTCCTCGTCGCCCGGATTGCGCGACAAATAACGGGCCAGGAGTTTCTCCGCGATTTCCAAATGGCCGAGGCGGTGCGCCAGCCGACCCAGATCATGGGCGACGGTGACATCGTCGGGCGGCGCCAAGGCCACGGCGGCCTCGTAGGCTGTGAAAGCCTGGGCGACATCGCCCTGCTTTTCCAGCGAGATGGCCAGAACGTGCCAGGCCAGACCGCTGCGCTCGTCCAGTTCCAACACCTTCAACGCCGTGGCGGAAGCGGCGGCATAGTCTCTGCCCGCCAACGCCTGCAGGGCCGATTTGAGCGCCATAAGGGCCTTGCGCTGCTGCGCCTGCGCCTTGGCCGACTTGTTGGCCCCCCCCGCCTTGCGCGCCACGGCCGCCCGCAGTCGGGCCAGCGAAACCGCCGACGCCGCGTCGCCCGCCAGGCTGTCGAGCGCCAGTTGCGGCTGGCCCGCAATCTGGTTGGGTTCGGTCATGGCACGCCCTTGATACTGGATTCCGCAGACTCGCCCGACCATGGTTAACGTCGCCTTTCCGATGGCGCGTCCGGGCGAAGCGCGACACACTCCGGCGCCGTGATCGCCCTGCGTGGGCGCCGTTCAGGACGACGCCCGCCGTGACCGATACTTCCCCGACCGGACCGCTCGCCGGCCTGACGGTGCTGGACCTTTCCAGGGTGCTGGCGGGACCATGGTCGGCGCAGGTTCTGGGCGATCTCGGCGCAGACGTGATCAAGGTCGAGCAACCGGGGCAGGGCGACGACACCCGGCGTTGGGGGCCGCCTTTCCTTGACGATGGTTCGCGGGACTCGGCCTATTTCCTCTGCATCAACCGCAACAAGCGCTCGATCGCCATCGACATGGCGCGGCCTGAGGGGGCCGACCTGATCCGGTCTCTCGCGATGAAGAGCGACATCCTGATCGAGAATTTCCGCGTCGGCGGGCTGGCAAAATATGGGCTCGACTATGCGTCCCTGAGCGCGATCAATCCGGGGCTGATCTATTGCTCGGTGACGGGGTTCGGCCAGACCGGACCCCACAAGGACCGGGGCGGTTACGACTTCCTGATCCAGGGCA
>Ga0247812_10002173_pt1 | contig 11031 bp, 7 predicted proteins | sample UWRJL149409B1_FD_178011 | JGI IMG/M metagenome (GOLD analysis project Ga0247812, IMG submission 178011) | Plant litter microbial communities from Arlington Agricultural Research Station in Wisconsin, United States - UWRJ-L149-409B-1 | ecosystem: Environmental > Terrestrial > Plant litter >...
GCGGGGGTCGCTCGTGGATAAGACCGTATCGGCGATCATCGTCCTCGCCATCCTCGTGGTCGCACTCGGCCTCATGGTGCTCGGCTGGCGCGCACGCAAGCGTCGCCAGTCCACGCTGCCGGCGCCCTACGCCGCGCCAGAGGTCGCCGGCAACGAGTACGGCACCTTCGAGTCGTTCTACGTCGCCACGACGATCGCCCGCGAGCCGCTCAACCGCGTCGCCGTACACGGTCTCGGGTTCCGGGCGCGCTGCGACGCCACCGTGACCGACAGCGGCCTGCTCATCGCCATCGGCGGACAGCCCGACATCTACATCCCGCTCACCGACATCCGCGAGGTGCAGCGCGCCACCTGGACGATCGACCGCGTGGTGGAAGAGGGCGGACTCATTCTTATCGGCTGGACCCTCGGCGAGACCGAGGTCGACAGCTACTTCCGCGCGGAGGAGCCAGAAGCGTTCCTCTCCGCGCTTACGAGCCTTCGCGCTACGACAGAAAGTGAATCGAAGTGACTACACCCACCCGCGCCACAGCGGTCCTCGTTCTCGAAGACGGCACCCGCTACGTCGGTCGCCCATACGGCGCCGAGGGACGCGCTCTCGGTGAGGCCGTCTTCGCCACCGGCATGACCGGCTACCAGGAGACCCTGACCGACCCGAGCTACGCCGGCCAGATCGTCGCCATGACAGCGCCACACATCGGCAACACCGGCGTCAACGACGAAGATCCAGAGTCGCGTCGCATCTGGGTCGAGGGCTTCATCGTGCGTGACCCCTCCCGCGTCGTCTCGAACTACCGCGCAACCCGCAGTCTCGACGACGATCTCGTCGAGCAGGGGATCATCGGCATCAGCGGCATCGACACGCGCGCCCTCACTCGCCGTCTCCGCGATGCGGGCGCCATGCGCTCCGGCATTTTCTCCGGTGCGGATGCCGACCTCCCGCCAGAAGAGCAGCTCGCGATCGTGCGGGCCGGCACCGCGATGCTCGGCCGCAACCTGTCCGCTGAGGTCTCGACCATCGACGGCTACGTCGTACCGGCTGTGGGGGAGTCGATCGGCAACCTCGCCGTACTCGACCTCGGCATCAAGACCTCGACCGTGAACTACCTCGCCCAGCGCGGATTCGACGTGCACGTGCTTCCGCAGTCGGTGAGCCTCGAAGACGTCCTCGCGCTCTCACCGGTCGGCGCCTTCTACTCGAACGGACCGGGCGACCCCGGCGCATCCGACACTCACGTCGAACTGCTGCAGGGCATCCTGCGCGCCGATGTGCCGTTCTTCGGAATCTGCTTTGGCAACCAGCTGTTTGGTCGCGCGCTCGGCTTCGGCACCTACAAGCTGCCGTTCGGTCACCGCGGAATCAACCAGCCCGTTCTCGACAAGACCACCGGAAAGGTCGAGATCACGAGCCAGAACCACGGCTTCGCGGTCGACGCACCGATCGAAGGTGTGCTCGATTCGCCCGCCGGTTTCGGCAAGGTTGAAGTGAGTCACTTCAGCCTCAACGACCAGGTCGTCGAGGGCCTTCGCGCGCTCGACATCCCCGCGTTCTCCGTGCAGTACCATCCCGAAGCCGCGGCGGGACCACACGACAGCAACTACCTCTTCGATCGCTTCCGCGATCTCGTCATCGCGACAAGCAAGGACAGCAAGTAATGCCCAAAAGGGAAGACATCAAGTCGGTACTGGTTATCGGCTCAGGCCCCATCGTCATCGGCCAGGCCGCTGAGTTCGACTATTCCGGAACCCAGGCCTGCCGCGTGCTGCGCGAAGAAGGCGTTCGCGTCATTCTCGTGAACTCCAACCCGGCAACGATCATGACCGACCCGGACTTCGCAGACGCCACCTACATCGAGCCCATCACCTGGCAGGTCATCGAGACCATCATCGCCAAGGAGAAGCCCGACGCGATCCTGCCGACCCTCGGCGGCCAGACGGCGCTCAACGCGGCAATCGACCTGCACAACAACGGCATCCTGGTGAAGTACAACGTCGAGCTCATCGGTGCCAACTTCGAGGCCATCAACAAAGGTGAAGACCGCCAGATCTTCAAGGAGCTCGTTCTCGAATGCGGCGCCGACGTCGCCAAGAGCTACATCGCCCACACCGTCGAGGAGGCCGTCGAGTTCGCGGAAGACCTCGGGTACCCGCTCGTCATCCGCCCCTCGTTCACCATGGGTGGTCTCGGTTCCGGGTTCGCCTACACGCCGGAAGAGCTCATCCGCATGGTCAGCGACGGCCTGCACCAGAGCCCCACGACCGAGGTGCTTCTCGAGGAGTCCATCCTCGGCTGGAAAGAGTACGAACTCGAACTCATGCGCGACACGGCCGACAACACCGTCGTGGTCTGTTCGATCGAGAACGTCGACCCGGTCGGCGTGCACACGGGTGACTCGATCACGGTCGCTCCGGCCCTCACGCTGACCGACCGCGAGTACCAGAACCTTCGCAACATCGGCATCGAGATCATCCGCGCCGTCGGTGTCGACACCGGTGGATGCAACATCCAGTTCGCGATCGACCCGGCCAACGGCCGCGTCATCGTCATCGAGATGAATCCGCGCGTCTCACGCTCGAGCGCGCTCGCCTCGAAGGCCACCGGCTTCCCGATCGCAAAGATCGCTGCGAAGCTCGCCATCGGCTACCGCCTCGACGAGATCCCGAACGACATCACCAAGGTCACCCCGGCGAGCTTTGAGCCGACGCTCGACTACGTCGTCGTGAAGGTTCCGCGCTTCGCGTTCGAGAAGTTCCCGGCAGCCGACACCACGCTGACCACCACCATGAAGTCGGTCGGTGAGGCAATGGCTATCGGCCGCAACTACTCCACCGCACTGCAGAAGGCCCTTCGCTCGCTCGAAAAGCGCGGCTCGAGCTTCCACTGGAACGGCACCCCCGGCGACAAGGCCGAGCTGCTCGCCGTGGCATCCGTGCCCACCGACGGCCGTATCGTCACTGTGCAGCAGGCCATGCGCGCCGGTGCGACGAACGCCGAGGTCTTCGATGCCACCGGAATCGACCCGTGGTTCGTCGACCAGATTGCCCTCATCAACGAGGTCGCCGACCAGATCGCCGCGGACGGCCCCCTCGACGAGTCGATCCTTCGCCTCGCGAAAGACCACGGCTTCAGCGACGTCCAGATCGCCGAACTGCGCGGACTCACCGAGGCCGAGGTGCGCAACGCCCGCTGGGCTCTCGGTGTGCGTCCGGTCTTCAAGACCGTCGACACCTGCGCGGGGGAGTTCCCGGCCCTCACGCCGTACCACTACTCGAGCTACGACTTCGAGACCGAGGTCATCCCGAGCGACCGCCGCAAGGTGATCATCCTCGGCTCCGGCCCGAACCGCATCGGCCAGGGCATCGAGTTCGACTACAGCTGCGTGCACGCGAGCTTCGCGCTCTCGGACGCCGGCTTCGAAACGATCATGATCAACTGCAACCCGGAGACGGTTTCCACAGATTACGACACGAGCGACCGCCTGTACTTCGAGCCTCTTACCCTCGAAGACGTGCTTGAGATCATCCACGCGGAGAGCAAGAGCGGCGAACTCGTCGGAGTCGTCGTGCAGCTCGGCGGCCAGACCGCTCTCGGTCTTGCCCAGGGCCTGAAGGATGCCGGCATCCCGATCCTCGGAACGTCACCGGAGGCGATCGACCTCGCCGAAGAGCGTGGCCTGTTCTCGAAGATCCTCTCGGATGCCGGGCTGCTCGCCCCGAAGAACGGCACCGCTACCAACGTGGCCGAAGCCGTGCACATCGCGGAAGACATCGGCTACCCGGTACTCGTGCGCCCGTCGCACGTCCTCGGCGGCCGCGGCATGGAGATCATCTACGACACCGAGTCGGTTCGCGACTACTTCGACCGCGTGAAGGATCAGGCGATCATCGCTCCCGGCTCACCGCTGCTCGTCGATCGCTTCCTCGACGACGCGATCGAGATCGACATCGACGCGCTGTTCGACGGCACCGAGCTGTACATCGGCGGAATCATGGAGCACATCGAAGAAGCCGGTATCCACTCCGGCGACTCGGCCTGCACCCTTCCGCCGGTCACGCTCGGTCGTGACGTCATCAACCGGGTTCGCGCGGCGACCCTCGCCATCGCGCAGGGCATCGGGGTTCGCGGACTGCTCAACGTGCAGTTCGCGATCGGCCAGGGCGTTCTCTACGTGCTCGAGGCCAACCCGCGTGCGTCGCGCACCGTTCCGTTCGTCTCAAAGGCCCTCGGCATCCCGCTCGCCAAGGCCGCGTCGCTCATCATGGTCGGCCAGTCGATCCGCGAACTCGTCGCCTCTGGCCTGCTGCCCGTGCAGGACGGCTCGGTCGTGCCGATGGACGCTCCGGTTTCGGTGAAGGAAGCCGTGCTCCCGTTCAAGCGCTTCCGCACGAAGGAAGGCACCGTAGTCGACTCCGTGCTCGGCCCGGAGATGCGCTCGACCGGTGAGGTCATGGGAATCGACTCCAACTTCCCCAAGGCGTTCGCCAAGAGCCAGGCCGCAGCGTACGGCGGGCTTCCGACCTCCGGTTCGGTATTCGTCTCGGTCGCCGACCGCGACAAGCGCGCGATCATCCTTCCGGTGCTGCGCCTCAGCCAGCTCGGCTTCGAGATTCTCGCGACCGAGGGAACCGCCGAGATCCTCGCTCGCAACGGCATCGAGGCTCGCGTTGTACGCAAGTACTTCCAGGGCCAGCAGGTCGTCGAGAACGAGCCGTCGATCGTCGAACTCATCAACAGCGGTGATGTCGATGTCGTGATCAACACGCCGAGTGGCCGTAGCGCCCGCGCTGACGGTCACGAGATTCGCACGGCGACGGTCGCGGCCGACAAGCCGCTGTTCACGACCATCGCGCAGCTCGCGGCAGCCGTCGCGTCGTTCGAGGCGAGCAGCACCGGCTTCGACGTCAAGTCGCTGCAGGACTACGCGATCGAGCGTGCGGCCCGACTGGCGGCAGTGTGACCGCGATCAGCTTCGGTGCACGACTCAGCGCCGTCTTCGCCGACGCGGGGCATCTCTGCGTCGGCGTCGACCCGCACCCGTTCCTGCTCTCCGAGTGGGGACTGACGGATGACGCTTCCGGTCTTCGCGAGTTCGGCCTCCGGGTCGTCGACGCGTCGGCTGGTGTCGCCGGACTCATCAAACCGCAGGTGGCGTTCTTCGAGCGCCACGGTTCCGCGGGCTACGCAGCGCTCGAGGACGTGTTTGCCGCCGCCCGCGCCGCCGGGATCCTCGTGATCGCCGACGCCAAACGCGGTGACATCGGGACAACGGTCGAGGCTTACGCGCAGTCCTGGCTCACGCCGGGCAGCCCGCTCGAAGCCGACGCTATGACGATCAGCGTGTTTCAGGGCGTCGGGTCGATCAATGCGCCGCACGAGCTCTCACTCGCCACCGGAAAGGGACTGTTCGTGCTCGCCGCGACGTCGAATCCGGAATCAATTGCCCCACAACAGGCGGTAATTGCTTCCGGGCGACACGCCGGGAGAACCGTCGCCGGGAGTATCGTCGGAAGTGTGAACGAGTGGAACTCCAACGAGAACGGCCTCGGCTCGACCGGGGTAGTTCTCGGTGCGACGATCACCCTCGCCGACTACGGCATCACCACCGACGAACTGGCGCTCACTCCGATTCTCGCCCCCGGCTTCGGTAGCCAGGGCGCACGTCTCGACGAATTGCACGCGCTGTACGGCGCTGCCTCGGCCAACGTCATCGTCAGTGCATCCCGCAGCATCCTCTCCGCCGGTCCCGACGGCCTCGCAGCGGCGGTCGCCACACAGGCCGCCGACGTCACGAAAGCCTTCGCCGCATGACGCCACGACCAACACCACCCGATGTCGACCGGATCGCCGCCGGCATCGCCGCCGTTGCGGCGCGACGAGCGCGCGCCGCAATCAAGAATTCCGTCGCCACCCGCGAGCGCACCGCACTCAGTGTTGCCGAGACGGCGTGGTCACACCCCGAAACCTCAGAAGCCGGCCTACGGGTCCGTGAGCTGCTGACGAGCATTCCGACCCTCGGTCCGACCCGCGTAGCCCGCATCATGGAGGCGCTCGAGATCGCAGAATCGAAGCGTGTTGGTGGGCTCGGCATCCGTCAGCGGGTCAAGCTCCGCGAGTTCCTGACGATCCGCGAGGGGAGCGGGCCGAGCAGACTCGTTGTTCTCGCCGGTCCGACGGCCGTCGGCAAGGGCACCGTCTCGGCCTACATCCGGGAGAACTACCCCGACGTGCTGCTCAGCGTGTCGGCGACGACCCGCGCGCCACGCCCGGGCGAGGTGGACGGCGTTCACTACTATTTCGTCTCCGACGACGAGTTCGACACCATGATCGCCGAGGGCAAGTTTCTCGAGTGGGCGACCGTGCACAACTCGTACCGCTACGGCACTCCGCGCCCGCCTATCGACGAAGCACTCGCCGAGGGAAAGCGCGTGCTGCTCGAGATCGACCTGCAGGGTGCGCGGCAGGTTCGCGAGAGCATGCCGGAGGCCAGACTGGTCTTCCTTCTCCCGCCAACCTGGGACGAACTCGTGCGCCGGCTCATCGGTCGCGGCACGGAAGAACCGGCCGAACAGCAGCGCCGACTCGACACTGCAAAGGTCGAATTGGCCGCCCAGGATGAGTTCGATTTTAAAGTCGTGAACCGAGAAGTCAGCACAGCGGCCCTCGAGGTCGTAGAATTGATGGCAGTGCCTGCAGCCGGAACCGGCTCCGCACGCCAGTCTTTCTCAAACTAGACGCGAATCTTCCCCAATCTAAGGAGCATTTCCATGGCTGATAAGAACAGCGGAATCATTGACCCGCCGATCGACGAACTGCTCTCGAAGGTCGACTCGAAGTACCAGCTGGTGATCTTCGCCTCCAAGCGCGCCCGCCAGATCAACGACTACTACGCCGACCTCCACGAGGGAAGCCTGTTCGACAACGTCGGACCCCTCGTCGACTCGACGATCGACGACAAGCCGCTCTCGGTTGCTCTTCACGAGATCAACGAGGACAAGCTCGTCCTCAAGCGTCTCAGCGAAGACTAAGACCGCGAAGACGAAGACCGCTGGTCTTTTCCAACTAAACACGTGACCGCGCTCAACGTTGTTGTCGGCATTGCCGGCGGCATTGCGGCCTATAAGGCCGTGAACGTTGTGCGCGGCTTTGTGCTTGCCGGACACAATGTCCAGGTCGTAGCGACGGATGCCGCCCTCCGTTTTGTCGGCAAGCCGACTCTCGAGGCCATCAGTCGCAACCCCGTGCACACCGATCTCTACGAGGGTGTTGCCGAAGTCCGCCACGTGGCCATCGGCCAGGCGGCAGACCTGATCGTCGTCGCACCGGCAACGGCGCACACCATCGCCAAGCTCGCGACGGGCCTCGCCGACGATCTGCTCGGCAACACGATCCTCGCCTCGACCGCTCCCGTCGTCATCGCGCCGGCAATGCACACCGAGATGTGGCAGAACCCCGCGACGGTACACAACTTCGAGACGCTGCGCTCTCGCGGTGTGACGATCGTCGGCCCCGGCGTCGGGCACCTCACCGGAAAGGACGTCGGCCCAGGCCGGATGTCTGAACCCGACGAAATCGTGGCGGCGGCCCTCTCCGTCCTGCAGCCGAAGGATCTCGCCGGCAAGCGCCTCGTCGTCTCCGCGGGTGGCACGCGGGAAGCCCTCGACCCGGTGCGATTCATCGGCAACCGCTCGAGCGGAAAGCAGGGTCTCGCGATCGCCCTCGCGGCAGCGTCCCGTGGTGCAGACGTCACCCTCGTCGGAGCGAACCTCGAGGTCGACGTCCCGGCAGCCATTCACGTCGTCCACGTGTCATCGACGCTCGAACTCTCTGCGGCGATGACGGAGGCTGCGGCATCCGCCGACATCGTCATCATGGCCGCAGCGGTCGCGGACTATCGCCCGCTCGAAGTGGCCGAGTCGAAGATCAAGAAGGAAACCCAGGGTGATGAGCTGCAGCTCACGCTCGTGAAGAACCCCGACATCCTGCACGGGCTCGCCAGTGCCCGTCGCGACGGTGAGCTTCCGGTTGCCCAGCTGATTGTCGGCTTTGCCGCCGAGACCGAGAGCGACCGCGAGAAGCTCCTCGAGATCGGCCGGGCGAAGGTGGCCCGGAAGGGCAGTGACTACCTGGTGATCAACACCGTCGGCTGGACTCAGGGGTTTGCCACAGAAGGTAACTCCGTCGTCATCGTCGATCACGACGGCGTTATAGTTGGCGAGGCCACCGGCAGCAAAACGACAGTGGCACATCGTATTCTCGACGTGTTGTCCTAGTCCGTTCCTAGACCTGTCACGGCAACCTTTTCCGTCGTAATTTTCTGTTTGTCTACTTGTTTGGCGAGGCCCCACCCATGAGTTCAGCACTGCGTCTCTTCACCTCGGAGTCAGTGACCGAGGGGCACCCCGACAAGATCTGCGACCAGATCTCGGACAGCATCCTCGATGCGCTCCTCGAAGTCGACAAGCACAGCCGCGTCGCGGTCGAAACCCTCGTCACCACGGGCCTCGTTCACGTTGCCGGCGAAGTGACGACCTCCGGGTATGTCGACATTCCCTCCATCGTTCGCAACCGCATCTCCGACATCGGCTACAACTCGTCTGACGTCTGGTTCGACGGCCGTTCGTGCGGTGTATCCATCTCGATCGGTGGCCAGTCGCCCGACATCGCCCAGGGCGTCGACAACGCCTTCGAGAGCCGTGAAGAACTGAGCGTCGACGTCGATGACCTCCAGGGCGCCGGTGACCAGGGCATCATGTTCGGCTACGCGACGACCGAGACCCCCGAGCTCATGCCGCTGCCGATCTGGCTGTCGCACCGCCTCGCCGAGCGCCTCGCTCACGTGCGCAAGTCCGGGCTCGTCGATTACCTCCGGCCCGACGGCAAGACGCAGGTCACTATCGGGTACGAGGGGTCGATTCCGCGCACCGTCGAGACGGTCGTCGTCTCAACACAACACTCGCCGTCCATCTCGACCGAGCAGCTGCGCGTTGCGATCGAAGAGCTCGTCATCCGTCCGGTGCTCGCGACTGTCTCTCTCGACTCGAGCCAGGCGCGCATCCTGATCAACCCGACCGGTGTGTTCCACATCGGCGGACCGCAGGGTGATGCCGGCCTCACCGGCCGCAAGATCATCGTCGACACGTACGGAGGAGCAGCTCGACACGGCGGGGGAGCGTTCAGCGGAAAGGATCCGTCGAAGGTCGACCGCTCGGCCGCATACGCCATGCGCTGGGTTGCCAAGAACGCGGTGGCGGCCGGTCTCGCCGACAAGCTCGAAGTGCAGATCGCCTACGCGATCGGCAAGGCCGCTCCGGTTGGACTCTACGTGGAGAGCTTCGGCACCGCGCACGTCGCCGAAGACACCATCATCGATGCCATCCGCTCGGTCTTCGATCTTCGTCCGGGCGCGATCATCCGTGACCTCGACCTGCTTCGCCCGATCTATGCCCAGACGGCCAGCTACGGACACTTCGGTCGTGAACTCCCCGACTTCACCTGGGAGCGCCTCGACCGCGTCGACGACCTGCGCGCCGCAGCGAAGCTGTAGTCGTGTCCGCGGCACCGGCTGCGGGAATGCCGCAAACGCTCGACGGTCTCGGAGAGAGTGTCGAGCGCGTCGGGACTGACGGCGCCGCCATCACCGTTGCCCGGGTGCTGATCGATTCACCACTTCCGCAGCTCGATCGGCTGTTCGATTACCGTGTGCCGGAATCACTGCTGGCGGATGTCACGGTCGGGGTGCGCGTAAAGGTCCCATTGCGCTCCGCCGGCCGGGTCGCGGACGGCTACGTCGTCGAGCTCACCGGAGCCGGTGGGTACACCGGCGTGCTGAGTGAGATCGAGGCCGTTGTCTCGCCGATACCGGTGTTAGCTCCAGAGGTGTGGACGCTCGCGCGCAAGGCGTCGGAGCGCGCTGCCGGCAGTGCCAGTGACATCGTGCGCCTCGCGGTGCCCAATCGGCAGGTTCGGGTCGAGAAGACCTTCCTCGCCCGCGAGGACATACCCGACCTCGTTGACGTCGCCCCGGAGATCGCCGCGATTGCCGGGTACGGAGATGGAACTCTCGAGCGTGCCATCGAGGCGCGTGCGCGGCTCGCGGTGGACGCCATTCCGCTCGTCACCGAGGCGACGCCCGGCGTGTGGGTCGGCACCTGGGCCGTGACGATGGCTGCCGCTGCAGCAGCGACAATCGCGCGCGGCGAGACCGCCATTCTCGCGGTGCCCGACTATCGCGACCAGGCCCAGCTCGCCGCGGCGCTGCACGCCGTTCTGCCGGCCGAGAGAGTTGTGCAGCTCGACGCGCGCCAGTCGAATCCCGACCGATACCGGGCGTTCCTTCGCGCTCTCGCCGATGACGCCCTCGTCATCATCGGCAATCGCTCGGTCGTGTACGCACCCGCGAGGCGCCTCGGCCTCATCGCGCTGTGGGACGACGGCGATCCGCTCCACAGTGAGCCGCTCGGACCCTACGTCCACTCGCGCGACGCAGCGCTGCTCAGGCAGGAGCAGCAGGGGAGCGCGCTGTTCTTCTTCGGGCATTCCCGGTCGACGGAAGTCGAGAGGCTCGTCGAGATCGGGTGGGTGGCATCCGTTGCTCCCGCGCCGTCGATTTTTCCCAAGGTGCTCCCGACGGCCCAGCAGAATTCCGAAGACCGGCTCGCTGCCCAGGCGCGCATCCCCACCTCAGCGTGGCGCCAGGCGAAAGCCGGGCTCGAGAGCGGCCCTGTGCTCGTACAGGTTTCGAGGCCGGGGTACGCGCCGCGGCTCGCGTGCGCCGACTGCCGCCAGAACGCGCGCTGCATGCGGTGTGAGGGCCCACTCGCCCAAAAGAGCGCAAACGCCACTCCGGCCTGCGGCTGGTGCGGAGCGCTTGCCGTGCAGTGGAAGTGCTCGCACTGCGATGGCGAAAAGCTGCGCCGCGTCGGTGCGAGCGCAGGGCGTACGGCCGAAGACCTCGGTCGCGCCTTCCCGAACACCCGCATCGTCGTCGCCGACGGTGAGCGCCCCATTCTCGATGTCGGCCCTGAACCGGC
>Ga0247812_10002174_pt1 | contig 11031 bp, 5 predicted proteins | sample UWRJL149409B1_FD_178011 | JGI IMG/M metagenome (GOLD analysis project Ga0247812, IMG submission 178011) | Plant litter microbial communities from Arlington Agricultural Research Station in Wisconsin, United States - UWRJ-L149-409B-1 | ecosystem: Environmental > Terrestrial > Plant litter >...
AAAACACTCCAGCTTCCGTAGCAAACAGGGCTACTACCGCTACTCCAGGAGGTAAATTATCCATGAGCGACAGAGACCTACGGGCTCTAAGTATGTTTGTCGAAAACTACAGGGACTCGAAAGATTGGACAGAAGTACACATGAATAATATCATCCAACAAGCCGCAAGGTCTGGCAATGCCGACTGCTCTACATTCTGGCAAGGTCTCACTAGCGAATTATCACACGTTCCTAGGCGAAAAGTTATTAGTACCTGTAGACGATTGTATCATAACTTTGAGCGGGGTGGCTGGACCGAAGAACAGGATGAAGAACTTAAGGCTGCATATGACCGTCATCCCCAAAAATGGGCTGAGATCGGGCATGAACTCAACAGATTTCCAGAGGACGTGCGTGATCGATGGAGAAATTACCTTGTTTGCGGAGACAACAAACGTAATGCGGAATGGGATCAGGACGAGGAACATCAACTCAAAGAAATAATGCAGGAGTGCCGGGCCAAGATAGTTGAGGATAATCGACGTTCCGGCAATATTTCGACCGACAACGTGGACCACCTCATCGATTGGAATATCGTGTCAAGAAAACTGAATCACACTCGAAGTCGCATTCAATGTCGTTCTAAGTGGAATCAAATTCAAAAGCGGAGCGAGTCAGATGGAGAGGCCCAGGTTTCCCAGCAGCCCATTTCTAGTTCCTGGCGGATTGAGGATGCTGAAGTTCAAGTGCGAGTACTTTCAGCGGAAGAGAAGCTTCAACTTTTGAAGACTATCCGAGAAACAGAAGCTAGTAGAGAAGGTAAAATTCCTTGGAATTTGATTCGCCATGAACTCAAAGAGGATAATAAACGCATGACCTGGAAGGTGTGCTTTAAGCTCTTGAAGGAAAGAGTTGAGGGATACAAAGAAATGAAGTTCCGAGATATATTAGATCACTTGATTGATGTATTTGAAGCTTCCGCTCCGGACGAACCTGAAGGCTTCCGATTTTCCAGAGGTACACTTATCAAGAAGGAAAAGAGATCCAGAGATAGTCAACATAATCGAAAGGACAAAGGTTCTGCGATAAAAACCAAAAGAACACATCAGGAATTGAGGAACGGTACTGAAGCTGCATCGAGTTCAGAGCCACCACCAAAAAAGCAGAAGAAGCTTCATGAATTAATGAGAACCGAAAGAGATGTCACTGATGACCATGGCGAAGTTTCGGCTAGCGGATTTCCTGAACCGAAGCGCAAAGCTCGTAAATCCAAAGAGACAACTAAATCACCTTCCACTTATACAAGAAAAGCTAAAGCCCCACTCATGCAAACAAAAGTCAGCAAACTACTCCTCAGCGAGGAACAAGTTCTCGATTCGAGTGATGATGAAGAGCGTCCTACTTCGAACACTCCACCAAACCTTACCCAGGATGCCAGCTCAGCCAATATATTGGCGACGCCTTGTCCCGAAAATAAGAGAGACACAAAAAATAGTGTTGACGGAGAACTTGTGTTTAAAGAAAGTCTCTTAGGCAATGATGTCACGGCAGAAGACGTTGATATGGTAGACTACGTGCCAGAAAGCCCTACTAAGGAAGATCGGCACTATGTTACTGGAAACGGCAAGGTACAATACAGCTCAGATGAGCATGAAGCTGATGATATTGTGGAAGACATTTCGGACGTTTCAGTTGATGAGGATGCACAAGGACAACAACAACACATTGCCGATGAGATAGATGGTGACGAAAATGCCGACAGCTTCAGTGTGTCCAATGGGGAAGACGACTCGGATCAAGACAACGTCAGTGAGGAAGACGGAAATGCCCTCATTGTCTCATCATTTCACAGTGAAGGAAGTGTGGAACTCGGCACGCCTAGCACTAAAAAGCCTCTTCCGAAGTCAGATTTTCCACATCCCGCTTCGTTTTATGAAGCCAATGGCCTCCCATATCCTAATGGAGTAGGTAGCTCAAATGACTTGGTCAGCAATGATGAAGATGAGAGTCAGTCTAGCTCAGAAGATTCCAGTGACGATGAAGGAGCCAAAGCTTCAGTTAGCTCGTCAGATAGCTCATCAGATAGCTCATCAGAATCCAGTAGCTCTGATGATGAGGACAACAAGGAGCGTCCGGTACACAATCCAGAAGCGAGCCCGGAATTGTGATAATGAGCACATGTTGTGGTTGCAATTGTAGATTGGTATTTCAATTGCAATTGTATCAGATATCCCACCGTTAGCCGTTCTCTAACACGGCTCTGTGCTACTCATAATAAATAACATGAAACTCTGTAGATAGGCACCAAATATATCTAATCACCAATCAACCCACTCTGTTTTATCCTATCGGGATATTGTCTTTTGTTTTCGCTAACTGAACTGCGAGTTTCTCAAAGCGCTGAACCTTTGATGCCCAATTCTCTAACTGCGATGGGCCAGGCTTTTGGGAGAGGCTCTGAAGCATGATTGAACTAGATTGAATCAGCAACCGTCAATTACCTCAAGTTAGCAGTTTCTTACAATCCATTCTCTCCACTCTTGAGACTTGCCTTGAGTTCACTATGAGGAGCATCCTTCTTTGTAATGATGGAGCCATTTCTGGCTAACGAGGAATGAATACCCATGTCCTAAAGCAGACTAGTGGTCTCTATAGATTCTGTCTTGTTCCTAGACAATTTTAGCTACGTCATTAAATAGTGGTGAATATCAATAACCTATATTGTTTCCCTTTCTAAGATATACTTGCGTCTAGTCTACTACCCGTGGTAATCTTCTTCTTCTCATGTTTTCGGCGTGGGTCATTGATTCCTTAAGATAGGACGAGCGTCCTATCACTTTTATCCATTGATGTAACGTCTGACAGAAAGTTTCCTCGTTGGCATCCAACAATTAGAAGCAGCAAGTCGCAGGCCATAATGGCATCGCATCTTCTGATCTCTGAGTTGAACCACTGATTGACAACCAATTTACAAAATTACGAATCAACAAGAATCTTCAGCGGATGTGTATCACAAGGAGATACTTTTGTCCAATAACTACGCATCACATCCAACCATCCGCGATATCTTGGCGATATCAGTGACTAGAGATCGGGTTTGATAAGATCTTCAAGTGTAACCAAGCGATCTCATTGACATGGCATTTCAAGTTGCGATACCGGTGATGAAAGTAGGAGGTATCTCCGGTATGGAATGTCGTACATTCCAGTTCAGACCAGTTGAACAGCACAATGAGCGGGACACAAGTGAAAGAGGGTCAGGTTCTTGGACAAGCTCCAATTTATAGATGTTGTACAAGATATGGTCCGAGCGAGGCTGGATCAATCAGACATTTGCATATCAATCAAATAGCGCAGCTCACTGGCCAGCAGACTTTATTCGGGCTTTTTGTATAGCTATGAGAATTAGCCAAGATGTGGATCCCTGACCTTGGTTTGGTCCAATTGGAAATGAAAGCCCTTTGCATAGCAGGAGTTGCACGAAAATTGATGCCCAACGAAGCTAGTACTTATCCAATCCCAGAGTGGTCAATGAACAGAGATTCTTCCTGCACTGCAACGTGTTCCGCTGTGACTAGATTGCTACGATTTAATTGATTTAATGTACAAGAATAAATCGTCGCCCTGTTATCAAGAGTTCTTTTTCACATCTCTTATCCCAGACAATCGAAAAAAGATGACGCCTAGAGCGGTAGTTTTCTTAAACCTGGTCAAAAAGTTCTGATGCTCAATCAAGATTGTGAAGCATATTTTCGGTATTGCATCTTTCCTTCATGTATTTGAGGTGTTGATCTAAATCGATTTTGAAGTTACTCCTAAGCCCTTCGATACCAACTACCACTTTGATCTCAAGCGAATGTGAGGATAATACCCAACTACGGTACCAAAGCTTTGGTTTACTGTCATTAAAGAGATTCGTCATCGGAAGAAGCCGGGTCATCGGGGTCAACTGTTTCCCCCCAACTTTGTTCTGTCGTTACCGCCGGATCGGCGTTCTGTTGGTGTGTCGATACTTGTGGTGCAAACTCTTCTGGGAACATTTTATAATTTCGTGCACCGGATACATAGGCCCCTTCTCCGATGAAAGCCATTTCAAGAGGTTGTGGGTCCCTTTTCACCCATTCCTTGATTTGGAACTTCGACAAATGAGGGAAGAGTCGAGGTAACTCGTCAGGCGTCGTTGTGTCCCTTGTGCGTGGAATTGACAAAGTATGGTCACAGCATCTCGGTATTGTACTATTTGCTGCTGGTGATTGACATCTTTCAAGCACGTAATTGGATTGAGAGATCTTCGGACTGAGGATGGTTTGCTCTGGGAACAACGACTGGTTTGAGTCACGAGGAACACTTGCCATCTGTTGACTATCGCGGGAGTTCGTAGGTTCAATCCCCGATATGGAACTAACCGGAACTGTTAATGTGAAATCTCGGAATACTTCTAAAATACTTACGTAGTGTTTGGTATTGTTAAAGCAGCTTCTTCGGTATTATCAAATTCAGATCCTCCATTTCTTCTAATGCTCCAACTCTCATCACCGCTTGAAGTCGAAGCGACTTCGTTCTCAAGCGAGCCATATGTTTCTGCAGAAGACTCTCTGTTCACCATTACCCAATCATCGTCATTCTCTGGTTGGTTTGGCTTTCTCATAGTCATCGACAACAAGCAATGGCTCGCAGTGTTTTGGAATATACCACTGCTTTACCTCTGGAAGCCAAGGTAGGACATGAGAGTTTATATGATACGGTCACCAGATAGGCACATGACTGCGCCGGTGCGACAACTTAAATCACTTTTTTATGGGGTCAATTGGTTTATGGGCCTGGAGACCATTCGTTTGACAGCCGCGTTGGGGCTGGATATACTACTTGACGATCGTGCTTTATTCCCTGACAAGTCAAATATTTGTTTAATCATATCTCCAGCTTACCCATGCAGGTCAATGCAGTCTACAATTATGAACTACTTGTCATCTAAATCTAAGTGGTCTAGACTGGCGAAAGAGCACGAAGACAAAAGCAGGGCTTCAATGCTAGTAGAAAGCTTTGATGATTGGATTTTAAAACGGCTGGCAAACGGTCAAAATCTCCATTATCATAATTCGTTCAAGGTACGGAGAACAATGCAAATTCGACTCGCTCCACTACAATGGAGTGATTCAATCTTCGCACCAATTTGCGCTGACAAGTAGTCCGCAAACTTTAGGCAAAGGGTACTCCGCAGCACCAGCATGCTATAAATTTGCAGATCTCCAAATACACGTGTTCAACAAAAGCTTTGGCACTGTATCTCAAACGTGTCCTCTTCTGGACTTCAACCGTATACATAGCATGTTGCATATCATAGTCGAACCCGTGGAAGGCGGCGACACGTCTTTGTGTAAGAGTACAGCCCAAGGCTATGCTCAGGCACTATGGCGATGAAAGTCTCGGAGGCAAGAATTTCGACTGATAATGACCATGCGCTTTCGCATTTGGGAGTCTTGATGCTTTATTACAACATATCAACCCGAACGCCCCGCCGTAGTTTCACTAGGCCAGCCATCAAAGCGAGGCAAGAGTAAAAGCAGTATCTCCTAATGTTTGCCCCATTCACATCACCGGGTCATTGTTCTGCCCGAATTCCTATCGCCCAGGCAGCCGATGTGACGGATCATATTGCGCGGGATGCAAATCTGTTGCAAACCATCTGCCTTGCTGGATGCCTTATACTCAATACCAATACCTTAGTCCGGAACTATCAGCCCTGACTTTGGATATTTCTGATCTGTAAGGTAAGACCAGTCGACAGCCTTAAAATCAAGAAGCTCTCGATGACCAAAGAGCCTTAATGTCAAATCCGCCACGTGTGGGTGCCTTGACCGAAGCCTTGCAATGTAGTACGAAAACAGGGCAGCAAACAGATACTAAATCATTGGAAACCCGAGATCTTGCGACCTGAAGAGTAACATCCTTGATTGCAGGTCTAGTTGTGTGTCGGATAGAGCTAACCAGCGGCGCCAATTTGCTTAATATATCTACAAAAGAGAAAGTGGACTTACAGAAGCCGCCCGAAGAACAGCCCTTTTTAAACTCAAGGTTATTCTACGTCAGCCCACGATTAGTTTAAATGATTAAATCATACAGAATATTACTCTAGCTTCTCTAGCTTCTCTAGCCTCTCTTTTGTTATTAGCTTATTTTGAAAACATCCATATAAGCTTTATTTCAATATAGAAGCCGTTTGGAACTATACTCGTCGATGCCTCAAACCTCAGGCCTCAAAACAGTATAGCTTTTACGGTTACAGTAATGTCTCCTAGAAGCCAGTTGGTGGGCTAAGCGATTGAGTTTACATAAGCGATAAGCGAGACAAACCCGAACTGCCGAGATCCCTTTCCTTGCCGGAGTTTAAGCGATAGGCGAACCAACATTAGGAGTCCTCTTTCCAACATCAGGAGCCTGCTTTCCAACATCAGGAGCCTTCTTTCCAACATCAAGGATTCTACACAGCGTTCCTTATATCTATTCTCAGTTAATAAGTAAATATAGAATTTCAACCAGCCACTCAGTCTATGAAGGAACTGTACGTTAGCGTTCCTATCTACTGACTTGCAACATCCTTTGAGAGTTATATTAGATCGTAGGCCTTCATTTTGCTTAGATTCTTTCCCTCAAATTGTTTTCCTGTTGGAATATGTGGGTACGCTATCTTTTTTGATTTGTGGGAGTATTATTTTAGCCACCGTCGAAGTCCTGTATATTCCTTCGCTCCTATCAGACCGAAACTGTAGCCAAGCTCATTGGATTTGTGGTCTTAGCTCTGGGCTATTAGTGGTAAATATTAAGATAGAAATATATCAAAGGATTCATCACCCTAGTTATGGGTATCAACGATACATTCTTAGATGGCTGTGTTTTGACAGTCTATCAAACCCTTAGCCATTGCATTCTCTCTCGCCGTTAGAATTGGAGAGAATTTTGGTATAAGTCGGCCTATTCTCCTCTTATTTCTTATTTTTCCTTCTCACTCTCAAACACTTTCAACTCTTCGATTGCAGAGCATTACAAAATCTTTGCCTAACATGCGATTCTCAACTACGATTATTATTGTTCTTGGTCTGGAGCTCGCAGTCAATGCTAAACCTGTGCCAGAAGGCATCAGAATCGAAGCAGGTTCAGAGAATGCTTTTCAACCACGAGCACCTGCACCACCAAAGGCTACTCCAAAACCTGCAAGCAAGAGTAATAGCATCAAACCTCACCCCAAATTTCTCAAACTCCACGGCTATCATTATAAAACACTGCCCTACCCACCAGCACCGCAATCTGAAAAGAAAGGAGTCCAGAGGACCAATATACCAGAGATCATGGACGATACCAGATTCACGGGGCTTCATGGCGTTTACATTCCTGATCCGAAAAATCCACAAAAGCTCCAGAAAGTACCCAAAGCAGGAATGTACCGTGTCGAAAGTAAGTTTCTATTTGTGATGCCTAGTTGAATCCTGCTAACCTTCATTAAGCGGATCATGTCTTCGAGGCGCAAACACTTAGCAAATTTTTGAAGAGATTAGAGAAACCTACGATCACAGGCTATTTCTTAGCCAACCATAAAGGCGATTACTTCCTACAGGCTAGTACCGCAATTCGAAAGGTATCACCAAACTTCCACAGCAACAATTATATCGGCAGTCTTTATCAACATCTTATGAGAGAACTCGGTAGTGTTGAGCATCTAGATCGCCTGGCTGTGGTTTATGGCCCGACCAATAACCGAAAGAAGGGCATCTGGGCATTGCACGAGTCAACCGCTAAGGGTATCGATGCTTTTTATGAGTTGGGAAGAGTCAATGACTTACTTGTAGCAGAAAGGCTTGCGTGGTGCGCTACAGCTACAGGGATAAAAAATGTTCTCACAAAGTTCCGAGCAGGGAGGCAACCTCCTACCCCTCCTCCATCACCATCAGGGGCAACAGGAACCATATCAAAGCGATCAGACAAACATCCAATCAACCACGTCGCTAGGTCCCCAACCAAACCTCCCACCAACCCCCCGGTAACACCAGGTCCAAGGGTTGGCCGCCCATCTCGTGGCGGTAAAACGCCTAATTACATCGGCCCTGACTACGGCTTTAGCCCAATAAAGACTCCACAGAAGAGTAAGGATGATGATAAAGACTACAACGAAGAGCCCTCTGATACAAGTCCTGGAGATATTGACGGTCAACCTTTATCCGATAAATACGCAGGTCTAATGGATCTACCCTATGATGACGACTTCGTCACATTTTTAAAAGAAGAAATCGAAGCCGCAAATGAGCTTATGATAACCCAATTGAATGATTTGGCGAACACTCTTTCGGGGCCGGAAAAAGCTTTAGTGAAAGGATACAAGGTTACGTTCGGAGAAGCTTTGTTGCGATGTGCTCCTACTGGCGGAACGGGTACAACTCGTCCTCAAACGCCTTCTCCTGAAGTTACACCCGACGCCAATCCTATACCTGGTATGGATAATTTATCCCTAAATAGTCCGGTGCAGCCCGACACTCCTACCCCAGCTGACCGAAGCGGAACGAGGAAGAACGGTGGTGGGAAAGGGAGTGGGAAACCCAAAAGAAGGTAGTTCGTATTCCTGGTATTTTAGGTACCGGAACCAAAGGCATATTTGAAGGCTTTTCATTTAGATTATGGCTTCTTTTTGTGATTAAGTTAGAGTTACTAGGAGTTTGGAGCTTGGAGTTTGTAATTGGTTCTTGGAATAAAGTATGCATTATAAGTTTGATTTCTGGATAGGCGCTTTTATATCAGTCAGTTTTACTGTTGCATGCTAATTCTATATAGCTTAAGCCTGTATTAGTATATATCATATCTAAGATCACTTGTTTAGTTAAACTGCTTGCACAAATTTGTTGCGAATGTTTCCAAGACAACGATTATCTCAATATATCTCTCATTCTCTCGCACCCATGATAATCGTATGTAGGTGACCCCCTAACATATTTTTATACATATTCTACATATGCTTAAGTAGGTACGAAAAGTATCTTTCCTAGCTATTAGTCGCCTTATGGCCCGTTGGGCGCAGTGATCAAAGCTTACCAACTACGAAGGGGGGGTTTAACAATAAGTTATGTCTAGCACACAAGAACAGCAAGGAGTGACTAACCAAAAGGGTGGATATTAACTTGATTAACTATACCGTAAGTTAGCTGCCAATTGGGCTTTAAGCCTCTGAAGCGAACACTTCATAAGGGTTTAAATTAGCAGAGGGTTTTAAATGGCCCCATTCGTGGGATATTTGCACTTTATTTGTAATACACGAAGGGGATCTAGATTATAAGGTAATATAGGTAGATATGTATGGATAGGTGTTAAAGAAAAGAACAGCCACGTGCTTTACATGTCTTATTTTCTGGTCCAAATGGGAGCCTGTCCCTGTAGCCCCTTGTTTTTATGGAGGTGCAAAATTGTATAATATATCAAATCTCATAGATGTTTATGATTCGTGCTATTCCTTTTGTTACATCAATCAAATCTAACAAGCCTTTCAGCACTTCCTATCATTTGTATTCTAGTGAACCTCAACTCATTAGCATTACCCCAGGGCCTAGTACAATCGGTGCGGTAACCACCCATGACCCCGCGTAGGCGGACAAAGCGACAGATTTAAAGCATATTCCTTTTTTGTCCTCCGTACAATACTTAGTTCTTCTTATCTGGGGCAGAATACTTGTTTACATCTCGAGTTTTACATTTGGTGTTTTATTCCATGACTGTAACATTGGAGCCCTCGTAGTTTGTACCCTAACTGCACCACCTTCCTCGTCTCTCCATGGAGCGATGGTGGGCGATTGGTACGGTGTGAAAAACCAACTGTTGGTTTGGCTTGCCACTGGAGATTCTCATATTTACAGCCCACCCACCTTGACGAGCGCGAACCACTGTCAACCATCCCAAGTTATAAACAACAGCGCCCTTGTTTGTCCTCATTGCTCCTCAAACAATGAGCACCGAATCCGAGATCGCCCCCTTTGCAGGCCGCCCATTTATTACAACCATACAAACCAAACGAGTCACACCGGCCACCATTGATTCAATCTACCCCCCAGCATCGCTTGGAAAAGCAACTATTACCAATGCTCCTCTCACAACTCCGACAGCTATGAGCCGTGTACTCAACACTTATGAGCTCCTTGATCTAATCCTCAGCAAATGCCAACTCTGGGATCTTCTTGTTCGCCTTCCCCGTGTATCGCGTACGTTTAACAATGTAATCGCAAACAACCAATATATCCAACATTTTCTATTTTTTACTCCTTGGGGCCCCCATGACTACCTTTATGCATATGGTCTCATCAATCCATTCATTCAATTCCTGGAATTCAAAAAGGGAGAAGATAGAGGAGAAAGACATCCCATCTATGATTTCGGACCTGGGCCTAAGAAGTCCGAGAATGAGGATACAGATGATGATGGGGATGACGCGGATTGGGAAGTTGATTGGCCCGAGCCTTTATATTATTATGAGTTTAATTGGGAGAGGGTCAAGAGCGATAAGAGGTTTATGTTTGAGAGGGCTAGTTGGAAGAGAATGTTAGCTATTCAACCTCCTAAGAGGGAGGTTTGGAATATTGTACGGATGAGGGGGGAGTTTAGTGATTCGCAGCGTGCAAGGAAGATTGGGGCGAAGGGGAGGTTGCTAGGGGACATTTTCCAAGATATTTTAGTGCAGGAGGCAGCAGTGGATTGTTTGAGGACAAAGACTTATGTGAGAAGTAGTGAGAGGTATTTAGCTATGCTGGCGGTTGATGTTACTTTGAAGCCACTAGACGAGGAAGACAATGCTGTGAGAGAGGATGTTAGGGCGGAAAATGATGTGGAGGAGAGTGATGTGGAGGAGAGTGTTGTGGAGGAGAGTGCCGTGGAGGATAGTGTTGTGGAGGAGAGTGCCGTGGAGGAGAGTGTTGTGGAGGAGAGTGCCGTGGAGGAGAGTGTTGTGGAGGAGAGTGTTGTGGAGGAGAGTGATGTGGAGGAGAGTGTTGTGGAGGAGAGTGTTGTGGAGGAGAGTGCCGT
>Ga0247812_10002175_pt1 | contig 11027 bp, 10 predicted proteins | sample UWRJL149409B1_FD_178011 | JGI IMG/M metagenome (GOLD analysis project Ga0247812, IMG submission 178011) | Plant litter microbial communities from Arlington Agricultural Research Station in Wisconsin, United States - UWRJ-L149-409B-1 | ecosystem: Environmental > Terrestrial > Plant litter >...
TTGACGTCTTCCAGCAGCGCGAAGATGCCATCCAGGTGCTGCGCCATCTGATCGATGTGCTGCACGGTGGTGCTGCTCTGGCCGCTGACCTGTTCCAGCGCTTCCACCAGTTGTTCCATCTGGTGGCTGGCGTGCTGCGCAAAGCGCGCCACGTCCAGCCCGGCCGAACCGTCTTCACCGGTGCGGTCGACGATGCGGGCGAGGGCCTGGTTCTGCTGGCGCGACTTGCGGTTCATCGCTTCGAAGCTGCCGCCCAGGCCGGATACCGCCTGGCGGATCAAGTCGCGGGCACGCTCGACTTCGCTGCGCGAGCCTTCGATTTCGTTGCCGACGAAGCTGCGCAGTTCGGTCAGCAGCTGGTCCTGCTCACGCAGGACGCGATCCTGCTCCGGCGAGCGGTGCAGCGTGCTGCGGCTGCTCCACCAGGCAAACCCGAGCCAGCTGAGGGTCATCGTGGAAAGGATCGCCCAGCGCAGGGCCGCAGGCCACTCCAGTGCGAAGGCGAGGGGGAGCAGCAGGGTCAGCGCCAGCGGAGCAGCCAGGCGAATGATGGTGCGAGAGGACATGGACGTTCCCGGGAGAGTCACGAATGCAGTATCGGCCGTACCCCGGTTCTCTTTAACGCCGATGTGCACCGACGTGCGCCTTTTTTCGCACCAGCTGATCACGGCTGGGGGTGGCACAGGCGTCGGTGGGGCCGGCTTCAGCCGGCTGGCACAGCGAGGGGTAGAGCCGGCTTCAGCCGGCTGGGTGAGGGGCAGCCGACTGAAGTCGGCTCTACCAGCCGGCTCTACCAAAGTGGGGCAGCCGACTGAAGTCGGCTCTACCCGTCGGCTCTACCCGTCGGCGTTACCGGAGGGCGCGATCCACTGCTTCGAGCATCGCCTTGCGGGCGAACAGGAAATCCCAGTAGCTGCCGCCCAGCTGGCGCCAGAGGACCGCCGAGCGCACGGCGGCCAGCAGCAGTGCGCGGATCTCCGCCACCACGCCGGCCTGGCCGAGGTAATGCGGATTGCCCTGCACCATCACCCGGGGCTTGAGGTGGCTGATGGTGTCTGCGTAGACGCCGCCCAGCGTGGCCAGCACGTCCGGGTGACCGCTGTCGCCCAGTTCACGCCCTTGGCGGCTGGCGCGCTCGATGCCGGCGGTCACCTTGTCGATGGTGTCCGACTCGCTGACGAAGCGGCGCTCCAGCTGCAGGACGGCCAGTGCCAGCTTGGGCAGGATCGGGTCCTGGCCCTGGTTGCGGAAATAGTTGTGCAGCAGGCGCAGGCCGGGCTTGAGCGCCTCGCGGTCGCCGTAGACGTCCTGCGGCGAGCCCGCATCGATGCGGAACACGCTGTCCATGGCCGTGCGCACGGCGGCGGCATCGGAATGGCCGGTATCGGCGATGCGGCGGACCTGCTGCAGGGCCTGGGCGATGCCAGCCAGGGCGAGGACGCGGTCGTCGACAGTAAAACTCATTCAGCAGTTACCTTGAAAGGAGAAGAAGTAGGGCGCAGGCGCTGTTCCAGCGGTGCGTCGGTGGCAGCGATCACTGCGCCACCCAGGCAGACCTCGCCGTCGTACAGCACCAGCGACTGGCCGGGCGTCACCGCACGCTGGGGCCGCGGGAACGTCACCAACAGGCTGCCATCATCGCGCACGTTGGCCGTGCAGTCTTCATCGGGCTGCCGATAGCGCGTCTGCGCGGTGCAGGTGAAGTGGCGCGCCGGCGGTGCGCCGGCGATCCAGTGCGCCGTCTCGCTGACCAGCAGGGTAGACATCAGCCACGGGCTTTCCCGGTCCTGGTCGACATACAGGGTATTGGTGTCCACATCCTTGCCCACCACATACCACGGTGCCGCAGGTCGGCCGCGTACGCCGCCGATGTTCAGGCCTTCGCGCTGGCCCAGGGTGAAATAGAAGACGCCGGGATGCTCGGCGATCTCCACCCCGTCGGGGTCGACGATGCGGCCCGTGCGCGCTGGCAGGTACTGGCCGAGGAAGTCACGGAAGTCGCGTTCGCCGATGAAGCAGATCCCGGTGGAATCTTTCTTTGCGTGGGTGGGCAGCCCGGCGTCCCGCGCCATGCGGCGCAGATCGCTCTTGTTGAGGTCGCCGATCGGGAACAACGTGGCCGACAGCTGCGCCTGTCCCAGCTGATGCAGGAAGTAACTCTGGTCCTTGGACCGGTCCGCCCCGCGCAGCAGGTGCCATTGGCTGCCCTGCTGGGCGATGCGCGCGTAATGGCCGGTGGCGATGCGCTCGGCACCCAGGTCCCGCGCGGCATCCAGGAAGTGCTTGAACTTGACCTCGCGGTTGCACAGCACGTCGGGATTGGGGGTGCGTCCGGCGGCGTACTCGGCCAGGAAGTGGGCGAACACCTCCTTCCAGTATTCGGCAGAGAAATCGCGGAAGTGAAACGGGATGCCCAGCAGGCCGCACACCGCCACGGCGTCGCGGCGGTCATCCTCGGCGCGGCATTCGCCGCTGCCATCCTCGGCCCAGTTCTGCATGAACAGCCCGGCCACCGGTTCACCCTGCTGCACCAGGCGCCAGGCCGCAACCGATGAATCGACGCCGCCGGACACGCCGACCATGACCCTCGGTGTGCTCATGCGTCCACCTCCTGCACCGACTGCAACGGGTAGCACTGGCCGCCGAGGTAGTCAGCCAGCACCTGCCAGACCAACGGGCTGCGCCACCGGGCCTGCTCGCCGTGCAGGTCCGCCGGACTGAGCCACAGCGCACGCTCGATCCCCTCGTCCAGCGGCTGGTCCGCGTGGTGCTGCAGGGGACGTCCGGCATAGCAGAAGCGCAGGAAGGCGGTACCGTCGGGTGCCGTCCACTGGTAGCAGCCGATGAACCCGGTCAGCTCCACGTCCCAGCCGGTCTCTTCGCGTGTTTCGCGCAGGGCGGCACTGCCCAGCGACTCCTCGGGTTCGAGGTGGCCGGCGGGCTGGTTCAGTACCAGGCGTCCTTCGATGCGTTCCTCCACCAGCAGCACGCGGCCCTGGTCGACGACGACCGTGGCCACGGTGACCCGGGGTGCCCAGCGCTGCGCGATGCCGTTCACTTCAGAGTTCGTCCTGCTGGGTCAGTTCCAGTTCAATGGCATCGGCAGTGCGGCTGGCCGCGTCGATGGCATCGCTGAGTGCCTCGGCCGAGGCGGCGGCATCGAGCTTCACCACGAACATCGCCACCTTCTGCTGCTTCACCCAGCCGCCCATTTTGGCGTCCTGCGAGTCTTCCAGCAGACGGTTCGCCACCGCTGCGGGGAACGCGTCGGTGCTGGAGTGGTAGCCCGGCGACCACACTTCCCGCACCTGCTGGCTGCCGAACTCTTCCACCGTCGACCGCACGTAGACCAGCTGGGTGCGATCACCTTCCACGTCGAAGACCATGCGGTAATCGCCGTCGTCGTCGATCTCATAGGTGTAGCCCAGCGTGTCCAGGTGGCGGGCCACCGCCTTGTCGGCTTCCTGGGCAGTGGCCGGGGCACACGCGAGCAGGGCCAGCAGGGCAGCGAGGGGAAGTGTCCGTTTCATGGGAATCCTGTGAAGGTGGTGCAGCGGAATGCGGCAGATTGTGAAGCCGACTGCGTTTGTCGTCCAATCCGTCGGGGTCAGCCACTATAATAAGCGGATGCCTCGCGAGACTTCCCACGAATCCCATTCCGACCACGGCGTGCTGCTCGAACCAGCGCGGCCGGAGGTCGTTCCGCCGCCGTTCTATCAGGTGATGCTGTTGAACGATGACTACACCCCGATGGATTTCGTGGTGGACGTCCTGCAGCAGTTCTTCAGCCTGGACCTGGACCGGGCCACGCAGGTGATGCTCCATGTGCATACCCGTGGCCGCGGCATCTGCGGTGTGTTCACCCGCGAAGTGGCTGAAACCAAGGTCGCCCAGGTCAACGAGTACGCACGGATGAACCAGCATCCGCTGTTGTGCACGATGGAAAAGGCCTGACGCCCAGCGGGTCGTCGATCCACGACGCAGCACGCCGGGTGGGTCGCTGCGTTCCATTGGTGGCGCCGCAGCCGGCATTGTGGGTCCCGACCGCCCTTGCACCCATCGCTCTTTTCCGCCTGCCCGGGCCGTGCCGGGCCTGTTCCTGCGTGCGTGTAGGCAGGAGGAGAAGCACGCGGGGCGGGTTCGTTGTAGCGTATGGTCAAGTCGTGCTGACGGAGCGTATGCGCCCACGCTAACGCCGTATGAACGTGGGGTTCCGCTAGGGTGATGGAAAACGTGTGGTCAGGCCGCATATTGTCTTCAACTGCCGCCGGAGTAGAGCATGTTCAGCAAAGACCTCGAACACACCATTGGCCAGTGCTACAAGCGAGCACGGGAAGCGCGGCATGAGTTCATGACCGTCGAGCACCTGCTTCTGGCGCTGCTCGACAATCCATCCGCCCAGGCCGTATTGAAGGCCTGTGGTGCGGATGCAGAGCGTTTGCGCCAGGAGCTGGAGCAGGCCATCGAGGCCTCGGTCTCGCGCCTGGCCGAAGACGATGGGCGCGACACCCAGCCCACGCTGGGCTTCCAGCGGGTGCTGCAGCGCGCCGTCTACCATGTGCAGTCCTCGGGCAAGAAGGAGGTAACCGGCGCCAACGTGCTCGTCGCCATCTTTGGCGAGAAGGATTCGCATGCGGTTTACTACCTCAACCAGCAGGATGTGACCCGCCTGGACGTGGTGAACTACCTGTCCCACGGCATCGCCAAGCTGGGCGAAGAGGGTGAGTCGTCCTCGCCAGCCGATCCCGAGGGTCGGCCCGAAGCGGGAGAAGGGGAGGGCAAGGGCGATGCGCTTGCCGAGTTCGCCAGCAACCTCAACGAGCAGGCCCGCAACGGCCGCATCGATCCGCTGGTCGGCCGTGCCGACGAAATCGAGCGCACGATCCAGGTGTTGTGCCGTCGACGCAAGAACAACCCGCTGTACGTGGGTGAGGCCGGCGTGGGCAAGACGGCGATCGCCGAAGGCCTGGCCCGCCGGATCGTCGAAGGCTCGGTGCCGGAGGTGCTGGCCGATGCGGTCATCTACTCCCTGGACCTGGGCGCGCTGGTGGCGGGCACCAAGTACCGCGGCGACTTCGAAAAGCGCCTCAAGGGCGTGCTCAGTGCGCTGAAGAAGGTGCCCAATGCCGTCCTGTTCATCGACGAGATCCACACCATCATCGGCGCCGGTTCGGCGTCCGGTGGCACGATGGATGCCTCCAACCTGATCAAGCCGGCGCTGTCGTCGGGCGAGCTGCGCTGCATCGGCTCGACCACGTTCCAGGAATACCGCGGCATCTTCGAGAAGGATCGTGCGCTGGCGCGTCGCTTCCAGAAGATCGACATCGTCGAGCCGACCGTGGGCGAGACCTACGAGATCCTGCAGGGCCTGAAGCCGAAGTACGAAGCGCACCACGGCGTGACCTACGCCGACGATGCGCTGCAGGCTGCCGTGGACCTGTCGGTCAAGCACATCAATGACCGCCTGCTGCCGGACAAGGCCATCGACGTGATCGACGAAGCCGGTGCCCGTCAGCGCCTCTTGCCGGACGGACAGCGCAAGGAGCTGATCGACATCGAGGAAATCGAAGCGATCGTGGCCAAGATGGCGCGCATTCCGGCCAAGCAGGTCAGCGCCACGGACAAGGACGTGTTGAGGCACCTGGAGCGCAACCTGAAGATGGTGATCTTCGGCCAGGACCCGGCCATCGAGACCCTGTCGTCGGCGATCAAGCTGGCGCGCTCCGGGCTGGCCAATCCCGAAAAGCCGATCGGCAACTTCCTGTTTGCCGGTCCGACCGGTGTCGGCAAGACCGAAGTCACCAAGCAGCTGGCGCTGCAGTTGGGCATCGAGCTGGTCCGCTTCGACATGTCCGAGTACATGGAAGGTCATTCGATCAGTCGCCTGATCGGTGCGCCTCCCGGCTACGTGGGCTTCGACCAGGGCGGCCTGCTGACCGAGAAGATCGTCAAGACGCCGCACTGCGTGCTGCTGCTGGACGAAATCGAGAAGGCGCATCCCGACATCTTCAACATCCTGCTGCAGGTCATGGACCGGGGTGTGTTGACCGATACGAACGGGCGCGAGGCCAACTTCAAGAACGTGGTGCTGGTGATGACCACCAACGCCGGTGCCACCCAGGCGTCGCGACGCTCGATCGGCTTCACCAAGCAGGACCATGCCACCGATGCGATGGAGGCCATCCGCCGCAGCTTCACGCCGGAGTTCCGTAACCGGATTGATGCGGTGGTGCAGTTCCAGGCGCTGGGCTTCGAGCACATCCTGCGCGTGGTGGACAAGTTCCTGATCGAGCTGGAGATGTTGCTGCAGGAAAAGCACGTCAGCCTGTCGGCCACACCGACCGCGCGCGACTGGCTCGCCCAGCATGGCTTCGATCCGTTGATGGGTGCGCGTCCGATGGCGCGCGTCATCCAGGACAAGGTGAAGCGTCCACTGGCCGACGAGCTGCTGTTCGGCAAGCTGGTCAACGGGGGCCGGGTCAGTATCGACGTGCGCGACAACGAGCTGGTCGTGGAGGCCTTCGCTGAGCCGGAGAAGCTGTTGCCCGCCACCGTGGAGTGACAGCGGGGGCTTGAAGATCAACGCAGTGGCGACCCGGTTGCCACTGCGTTTCTTCATAGGCCGATTTTTTCGATCACCGCATCGCTTACCCGCAGATGGTAGGCGTTGCCCACCTTCCGCGCCTCGTCGGCCTGCGCCCACACCTTGTGCTGTGCAAGGGTGTACTGCGCGCGATCGGTGACAAGGGGGCTCTGGTAATACAGGGCGTCCACGCCGCGGCTGAGCTCGCGCACGGTGGGCCCGGTGATGCTGGACGTGGCGCACGGTGCGGTGTCCACCGTGTGCTCGCCATCGGAGCGGATGAACAGATAGCGATCTACCTGGTCGCGCAGGTCGCAGGCGTCGATGACGCGCTGGGCATCGGCGTGGATGCGGGCCTGCAACGGCGGCGCGTCGAGCACCTGGTTGCCCGCGCGGTCGATGACCTCATCTGTGGTGAGCTGCACGGGCAGCGCGAGATCCTGTCGCATGCCGCGCTGCACGAGGGCGAGATACGTTGCGGCGGGTGTTCCGGTGGCGGGCGCGGTGCCGCCCAGGCCGGGCAGGCGGCCGGGGTTGAAGGCGCTATCGGTGGCATGGGAATAGGCGAGATCGCCCAGGCAGTTGGCCGCTGCCAGCCGTGGCGCACTACCCGGGGATTGCCGTGCCAGGATGCAGGCCGTCAGCTGGTTGCCCAACTGGCGCGCGTCATGGTCTGCGCGGGCCGTGCCGGTCGGGGATGTGGGCGCGGCATCGGCGGCATCGGCCAGTGCGGCGAGGCCCAGACAGAGCGCCGAAGACGCTACACGTGTGGGGCGTACCAGCAGGGCGCGTCGCGGCACGTTGAGGGCCGTGTCCAGCGCAGCGCCTGTCGTGAGAACAGCCTGCAGCACGCCGTTGCCGATCCGAAGCAGCTGGGCCGCGAGCCCATGTGTCGGAGCTTGCGTGGGCGCTTCCGGGGTCCGCGCGCTGCACTGGGGCGGCGGTGTGGCGGTGTGCAGGACGGTGGGCATGCGGGTGAGCTCCAGGGCGCAGGAGGCTCAGTCTGCGCAGGCCGTGGCCCATCCCACCAACAGAAATCGCGCACGCCAAAAGGCCAGCTCGGTGGCTGGCCTTTCTTGTCGACGCAGATGCGCCGGACCGCTTACTTCATGCGGTAGGTGATACGGCCTTTGGTCAGGTCGTACGGAGTCATTTCAACCTTGACCCGGTCACCAGTCAGAATGCGGATGTAGTTCTTGCGCATGCGGCCGGAGATATGGGCAATGATTTCATGACCATTTTCCAGGCGGACACGGAACGTCGTGTTCGGCAGCGTCTCGCTGACGGTGCCTTCGAACTCGATGGAGTCGTCTTTCGACATGTAATCCTGTGCGGTTCAGAGAGCGGCCACGGGGGCCTAAGCCGCAGCATTTTACGCACATGTCGGCGGTTTTGCAAAGATTGCGTTAACCGACAGCAGCGTGGGCATCGAGCCCGGTGCTGTCGCGGGACTACCGCCGTTGCTCAGTCGCGGCCGAGCATATCCGAAGCAGGCACTGAGCCCACCGCGCGGGCCCAGCTGTCGTGTTGCCCGGGCCGCTGCACGGCGTCACGCACATGGGCGAGGAACCGGTCGCGTGGCCAGCGTTCGGCGCCCATGCGCAGCAGGTGGGGATTCTCCACCTGTGCATCCAGGACGGCCACGCCTTGACGGCGCAGCAGCGTCGCCAGCGCCGACAACGCCACCTTGGAGCCGCCACTGAGGGCGCTGAACATGCTTTCGCCGAAGAACATCTGGCCGATGCCGATCCCGTAGATGCCGCCGACGAGCGTGTCGCCTTGCCACACCTCCGCCGAATGCGCGAAACCGAGCCGGTGCAGGTCGACGTACGCCTTCACCATCGGTTCGCTGATCCAGGTGCCGTCCTGGCCGGGGCGGGGCGCTTGGGCACAGGCCCGCATTACCTGTTCGAAGGCGGTGTCGGCGGTGACGATCCACTCCAGGTGGCGCAGTTGGCGGACAAACCGCCGCGACAGATGGACCCGGTCGGTCTGGAAGACCATCCGCGGATCAGGCGACCACCACAGGATCGGCTCATCGCCGCTGAACCAGGGGAAGATGCCGCCGGCATAGGCATTGAGCAGGCGGACCGGCTGCAGGTCTCCGCCGATGGCCAGCAGGCCGGCGGGCTGCTCGAGCGCCGTCTCGGCAGGGGGGAACGGGCTGTCGGCGGGATCGGCCAGACGCCAAGGGAGTTGGCGACTCATTGGATACTGCGCGCCCTGGCGTCTGTCGACCGGCCTTGCTCAACCATCGTGCACATGGGTCGATGCGCCTTTCTCTGCAACCAGCGGTCAGGATAGCGGCCGACCTGTTGACCGTCGAGCGCGCGGACAGCACACGCAGGCTGTTGCGGCCGGGCTGCTGCTGCCGCTCAGTCCGCCGCTTCTTCGTGACGGAACGGCGCATGCTGCGCCAGTTCGCGGTGGTAGCGGCTGACTTCGGTACGCTCCTGTGCGCACCACGGCCGCAGCGCATCGGCAAAATCCGCGTCGGCCATCCAGTGACGGCTGCGGACCACGGTGGGCAGGAAACCGCGCGCCAGCTTGTGCTCGCCCTGTGCGCCGGGCTCGAAGCGGGTGAGGCCCTCCCGCAGGCAGTACTCGATGCCCTGGTAGTAGCAGGCCTCGAAATGCAGGCCGGGCAGGGTGGCCCCGCCCCAGTAACGGCCATACAGCGTGTCGCGGCCGCGCAGGCAGAGCGCGCCGGCAATGGGTTCGCCGTCCTGCTCGGCCAGGAACATCACCAGCCCACGCCCCAGCGTGCTGGCCAAGTGACGCAGGAACGGCTCGGTCAGTGCAGGGGCATTACCGTATTCCAGGAAGGTCTGCAGGTAGAAGCGATACATCGCTTGCAGGTCGGCGCGGCTGGCCTCATCGCCGTGCACCACGCGGAAGCAGATGCCCTGGCGGGCAACCTTGTTGCGCTCCTGGCGGATGTTCTTGCGATGCTTGTGGTTCATCGCGGCGAGGAACTGCTCGAAATCCTGCCAGCCGCTGCTGTTCTGCCACTGGAACTGGATGTCTTCGCGCAGCAGCCACGCCGTACCGAAGGCGGCCTCTTCGTCGGCGCGGTGGAAGTTGATGTGTGCCGAAGACACGCCGAGCGCGGGCAGCGCTTCGACCAGGGCGGCCAGCAGGGTCGCGCGCGTGGCCGGGTCTGCGGCAAGCAGCCGAGGACCGGTCACCGGCGAGTAGGGCACTGCGCCCAGCCACTTCGGGTAGTAGTCGCGACCATGGCGCGCATACGCATTCGCCCAGGCATGGTCGAACACGAACTCGCCGTGCGAGTTCTCTTTCAGGTAGCCCGGGATGGCGCCGACCAGTGTTTCGTCTTCCCACAGCGTGAGGTGCTGCGGCCGCCAGCCCCAGTCTTCGCGCAGACAGCCGTGCTGCTCCATGCCGGACAGAAAAGCATGGCTGACGAAGGGATTGCTGCCGTCGTGCAGGGCGTCCCACTGCGTGGCCGGGAGCGTCTGGAGGTCTTCGAGGAAACGGATCTGCGGCATGCGCACAGGATAGAGCACGGGACTGGGCGTGGGATGCCTTGGCAACGGTGGGTCAGGTGATGTAGCTGCCCGTTGATGCGTTCCTCTGCTCGATTCCTACCGGTCACTCGGATTTCTGAAGTTTCGCCATCGCGTGGCGCACCGGACACTGCAGATGCCACGGGTCCGCCGGCGACTGGGTTCCTCCGATGAACAGGTGTCTTGTGGTGACCATGCAGATACTGTGCACCCTGCTTATGGCAGGGGCTGCGATACCGGCGGTCTCCGCCGGCGACGCTGAGCGCGGGAAGTCACCCCGCGCCCCTGCGACTGATAGTGAGCTGGACGCTTTGCTGACGAGGGAGGCGTTGCGGGTGCTGCGACGACTTCAGCCACTGGAAGGGCAGCGTATCGGCGGTCCTGTGCGTGCCTCAATGGACGTTGATACGGGAGCCATCACCGTGTAGTTCCCCCGCGATTTTCTTCCGGCGGACCCAGAGGGAGGATTTGAAGATCAGCTGGATAATTTCCGCCACGCATTGATACACGTCAGCGCTTTTTACTTTCCTTGACCAGCGGTGGAGTCGACTTGCGGTCGACTCCATCGGCGGCGCGCCTCAGCTCGCTTTACCCTGCGCGTCGAGATAACGCTCGGCATCCAGCGCGGCCATGCAGCCGAAGCCGGCCGAGGTGATCGCCTGGCGGTAGTGCTGGTCGGCCACGTCCCCGGCGGCGAACACGCCTTCGACCGAGGTCTGCGTCGCGTTGCCGCCCAGTCCCGAGCGGATCTCCAGGTAGCCGTGGTTCATCGCCAGCTGGCCATCGAACAAGGTGGTATTCGGGTGGTGGCCGATGGCAACGAAGAAGCCATGGGCCTCGATGTCGCGGGTGCTGCCGTCCTGCACGGACTTCACCCGTACGCCGGTGACGCCGGCATCGTTGCCCAGCACCTCGTC
>Ga0247812_10002176_pt1 | contig 11025 bp, 11 predicted proteins | sample UWRJL149409B1_FD_178011 | JGI IMG/M metagenome (GOLD analysis project Ga0247812, IMG submission 178011) | Plant litter microbial communities from Arlington Agricultural Research Station in Wisconsin, United States - UWRJ-L149-409B-1 | ecosystem: Environmental > Terrestrial > Plant litter >...
TTCTGGGATCTGGTGACCACCACAAAATAGGTTCTCCTTCATTAAACCAGGGAAAAATTCCGCTTTGGTAAGCGAACTTTAATCTTTCCGGATTTAAATCACCACCAATCGCCAGAATACCTTCTTCATCGGCTTCTGAAACGGGAGGAAAAGCTATATCTTCAAATAAATAATACATCTTTTAAAAATTCCAATAATAAAAATCCAAATCCAAACTACACGGTTAATAATGAACGCCAAAAACAAAATTCCAAATCCCAATACACAGAATGATTTGGAATTTGGAATTTATATTTTTTGGAATTTAAACTTATTAGAAAGGCAAATCGTCCGGTTCGTCTTCGTTTAAATTTGTTGCCGGAGCAAAAGCTTCTGCAGCAGGCATTGGAGCCGTTTGTGCAGGACCTTCCGGAGCTAATCTTTCGATTCTCCAACCTTGAATACTATTAAAATATCTAGTTTCTCCTTGTGGATTAACCCATTCTCTTCCTCTTAAATTGATAGAAACTTTAACAGCTTCACCTTGCTTGTAGCTGCTTAACAAATCGCACTTATCCTGAGTAAATTCAATCAAAATATGTTGAGGATATTGCTCGTCTGTTGTAACAACCAACTCTCTTTTTTTGAATGCAGCACTAACTTGTTGCTCTGGATTAACCACTTTTACTTTTCCTGTAACTTCCATCTTCGTCTATATTAATTATTGTTTCTATTCTTATTTTTTGGCTAAAAGCACTTTCCAAGCCGATGAAATATCATCATTATTCAGGTATTTTTTGGCTTCTAAATGAATTTTTTCCTGATCGTCTGAGCTCAAAACTCCTTTCACTGAAAAATTTTCTTTCACAAATATACTAACTTCTTCCGTTGTAGGCAAGGCTTCAATATTACCTAATTTCCCAAGATCATTTCCGTTAAAAACGGGGCTTTCCTTGACGAAATTCGGAATTACATCGACTCCAACTCCTAAAGTAGTTAACGGTTTTGGCACTTCAAAAAGTCCCTGGTTCGATCTTGAGTACCAATTATTTCCAAGTCGAGAAACCAAATCAATTTTATGTTGATCGATACCACCATTTTCATCTAAAACTGCTTCGTGAATATGAATTTTTACCACTTCGCATAAAACTAAATTTCCTGCTCCGCCTTCTGTTCCTAAGGGAATAATCTGCGTGACTTTGCACTCAAACTGTACCGGAGACTCTTTTACACGGTACGGTTTTACCAAATCTGACGGAATTTGTGTTAATCCTGCCTTTATAAATTCGTTTACACCTTCTGCATATTCTGTACTTGCTAATGAAGTTTGATGAACTAAATCATAATTAACCACATTAATAACTACTTCGCGAGTTGCCTCAACATTAAGCAATGTATGTTTGACCGTATTATCGCGTACGCGTCGTGCGGGAGAAAAAATCAAAATTGGTGGATTGGCACTAAATACATTAAAGAAACTAAAAGGCGACAAATTCGGAATTCCTTTTTCGCTCATTGTACTGGCAAAAGCAATTGGCCTTGGTCCTACTGCGCTTTGCAGATAACCATGTAATTTTGCCGTTGGAATCTCATTTGGATTAATGCTAATCATATTTTTTCTTTTTATCCGAACCTCATTTCGTATCTGCAAAAGTAGAGAAATCGTTTAATCCGAAGAAATACTTTAGGACATAAAAACAAAAATCTTTAGCAGATAACAAAATATAAAATGTGTTTATTTCGTTATATTTATACCTCAAAAAAATACCTATGTCTTTTTCCGAAAGAAGAAATACTACCCGTTGGATTATAATTTCCATTTCCTTCTTAATCATTTCTCTGATTCTTTGGAATACCTATATCTTTTTTCAGGTTTTCAAAAACGAAGAAAGATTAAAAATGAATCTCTTAGCCAATGCACAGAAGGCTTTGGTTAATGCAGACGAAAACACCGACTTAGATTTACCACTTGAGATTTTAAACAATAACCATTCGGTTCCTGTAATGCTAACAATGTATGGCGATAAGATTATCAGCTCTGTCAATGTGCCGGAAAGAATAATGGCAGATAAAGAAAAATCGATTTCCTATTTAAATAATCTAAAGCGCGAAAATGATCCAATTGTTATTGAATATGCTCCGGGAAAATTTCAAAAATTATATTATGGAAATTCTGAGCTAATCAATAAACTCAAATATTACCCAATTGCTTTACTATTGATTATCGTTTTGTTTGGTGCCTTGATTTACAATTTTTACAAAAGCACTAAAATGGCCACGCAAAACAAATTATGGGCAGGAATGGCAAAAGAAACGGCTCATCAAATTGGAACACCTCTTTCTTCTTTAATTGGTTGGGTTGAAATTTTAAGGACGGAAGAAATCGATCCATCCATAACATTAGAAATTGAAAAGGACATTGATCGATTGCAAACTATTACAGACCGTTTTTCAAAAATTGGTTCAGTTCCTGCTTTAGAATTACACGATATTGTTTCTGAAACTTTAAGTACTTACGAATATCTGCAATCCCGATTTTCAAAACAAGTCACTTTTTCTTATCACACTCCAAAAGAGCCTGTTTTTGCCATGATCAATCCAACGCTTCATAGCTGGACTATTGAGAATCTTGTTAAAAATGCCATTGATGCTATGAAAGGAAAAGGAACTTTAGATCTTCAAATTGAACAAGATGCACATCATGTAAAGATAAATGTAAAAGATTCAGGAACCGGAATTGCTAAAAAGCAATTTAAAACCATTTTCGAACCTGGTTTTACAACCAAAAAACGCGGTTGGGGATTAGGACTTTCTTTGACGAAAAGAATTGTAGAAGAATATCACCGGGGAAAAATAAAAGTTTTACATTCTGAAATTGGAAAAGGCACTACATTTCAAATTTCACTAAATAAAAAAGAGCAGTAAGTAATTTACTGCTCTTTTTTATTTTATTTGGGAATCTATTACAAATTCGCCTGAATGCTTTTTGCCAAAGCCTCAAATTCATCTTTAGTAAGGGATACTTTATTGTGAAAACGCATTTCATCCATATGATTTAAAGGAATCAAATGAACATGCGCGTGAGGAACTTCTAAACCAACAACAGCCATACCAACTCTTTTACAAGGAACTGTTTTTTCTAAGGCAATTGCAACTTTTTTAGAAAACTTCATTAATCCTAAATACAATTCATCATCCATATCAAAAATCTTATCGATTTCTTGTTTTGGAATACAAAGCGTGTGCCCTTTTGCATTTGGATTTACATCTAAAAAAGCCAAATAATTATCGTCTTCAGCAATTTTATAAGAAGGAATTTCTCCGTTTACTATTTTCGTGAATATGCTCATTGTTTAATTTTTAAAAATCTAATAGTGAGATTGCTTCGTTGCTCGCAATAACTTAGTCTCTTGAAATTTCAAGAATTTCAAATTTCAAAACTCCGTTTGGAACCGTGATTTCGGCAACTTCTCCAACAGACTTCCCAAGTAAACCTTTTCCAATAGGAGATGTTACTGATATTTTTCCAGTTTTAAGGTCAGCCTCACTTTCAGCAACAAGCGTATATGTCATTTCCATTCCGTTGCTTTGGTTCTTAATTTTTACATTAGAAAGCACCAATGCTTTCGAAACATCCAATTGTGATTCGTCAATTAATCTGGCGTTAGAATATACTTCTTCCAGCTTAGCAATTCTCATTTCTAATAAACCCTGTGCTTCTTTTGCTGCATCATATTCGGCGTTTTCAGATAAATCACCTTTGTCTCTTGCCTCTGCTATATCTTGAGATGCCTTCGGACGCATTACACTTTTTAAATGCTCCAACTCATCTTTCAATTTTTTTAATCCTTCTGCGGTATAATAAGATACTTTACTCATAACTTCATCGTTTATATAAATACAAAAAATCCCATCGGGACGGGATTTTGTATTACAAATATACTATTATTTTTAATAGTACATAATTATATGTTAATCATATAAAATTCAAAACTAAATAATTTATTTTTGTCTCACCAATTCTTATTAAAATCCATGAAAAAATTCTGGTTACTAATCGTATTTGTTTCCGTCCTTTTCTCTTGTAGCGATAGCGAACGAAGCAATAAAAATCCTAACATACCAAATTATTCTGTTAATTTGTCTGTAGATATGAATTTGCCTGCCTATTCAAATCTTAAATTTGTAAGCAATGGTGTTATTGTTCCTAATTATGGAGCAAAAGGAATTATTATCTTTAATGCAGGAAGCAGTTACAATGCTTTTGATGCAGCTTGTCCTAATCAGGCTTTAAATTCCTGTACCGCTATGACTATAAATGGAATCAATGCTGTTTGTTCCTGTGACAAATCAGAATATAGTTTATTTACAGGACTTGGAGGAAAGGAATATCCTCTAAAACAATATAAAGTAGAAGTTGTAGGGACTGTAATTCATGTCTATAATTAAAAACAAAAAGCCTGAAAATTTAAAACTTTCAGGCTTTTATATTTCAAAATATTTTTAGAATTTCAAAGTCAGTCCTGCTAAGAAATTAATTCCCGCCTGTGGATAATAATATGGATAAACATCCCACATGTATCCATTTGAAACATATTTCTTATCTAAAATATTATTTACCAATCCTGTAATCATTATTGATTTGAAGACAGATTTTGGTTTAATCTCATAAGACACATTCAGATCGTTTACAAAGTAATCAGCCAATTTTGCTGATGGCAATTCGATATTGTTCATGTATTGTTCCCCAACATATTTCTGCAATAACGAAATATCCAAACTTTCAAGCGGGCTGTATACAATTATATTTCCTGCTATTACTTCTGGTGAATAGGCAATTTTTGTTGTGCCATAATGTTGTCCTTCAACAGCCAGATCAACATTTTTATTACTGCTTAAAGTGAAGTTTGGACGAAGCAAAAATTTCTCTGAAAGTTTAATTGTCGCATCTACTTCAAAACCTAAACGGTAACTTTTATCAGTATTGGAGCGAATTGGCGCACCAACATCGTCTAATGTTCCGGTTAAAATCAGCTGATCTTTGTAGGCCATATAATAGAAATTAGAATTCAGTTGAAATTTCTCAGAATTGAATCTCCAGCCTAATTCAAAATCATTTAGTTTTTCCGGTTTAACATTTCCGCCTTCATAATCCGTTCTGTTTGGTTCACGATTCGCTCTCGCGTAGGAGAAATAAAGCGTATTTTTTTGATTGATTTCATAATTTAAACCCGCTTTCGGATTAAAGAAATTGAAATTATCATCAACTAAACCCGTTTCTGCACTATTGGCTTTGTATTTTACATTTCTGTATTGCAAATCGCCATAAAAGCTTAATTTTTCTGTGAATTGATAATTTGCTTTCGCGAAAATATTCCCATCTGTTTTAGTGGAAAAATCATCGTAATAATGATCGCCTAATTCCGATTGAGAAGCATATCTCGCCCAAATTACTTTTCCGAAATGATCGCCTTCGTATTTATTCCAGCCTCCGCCAAAAATAACATCCAGCTTTTCATCTTTGTATTTTACAGAAAAAGTGGTTCCGTAAAAATCATTGTCTAACCATTTTTGACGTACTAAATCTGTTGTATTCACCGCACCAACTGGCAATAAGCCATAGTCGGTCATATCTGCATCTTCTTTGTAGTTTTCGTAATACCCTTTTCCTTTTGTATAATGAATAGCGAGGTTTGAGCTCCATTTATCTGAGAATGATTCACTCCAATGCAATTGATAATGATCTTGTTGATAGTTATCAGTTTCATTATCATAATAACGAGTAATCCCGGCTTCATCAGTATATTCTCCCGAGGAATTATAAGTTCGGTTTTTATTTAGCTTTTCAGCATCAATTCCGTTCCAGGATTGGTATGTTTTTTCTGTTCCGCCAAAAACCAATGCCTTAATTAAAGTGGTTTTACCAACATAAGTTCCTTGTAAAAAATACGATTTCAAATTAGAACTCGCTCTGTCTACATAACCATCCGATTTAATTCTTGACAAACGTCCGGCCAATTCAAAGTGATCGTTTAATAAACCAGTGCTGAATTTTACAGTGTTTTTTTGAGAATTGAAACTTCCATAAGAACTTGAAATTTCACCATTTGCTTTTGAAGCATAATTATCTGTCAACATATTTAAACTGGCACCAAAAGCACCCGAGCCATTGGTTGAAGTTCCAACACCACGCTGTAATTGAAGACTTTCTACAGAAGAAGCAAAATCAGGCATATTAACCCAAAATGTTCCCTGACTTTCAGCATCATTGTATGGAATTCCATTAATGGTAACATTCACGCGTGTTGCATCGCTTCCGCGGACACGAATTCCGGTGTAACCCATTCCGTTACCAGCATCAGAAGTTGTAACTACAGAAGGCATATAATTCATCAAAATTGGAATATCCTGACCCAGATTTCTATATTTGATGTCTTTTTTATCCAAATTACTAAACGTAACCGGCGTTTTTGCAGTAACACGAACCGCTGAGACCAAAACCTCATCAAGAGAATTTACCTTTGTAGAGTCCTGCGTTTGTGCGAAAGAAAATAAAGTTGAGAAAATAGAGAATAGAATAAAGAAAATAGATTTGATTCGTCTAGTTTTTAGAAACTTAGAACCTTTGTAACTTAGCACCTCAGCACCTTTAAAAAATGTTTTCATCCGTAAAAAAATTACGAATAAAAGGGGGAATTATTCTTTTTTGTTAAATTAATAAATGTGTTTCTTACGACAAAATATAGTGTGCACGCTAACAATTGTCGTTTTTTCCCTTAGCAACATTACTTGCTCAGGTTCTTTGGGTATGATCTCAGCTCGTTATTTAGAGCACCCCTTTGAGACAGTGCAAATGTAGTGTTAAAAAACAAATTCCAAAAATTAAATTCCAAATCTCAAAAAATTAAATTCCAAAAAAAGCAAATTCCAAATTCCAAAAAACTCATGCTAAATGGTTTTAAATTGGAATTTGGAATTTAATCTAAGTTTGGCTTTCTTCTTGATTGCTTTATTTCAGAAATATTCTTTTTATCTTTAATTCGTTTCTTTATTACAGATTTAGGAATCTTAGTTGCTTTTCGGACTTTCGGGACATGTAATCCTTTTTTGATGATATCTAAAAACCGTTTTACGACAATATCTTTATTTTTTAACTGGCTTCGATCTTCATCGCAATTTAAAATCAGAATATTTTCAGTTGTTAATCTGGATGTAATATTCGTCAATAAAAGTGCTTTTTCTTCTTGAGACAAGGCTTGCGAGGTATTCAAATCAAAAGTTAGCACCACTTTTGATGATACCTTATTGACGTTTTGCCCTCCCGCTCCACTGCTTCGCACGGCCTTAAAACTTAACTCTGATATGATTTTTTCAATATCCATTACTGTGGCTGATGTGGAGCTTTTAATAAATCATTTACCGTCTTAACAGGATTAAAGGTTATTAGTGGAACTGCCACAAAAACGGTTAGCCAGTTGGCCATTGCACCATTCCATAAACCTGGCAATTCATAGCTTTTCACTGCTTTTCCTTCAAAGTTCTTTTCTACAATAAATCCTGCTTCCTGATCTACAAATTGTTGTAAATCAAATTTTTCATTTTTATAATTTCTAATTCCGCAAACTAAATCTACAGGATTAAAATGTGTGGCCTCCTTTAAAATATTATGTTGTTTTTTATTACTAACATCAACCTGAGAAGCTTCTACAATTTGCAAAGAAACAATACCTTTGTTATTCGTTACCCAAAATGGTCCACCCCCTGGTTCTCCTTCATTTTTAACCATTCCACAAACACGAATTGGGCGGTCCAGCAATTCTTTTACCTTCGAAATTTTATTTTCAAAAGTAAATTTATTAAAATCATTGGTCATTTCAATATTGAGTTTATCCGATAAAAACCGAATGATTTCATCAATATTACCTTCTTTAATTTCCTGTTTTTCAATTGCTTTAAGATAACTAAAAACTTTTTGCTGAATTTCAATTAGAACACCTGCCAAAGCTTTTTTATATGACGTAATTTTCTCAATATGATTTTGAATTACATTGTCTATGTTTTTGACAAAAATAATATCTGATTCGAGCTCATTTAAGTTTTCAATTAAAGCACCGTGTCCGCCTGGTCTAAAAACCAATGCGTTATGCTGATTATCTCTCACAACATTGTTATCTAGATCAACAGCAATCGAATCGGTCGCTTTATTTTGATATGAATAATTAATGTTAATTCGAATTTCTGAATTCCTTTCTACTTTTTCCTTCACAGCATCAATTGCTTCTTCAAATAAATTTTGATGTGCTTGTGTCACTGTAAAATGAAGATTTGAAAACTGATTTGACGAAGCATAATGTGCACACTCGTTCAAATGTTCTTCAATAGGATTAGCAATATGAGTTTTATATTTATGAAAAGGTAAAACTGCTTTTGGTTTATTCGCAAAATCAAAATGATCACCAGACAACAGTAATTTAATAAAGTAATAATTTTTAAAATCCCTGTCTAAAGTATCAAAATCAATATAAATTTCTTTTAGTTTTAAATATACAGCTTCAAAAAAAGGAAGCTTTTCCATTGCCACTATAAAAATAGGTAGCTCTTTATCTTTTTTTCTATTGATATAAGCATTTATAGTTTCTTTTTCAATATCAAAATCATTTAAAAAAGTTCTCAAGAACTTAAACATTCTTGTTGCGGCTCCGGAGGCAGGAACGAATTTTTTTAGTTTCAGATTTCCTTTTTGACTGTCAAAGAAATTGGCTTTTTCCTCAAATTCAGCTTCTGAAAATGACAAAATACCATTGTTAATAGTTGCCGGACTTACTAAGTTACTTTTTGCTATTCCGTTTTCAAAAATATTTAATTGCTTTAAAATAGTTTCAAAAGAAATTCCATGATCATACACCTGAAGAAAATCTTCAGTAGAAAAACCACGTTCTTTGGCTAAAGCTAAATCGGCTACAATTGCAGTTGCTTTTGCCAAACGACTTTTTTTATTGCCCGAAAGGATAATAAATGGCTTTTTAGTATCAATTAAGGTTTGTTTAAATACAGAAAACACTGTTTCTCTACCATCTGGAGTATCTCTGATATCATCTTTTTCCCAAGGCACATCAATGTCCGTTAGAAAAAATAAATCGTATTCATGTTCCAGTGCTGCTTCATTTAAAAGCGGATCACAGAAACCATAATACATTTCAGAAAAAACTTTGGTAACCATTAAATTGGTATCACAAAACAAAAATTTCTTTGCTGTAGAAAGTTTTTCATTTTCTAATGCAGTCTGGCCATATGCAATAGGAAGCATATCCTCAGCAATACAAATGTGTTGATTTTCTTCCCATTTTTCTTGTAAATAGTCACGTGCAAACTCAGGAACCCATTCGGTTTCATAGTAATCTGCAAGTTGTTTCGCTAAAGTAGTTTTCCCTGTACTTTCAGGACCAAATAAAGCGATTTTTATGATATTTGTTTTTTGTTGTCTAAGATTTTTCTCCATTCTAAATAAGCTGAAATAGCCAAAATTGTAAAAATTAAATATTGTAATGACAACATCCCTAAGCCACGATAAGCATAAAGAGGTACTACAATAATATCGCCAATGATCCAAAGTGTCCAGTTTTCGATTTTTTTTCTGGCCATATACCACATTCCTGCGAAAAATATTCCCGACGAAATCATATCAACATAATTGTCACTTTTGATCTCATAATCGAAATATTTATAAATTCCGAAAACTACAAAAACGGTTACAAAAAATAATACGATTCCGATTATTTTTTCATTAAAACTTGTACGGGTAATTGGCAAATTATCATCCGTTGTTCCGCCTTTTGCCCAGACGTACCAACCATAAATACTCATTACCGAGAAATATCCATTAATAATCATGTCGCCAATATAACCTGCAATATATAAAAGATATACCGAAATTACCGTGGCAATCAAACCGGTGGGATACACCCAAATATTCTCTTTTTTAGCAAACCAAACACTTAATATTCCAAAAACAAAAACCAAAAACTCTAAAGCAATATGCCATAATGGAGCATTTTTGTAACTGTCAAGAAAAAAATCAATCATTTGGTTTGGTTGTTTGGTTATGATTTAGGCTTCAAAAAAATGGCTGTCGTTTTCAAAAGCAGTTCCAATCACTACTAAATCGGCGCCAGCATTATAAGCATTCTGAATTCCGTGCAAATCTACAATTCCTCCGCCAACAATTATAGGAATTTCAACATTTTGCGCAATTAACTCTATCATTTTCAGAGGCACCGCATTTTTAGCCCCGCTCCCAGCTTCTAAATACATCAATTTATTTCCTAGCATTTCTCCGGCTTGCGCAGTTGCTAAAACCAAATCAAAATTTTCGCGATTAAGGGGTTTTGTTTTACTCACGCGGGCCACCGCGGTTTCATTGCCGCTTTCTATCAAAATGTATCCTGTCGAGATAACTTCAAGATTTGTCTTTTTTAAAATTGGCGCCGCCTGAACCTGATATTCAATTAAATAATCCGGATTTCGTCCAGATAATAACGCCAAGAACAAAATAGCATCTGCCTGAGGTGAAATCTGCGACGGATCGCCAGGAAATATCACAACGGGCAAATTTGTTTTTTGTTTCAATTCAGATAGTAAATCTTCTAAAATGGTAGCCTGCACAATACTTCCTCCCACAAAAATATGTGTTGCCGGTGATTGCTTTATTCTATCTAATAAATGATTTAAATTTTCCCATACAATTTTATCGGGATCTAAAAGTATGGCCAGCAATTTTTGACCATTCTTTTTAGCTTCTAAAATCTGTTGGTGTATGTTGACTATTCTTTGTTTCATAACGGGCGTAAAAGTAAAAGTTTTTTAATGCAGAAGAACTATTTTGAATGAATTATATTTGTACAATAGCTTTTGATAACTAAACAAATGAAAGCATGATTGCTTCTGAATTGTTAGAAAAATATGGCGCTTTAAAGAAGTCTTTCGACAAAAATGAAATTATTTTTGTCGAAGGAAATTTACCAGCGCATTATTATCAGATTATTTCCG
>Ga0247812_10002177_pt1 | contig 11021 bp, 9 predicted proteins | sample UWRJL149409B1_FD_178011 | JGI IMG/M metagenome (GOLD analysis project Ga0247812, IMG submission 178011) | Plant litter microbial communities from Arlington Agricultural Research Station in Wisconsin, United States - UWRJ-L149-409B-1 | ecosystem: Environmental > Terrestrial > Plant litter >...
AACTTATGAGCCGAGCAACAGAGGCAGAATTAGACGCAACACACAAGGCATATAAGGCAGCTGAACAGAAATACCACGGGCTTAAGAAAAAGTATGCGACTGAAAAGGACTACGCAAAGAAGCTTCAAATTGCTACTACAGCGGTTGCTGCTGTCACCGAGTAAGTGGTTCCTATTATCCGGTGGCTTTCCCAAGCGAGTTCAAGTTATACAGATATTAATAAAAATTATAGGGAAATCGCAGGCCGAACAAAGGCACAGCCAATGTGGGCAGCGCTAGGTAGAGCTGCGTCAGTCTCTGCTAATCATCAAACGGAATTGGATACTACAAAGGCGTGTCTTACTAACTGGCAAAAGAAAAAGTCTGATGCTGCTAGGAGAGTTCCAAGTGCCGCTAGTAGTAGTGGTAATTGCTAGATTTTTGGAGCTCATATGTTACTTGAGTTGATCATTAGGGTACGGATTATATAAGCTGCTTGTTGCTTTTCAAGATTTGAAATGCAAGGTGTTAGGAGTATAAGGCGTTAGGATTGGGGGTTGGCTCAATTCATTAGATACTGCGCTGCTAACTATTGCTGGGAGTTCTATTTATTCTTCAATTTGATACACTACCCAAACTTGTCGTTTTGATGATATCGTACTTGATTCATACATCCCTGGTACCAGATAAAGAAAATACTGTGTCCCTGGCTCAACTTTTACAAGATCATGACATTAAATCATGAAATATACCTTACATACTCAGTAAATCATAATACTTATAGCAGCTTGTCATCTCCACGATCTCCCTTGTGGGCCATAACAACCGCATCGCCATGATCAACACTCGACAAGTACTTCTTGAAATTATCGCTCATCTCCACAACCTTCTCGAAGTGACTAGACATTGTTAGTAGGTAATATCAGGTAAGATGAAGAAGTGACTCACTCTTGTCTCAATTCAATGTCAAGGCCCTTTCCTTCAACCTCACCTTCCTTTGCACCGCCGCTGTTAATCCTTTTCTTTTGGTTCGTCGCTGCCTCGTATTCGGCCAATGCAACTGCTGTTTGGAAAGCATTTCTAATCTCTCTACCATTCCACTCTGTATCTTTAAGAACGTCCTCGCTGAGAATATATTTCTTCGCTCCGGCTTTAACACAAACCTCGCCAGGCCGCTCGGTCTCCAACTTCTTGAAGAATTGAAGCCAGATGCGCTTGCGTCCCTCCGTATCAAGAGGCTTATAGCCAATATAGACGTGGATTCGGGAGAAGAATGCCGGATCAAAATGACCCACGCGATTCGTAGTGAGGAAGAGAATACCTTTGTAGTACTCCATGGCTCTCAAGAACACAGAGACAAGTCCGTTTCGTGTCAGGTCGTTCACTTCACGTCGCTCCAGGTACACGTCTGCCTCGTCGATCAACATGACAGCGCCCCAAAGCTCAGCCAGCTTAAACCACTTCCACAAATTTTCTTCGACAGTGTACTCATTTGTGCCAATGTCACCACAAGTCAAGCTGAGCAATGGTCGTGAGGTGAACTCTGCTACGCACTCTGCCGTAAAGGTTTTACCAGCACCTGGAGGACCGTGCAACAGGAATATCTGCCCCTCTCCTTTATTTGGGATTGGGTCAGCCGACCAAGTGCTCTCTCTGCTCACAACTCCAGGACTTCTCTTTGAGCTCGTGTACTTGTGCACAAGGGCTTTCACCAGGTCCAGCTTATCAGCGGGGAGCACCAAGCTCTCGATTGCCTCCGTCTTGATCCTTGGCTCCTGGCAAAAGTCAACATCCAGGGCTTGCCATTTCTTGGATTTCAGATCGAAACCCATGATGCGGCGAGGAAGCAAGAAGTAACGGTGACGAGAACGAGTTCCATCTGGCAGCGTAATCGTGAGATCGCGCTCCTCAGCTGGGTCAATATTCTCGTATTTCGACCACCCGGAGCTGCTGGAAGCTGCTTTACGAGTTTCAGCGCATTGGTCACAATTGCAGTCGTAATGTAGGTTGTCAAGAATTCCAGAGCTGTCATCATCCACTCCAAGATTGGGAGCAGGGTGGGGATCTATCTCTTCATATGAAGCGTATGTGTAAAATGATCCCTGGTCAACAATTACCCGACCGCTGTGATGTCTCTTTGGTTTCTTTTCGGCTGGCATACTGAACCCGTTATAGTCCATCTGTTTTCCAAGGAGCATACTGTAGTACTTTTCTCCTCGATCCTCAAGTCGTTTTCTTGGGGAAAGTTCAGGCTGGGAGTCCAAAAATGATGCAGGGAAAACCTTCAAAGACGTAATCTCACGCTCGCCCTCGTAAGGGCCAATTGTGACCTCATGAGCTCTACGTCCAACCTTAATGCCATTAAAATCAAGAGACCACATTAGCACCTTCAGAGGCATTGGTGTTCCCCACTTTCGGTTTTCCGTGACAGGTTCACTGGATTGCACGACGAAACCACCGCGTTGCTCATCAATTTGTGCGTATACATCAGTTCCTGGCTTGTATAGCATCCACAACATCTCGAAAGTAGCCACAGGCGTTGGCTTGACATAGCGGGCATCTTCCTCTAATATTTTTGACCCTAAGTTGTCCTCCAAATACTTCAGGAGAATTTGAATATGATGCTTCGTCTCGGCGTCGTCGCTAGCATGCATGTACTCTCGAAGATCTTGGCGGTAATGAACTAACATAGAGTATGGTTCTTTCAAAGTGATGGTATCACCTAGAAGAGACTGGCCGGGGTAGTAGGTGACAATGGAACGGAGGGCCTTGATAAGTGATTCAGAGTGGATGATCTACGTTTACATTAGCAAAAGGCCTCAAAATTACTACGAGTGAACTAACCAGCTCTTTCTCTTCCATTGACCGCTCATCAAAATCTTTCATTGGTTCACCATCAGGTCCGAGAAGCTTTTCTTCCTCGATCTCCTCTCGTCGCTTTTTGCCTTTTTTGAGTGTGGGAAACCAAATTGTAACAGTATAGAGAACCTCGATGACTGGAACCTCGCCGTCACTGTATTCCGTTTTCTTTAGCTTGTAAGGCTCGCTTAAGATTTTGGTGCCCTTGAGTGTGCCTGAGAAGTCTTTATATTGCACTTTGTAAAGAATTTCAGGACATTTGCTGTCTTCTTCCTTCACCTCTTTTTCAGCATCGCTGGAGGTGGTTTTCTCTGGAGGAGGTGATACATCGTTGTCAGACTTGACAACAACGAACTCATCTCCAGCTGAGGTCTTTGATGTAGCCATGTTTGGGGGGAGCGGGTAGGTGTGAACGTTGGAAATTGTAGTTAAAATGAGCACGAGAAGTATGAGCGAGTTGAAGAATGATTGATATTTTTGATAAGAAATCTAGAGAAATGAAGAATTAATAGCTACTTAGTGATATGTTCCAGGTCCAGTCTAATAAGAGGCACAGCGGCTGCCTACGTGTTGAAGGAGCTGAAGTGTAGCTCGGTGTAGGTAAATCTAACCGCTTTGGAGCTACTATGGGCCTGTTGCCTTTGCCCCAAGCCCAACCGAGATGCACGACACATTGATGCGCTGGCCGTACATCTGTATTGGCTACTCTCAGTAATACACCACACCAGCTGAAACATATCTGTTGGTGAGGTGTGAGTCAAGCGAACCATGAGCGGGCGATTGACATCAATGCGAAGGCGTGAGTCTTCACCGAGTCCCACCAAGTCTTGGCCAAACAAAGCCAATGAGATTCACATGATATATCAACATCTTGATTTCTCCTTACTGGGTTGGTATTATATCTGAAACATAGATTCCTCATCAGTGCGAGGTTTGCTCTTAACCGATCCCAATTTATTTTATTGAAATGTAGTTATTACTGTCACCACTTCGGTGTAGACTGCAATGTTATTGGTGTAAGGGGTTTAAGCGAGCAGGCTGCTGCTTGGTTCCTTGAAAATCAATACAGGTGATCTGTTTGTATTAATCCTAGAGAAAGAGTGAGTAGGGAGATGGTGATTAAAGCCAATACCTTTTTTGAACCAAGCCTACTGCATTTTGCACAGCACAATATTTTAATATCTCTCTTTCATAAATTTGTCATAAGCTCGCTAAAAATCGGACATATTGTTGCACATGAGTTTTATGACTTCCTTGGATGATATGGCACTTTTGCATTGCACAGGTGATATCCTGTATATCCATAATATAAGAGTGTAGTATCCCTGGGGCTCATTGATATGCACTCTAGTTATTGGTAACATCACAAAATATTTTTAAATGTGACAATTTTGGCCAATGTGATCATTACTTCTTTGAGGTCATAGAAAAGAGAATGTGAAGCACACTTAGTCTCAAATGAAGATATCAATGCATGGATACTCACTATATGGAGCCCGTTCTCCAGGGTGCACCTCCAAACAAACAATCCACCACAAATTTAGTTGGCCAAATTCCTGAATACTACAGGAGACTGTAGAATAACTCTGAGTTGCTCGTGTAAAACACTTCCGAATCGCTAGACCATGAGCAAAACTTTAGGTTTTTCAACCCGGAATCATTACTAGGATTGAAACTGAGGTGTATGTCTTCTTATAGGGTTAGAATAGTATCAGGAATGGGAGAGAAAGCTGGCAAGAGAAGCAATTTTGTTGACAAAAGGAGCTTGTTCCATGCTTTAGATCCGGAACACTCTAGCTATTTTGACCCAAAAATCTATCCGTTCTAAACACCAATAAATACTTGAACACAAACGATTTGAGAGATGGTTTCAGTACTTTACCTTCTCGAATCGAAAGAAGAAAACCTCAAGCTAGAGTCAATAGTATCGAATATTTACAGTCTCGTATCTCGCAGTGTGGGTACAGTATATAATTCTACCAGCAGGCCATCCCAGGAACTTCCCATATTTGACTCTTAATCCTAAAGGCTAGTTTGATCTGACGGAAAAGCCCAAGACTGACATTAATGCCTCTCTTACCAATAAGTGAGATGGCTGTGGCCATTGAAGAGGCTGCAGCAGAAGGTTGGAGTTAATGGGATATTCATCTATGTCTGGCACATAAAAACATTGTGTTCTTTTATAGTCTATGAGTGAGTTACGGGCTTGAGTACTGCAAAATATGTTACAACGTGAGGAGCTTGCTCAGCGAAGGAATTTTGTTTTTAAATTTACATGCAAACAGGAATCTAATATAGGTACATGATCCTCATAATCAACCCAAAGCTAATTGTTGAGCCTCAATCCGATCATCGTGTTCACAGAGTACCAAGAAATTGGTGGTGTTGAGTGATAATAATCCAGCCCAGGCGGCAGGCTTTTCCGCAATGATAAGCTTGTTACCCCATGACAGGCCTCCATCATCGCTGGTGATGATTTTGACGTAAGCGTTTCGATGCCACATTCCTTCCAATTTCTCCTCGTCTGTCATGAAGCTGACAACCAATGTTTTCCCTACTAAAGCAATCGACGGCGCGCCTGCGTTTCTCTCTGTTCGATATATAGTTAGCAGAGTAATCTCTCATAAAGGAGAGTAATGGAAAGGGACAGTAATGCCTCTGAACTTCAGAAATGAAGAGTCAAAGATACGTACTCAAGCTATTCGGGGCACCCGCATCACCAAACCAGGAGTCGTATATCAATCTCCTCTCCCCCCAAGTATTCCCATCATCTCTCGATGTCACACTCCACACCTCAAACCTCGCCTCAAAAACAGTTCCGTCACCCTTCTCCTCCACCGTCTCAAAGATCGCCATCAGATGCCCTGTCCCTGGCACAACTTCCTGAATCCCAATCATCCCGTCCCTTGTCACTAAATCCTTTCCAGTTACAATCTTCGCATCCGACCACGTAACACCTTGATCATGGGAAACCCGCATAAGATTATCCTGATCTCTCCCTCCTCCAAGTTCCCTTGAATAGAAGAATTGCAAATTCCCGGAATTTGAAAGCCGCAGAAAGGGTTCCCAGTTACCGTTCGCTGTTCCCGGCTCTTGTGTTGGTGTACTTAGATATTTCCATGTTTTCCCATCGTCGTCACTGTGGTATATCATGAGACGGAAATATAGATAACCTTCATTCTGTCCGCCCGGTTTCTCTTCTGCATTGAGAGCTTCCGGCGCTTTGGTGTGCGCGCGAAATGCGCAGAGTATACGGCCAGAGGGCAATTCGAAGAGAAATCCATTGTCGAGTGGTGTGGCTTCAGAAGCTGGTTTCGAAAGAACAATTCCATGAGGAGCCCAAGATACGCCCTGATCTAGAGAGACCGCGAGCTGGATGGCATTTTCGGGATCGTAAACCGTGAAGGAGGCTAGAAGGATTCCGGAACGAAGCTTGATAGCCCGTGGATAGGTCTGCTTTCCTGGTTGGGGATAGAGGAGACTTGGGGTGCCGATGAGGCTGGGCTTAAGGATTGGTGGGGTTGTGAAGCTGAGAACGCCGCTGGCGCCATGGATCAAACGGTTGACATGGGAGTCTGGTCGCAGTGTGCCTGAGGCCAGGAAGTAGAGGAGAACGATTAAGAAGACTGCAGCTCCTAACGTTCTTGGTATTCGCAACATGATTTCAATGAGTGGATTTGTTTATGTCTGTGGCATGATTGTGTTTTTGCTTCAACAGCAAGTCTTGAAGACCTGCTTGCGGCAAGAGCAGAGCTAGGAAAATCGGGGATGTACAGTCCAGTTTCACATTGCTTTTAAACTGGGTTGTTCCCGCGAATTCTCTTCCAGTTGGTGAATATGCCAGACACAAGTTACACTTTTAATTCTAAGCTAGTGAACGGGGCCAAATCAGGGGCGAGTTGAGTTGACTTTGTCGATCGCCAATCTCTGGGCCTTGCTTTGGTAGCTTCGCAAGGGAGGGAGTAGGGAGGAGGGAGGATCCGTTTTGGCTCCCGTCAGTACGTAACCGCGATGGTATCGAGCCTTCTTATCGATCTTCAAGAACTATGAAAATTCAACTGCAATGACTGCTGAAAATAAGCGCTATAGTTTAGAGCGTACTATTATTAAACATGTCTTCTAAATATAGCAGGAGGTCCTTCAAAAGGAATAACCCCCGGGAAAAGATCTTCAAAGCTTTATTAAGAACACAAAAAGGGAATTGAGCCAGCCAGTTCCATATTCTCCATTATCACAAATTTTATTCCCACGAGTTTTGAGTAAGGTTAGAAACATAACTGCCGGCAGAGAGGTTCTTTACGCTCTATCCATACCTGGTGACTGTGATTGATTAAGAAAGGAACTCCAATGTATGTACGTCAAGAAGAAGAGATTATGGGAAGGAAGAGGCGACGGATGAGAAATCCTGTGTAATCAGAACAAGATACGCAAAAGAAATGTGGAACTTCAATTGCTTTGCCCTTAGAAACCGTTGATCATCCTGTCCGAATCTAAACGTATTCAGGAGGGACAAAGGTGCTGGCTTTGGGATTTTGCTGTAGAAACATTTTGCGTCTCTTTGCTTCCCAGCAATAACTGTGAGTACGACTTGCATATTGCACCTTATGAACTCCACTGACTGTATTTATTTACCAAACAAGCGAAGTTATGAAAATAAGCTTCTCCTTTACAGAATGCAGGTAGATATAGCACATAAGACAATTGCTCGCAATATTTACACACCAAAAGCGGTTGTGTAATCATATGATAGTTACAACTCCCCATAAATAAATAAGTGGGGCGTTCGAGAGATTAAGCAAGATTGTGGAATTGCAATGAGAAGATGCATATGCGCTGTGAACCAGCATTTTGTGAATTTTCCTACTGGCCAGTAGCCGGACTTGTTGGTAAATATAACATTTGGCATTGACTCATGAGTGCACCTCCGTACATGCAGTGAATCAAAACCTTGACATATGTAGCTCTGCATAAACAGTTGGAATGCTGCTCGGCGACCTATTTGGGCCTAGGAATAGCTTTCTTATTGGCGCGGAAGAGTTAACTTATAGAATATTGGGTGAGATACGGGTTACATCGTGAAAGACGCATCTTCTTAGATCAGCATGTTCAGTAAATCTAGACTCTACCAGTAGATTCAAGAAATACATTACTACTTGCTAGCGCCTGTTTGAAAAACATATCACTCTTATGACAATATTTAGCTATATATTTTCAAAAATATGACAGACAGGAACGCCTTTTCTCTCTTTCCCGTCACACTCGAGGATGTCCCAACTCTCGCGAAGTACAGTGCTGAAGCGTTTCTGGTGGATCGTCAGACCCAGATGAAAGGCCTTGCAAAAGTGCCCTACGATCTAGAGGATGTTGCAAGATCTCACATGTCTGATTTCTTCATAGATCCAGCCTATCTGAAGCATAGTCGGCTTATCAAAGCGGTCGACAATACCACTGGAGAAATCATGGGCCACGCCTGGTTTAAATTTGTGAACTTTGATCCAAAAGATGTCCCGACTTTGGGAGGGAAGACGAAACCTTTGGTAGAGAATGATCAAGTCTCATCAGATGTCGGATTCAGTCCAGAGCAGCAAAAATCTGTCCTCGAATCTGTGAAAGGGGCTGGTGCATGGAGAAAGTTTTCTTCTTCTGATGAAGAGGATCCAATTAAGCGTCTCGAATCACTGACAGGCGGAGATATGATGAGGTGGCTAAAGACCTTTGAGCCAGAAGGCTTGAAAGTCATTCGAGTCGTGGGATTGACAACAGCGCCAAAATATCAAATGCGAGGTGTCGGATCTGCACTTCTTCGATTTGCGACTTCCGTCGCGGATAAGATGGACGTTTACTGCTGGGTTCACTCCTCAGAGCCTGCTTGGGGAGCCTATGCGAAGTCTGGATTCAAGGTTGTCGGAACGTTGGATGTGGATTTGGATGAGTATGCTCCTGGGCCGCCACCGAAGGAAGAGGAAGGTGACGGGAAATGGGGACATTACGTTTTTAGATATATGCAGTACTTCCCATCAAAGAGTCAGTGAATAGAACATAGCGAACTTGTAGTACCTCTGTTATAACTAATGAAGGCATGATAGAGTAGCATTGAATTGAGAATTTAATATCTATATATTGTTAGCGGATAAAAGCGTGTCTGTATATGGCTTCTATTAGAAACTTAGATCCGGAGATGCAAAGTATTTCATTGATTTTTAGACTGCTTACGAACCTAACGTAGACGAAAAGGGGCGTCACGTCTATAATAACCTCTAATTAGAACGTGGAGCAAGAAAGATGAGAGAACATGTGTAGAGGAGGCATCTGCTCCATAGTTTAAAGATATACCTTTTAAATTACCTTGGCTACTCCTATTAGCTTGAGCAACTCTATGAGAGTATTGCATACACAACTTCTATCTCTTGATCATTATTTATAATATGAAATTTAGCAGTCACTCCTTGCTCATATAGTGAAGAGTTTTTTATACTAGTCTATTCTGTGAGTACGAACAATACGAAAGGTAGAGCACAGTATTAACTGCGATGATGTAGGCTAGCATGGAGATGATGCATGCATCTTTCATTCTCTTTCAAGCTTAATAAGTATAATATGACCTGTTGCTGGTAAATGTTTAGATCAATAGATCACTTTCAGTCACAAATTATATATTGGAGATGAGGTCGGTGCTCTGCATGCTGTTATTGGATAGAGAGAAGACATAGCGACAATAGGAGCAGGAGAAACGATGATCCGATTACAAGTTTCTGCGGAATCAGCTAACTGGACACAAAATTGTGAGGTTGTTAAAACACAGACCTGCAAGATGACCGTATAATCCATCAAAAGTACGGACAATAAGATACTTGCGACAGCTGAACAGCGTTAACACTTAAAGTTGACTTTTGGGTCCTTGATGACGACATGAAAGTGTTCAGTAGACTTTCTACAAAGAATGAAAATCCCAAGGCTGAAGCCCTTATCTATAGGGGGAAGAGGAAACGAGTGCGGAGAGATGAGGTTGCAAATCTGTGATATATTGTATAAATATGTAGATGCGTGTTTCTTTCCAAGAACGCCATAATATGCAAAAAAAGCTAAGAAGAGATGCCAGAACTCCAAAAAAATGCCTGCTGAAAATTCCACCCAGAAGATCCAAACTTCCTAACACCAAAAAGATTCGTCCATGCTTCATCCCTCATCTTAATCATACACATACCAATCAAACCTCACCCCAACTCCCCATTCCGCCAGTACTAGCCAACAAACTTCCACTTCCTACGCTCGCCGTTCCATGACCAAAATCCCAATAATGCCTACTCCCTGTACTCGATAAAGATGTTCGCTTCCCCATACCACTCATTCTCTCGCTCCCACACCCGGAACTACCGCGTCGAATATGCGGTACCTCTTTTCCTGGGACACTTACTCTGAACGTTCGTGGACGTTGGATTTGGCGATCACGGGTTACAAGAGGGTGGTGTTGACGGACGCGGGCTGCTCGGGCGGCGGTATCGGCTGTGCTGGCAGTAGCAAGGTGTGATGTTCCTTGACTTAGAGAAATGGTCGGTGCAGATGTTGAACGGGTGAAACGGGATCGGAGGTAGCGGTAAACCATTTTGATATCTAGGTCTCGCTCCCAGTCTTCCTGGGTCAGGGGTTGGGACATAAGAGTTGTTGTACGTGGTGTGGAGTCTGCTGTGGGTGAGGCAAACGAGGTCGATGATATGGGGATTGAAATGGGTTGAACGGGCTGGATTGTAGGATGGAATTCTACACCTGGAGAAGTGAGGACGGATTGTTCGTTATCAGTAAAAGTGTTAGCTGGTATAGCATCTCGCGCGGATTCTGGAATAGCGGGCAGACCAGCGTAAGGTAATGGCTCTTGTTGGGTTTGCAAATACGTTGAGAAGGCTCCTGGATGATCGGATATTTGACTAACGAGAATCCCTAGCTCTCGTGCAATTCGTTCCAAAAGTCTATACTCCCAACCTGATTCCTCGTGTTTATTAGCCTCCACAAGACTATTTGTTAGTTCGAGTGGCGACCTAGCAGGTGGCGTGGTCGATAAATCATCATCCTCCGGTAAACTCTCCCCAAATAATATAGAAAGCAAATCATCATCAATTCCCATCAAATCTTGAATTACCCTCCTGGTGATCTTATTCCAGAAGCTCTCATTTTCCTCACTAGGCTCA
>Ga0247812_10002181_pt1 | contig 11005 bp, 9 predicted proteins | sample UWRJL149409B1_FD_178011 | JGI IMG/M metagenome (GOLD analysis project Ga0247812, IMG submission 178011) | Plant litter microbial communities from Arlington Agricultural Research Station in Wisconsin, United States - UWRJ-L149-409B-1 | ecosystem: Environmental > Terrestrial > Plant litter >...
GCTTGCCGAGTGGATCGCGCATCTTGACGGGCTGGGTGTGCGCCATTCCGGCGAGATCATCACGGCGCTCGCCTTCATGCTGGTGATCGAGGATCCCGACGGGCGTCGCATCCGGCTGTACACGCGTGAGAAGCACGGCCCCGAGCTACCCGGCGATAAAGCCAATCCCTGGATGCAATTATAGGAAGGATATTCGGGGGCAGCCTCGCAAGAGGCGGCGCCGCGGCATCTGCCCCAGGAGCAGATCGGCTCGCAATGGGCCAAAGAGAACTCAGCGCGCGCCGGCCACCGAAATGTTCGCGCCCGCGACATAGGAGGCCGCGTCCGACACCAGGAACATGACGGCAGACGATACCTCCTCCGGCTGACCGACCCGTTTCATCGGCAGCGCGGAGGCGATGCGATCGAGTTTGCCTGGGGTGTGAATCTCGGTAGCGATGGGCCCGGGTGACACGGCATTCACGCGAATGCCCATGGCGCCGACCTCCCGGGCAAGCCCCATGGTCAGGCTGTCGATCCCGCCTTTCGACGCGGCGTACCAGACATGCTCGCCAGGCGCCCCGTAGAGGGCGGCGCGCGAGGAGATGAAGACGATCGATCCGCCCTTCCCGCCTTCGGTCGTCGCCATCCGCTTTATGGCGTCGCGCGCGCACATCAGCGCGCCGGTCAGATTGACATCGATCACGCTGGCAAGGGTTTCGTCCGACGCGTCCAGGAGCGTGGAGGAAGGACCGACGATTCCGCCATTATAGACAAGCACGCAGAGCCGCCCCAGCCGGTCGGCCGCTGCGAACATCGCGGCGATATCGTCCTTGTTCGACGTATCGGCCCGGATTGCCTCCGCGAGGCTGCCCTTGGCGCGAATATCCTCCACGACGGCATTCGCCTGCTCCGCCCTGCCCGCATAGGTGAGCAGGACGTGATAGCCGGCAGCCGCGGCATCGGCGGCAATCGCGGCGCCGATGCCGCGGCTGCCGCCGGTGACCAGGAAAACGCCCTTGTCGTGCTGCCGCGTCATGGTCGATGCATCCTCCAGGGACATGCTTTATTTGAGCCGCTTGCTGGCGATGCGGCAGCCTTCGGCCATGGCGGAGAGTTTCGCCCAGACGATCTCTTCATGGCCAACCCGCGATCCGATGCCGCAATCGGTGCCGGCATGCAGATTTTCCATGCCGACCAGCTTGGCGAAGTTCACTAGCCGCTCGGCCACCAGTTCGGGATGCTCGACCAGATCGGTATAATGGCCGACCACGCCCGGGGCGATGATCTTGCCCTCCGGCAGCTTGAGATCCTCGAAAACGCGATATTCGTGCGCGTGACGAGGGTTGCTGGCTTCGAACGAGTAGGTCTGCGCATTCACCTGGAACAGCAGATCGGCGATATGCGCGAAGCCGATGTCATGGACATGCGGACGATGGCCGCTGCCCCAGCACATGTGGAAACGCACCTGCTCCTCGGGAAGCCCTTCGAGCGCATGGTTGATGACTTCCACGCAGAAGCGCAGATAATCGCGATATTCCTCGACGCTCCAATCCGGGTGAAACATCCACGCGGTCGCGAATTCCGGCTCGTCGACCTGAACGATCAAACCGGCGTCTGTGATCGCCTTATATTCTTCCCGCATCGTCGCGGCGACGGCCATCATATAGTCGCGCTCGTCGCGATAATGCAGGTTGCGGGTGCCAGCGCCCAGGCTGAGCGGGCCGAGCGCCGCGATGAAGCCATCCGCCCCATCACGCCCTGCCAGCGCCTTTTTCAGCGCATCGATATCCTTGCCGATCGCTTCCTGGCCGACATAGGTGACCGGACCGTCGCAGATCGATTCCGTGACCGGACGCTGGGGCACGAAACCGGGGGTCGAGAAGCCCGGCCGCACCGGCCCGCCGGAACCGGCGAACCACAGCCCGGATTCATAGAAGCCGGGAAAATCGCGGCGATCCCGCTCTGCCACGAAGGCGCGCTTGGGCTCCACATCCTCTGGGCGCGTGCGGCTCGCGAACCCTGTGATGCGGGCCTGGATGTAGCCGACATAATGGCCCATGTTCGCGGCCTTCACATATTCGCCGTCATTGACGATATCGAGGCCGCATTCGATCTGCTTGTCGACCACCCACTGCACCGCGACGGGCAGGTCCTTGTCGATGGCATCGCGATTGTCGTCCGCCTTGGCCAGGAGCGCGTCGAGATCCGCCGGACGCGGCAGATTGCCGCCATGGCTGCTGAGGATATGCGTGGTGGAGCGTCTCATAAGCGTGTGTTTCCTGAAAGAGGTAGCGGCGGCGCCCGTTCGGTACGGCCCAGGGGGAGGTCAGAATTTCTTGGTGAGTTTGAGATACCATTCGCGTGGCGCGGTCGGCTGACCTTCGGTGCTGGCGAATCCGATGTTGTTGTAGATAAAGAAATTTTTGTAATAGAATTTGTTGAACAAATTCGTTGCCCCCAGCGCCAGGCTCAGGTCGTATTTGTCGTTCTCGTAGGTGAGGCGACCGTTGAAAACCGAATAGGGGCTCTGGAAGAAGCTCGGATCGACCGCGTCGAACGGCACGCTGCCGGTATAGAACCAGTCGAGCCGCGGCGTGATCGAGCCAGCCAGCGCAGGCGTGGGAACCTCATATTGAATGCCGGCACTGGCGGTCCATTCCGGAATGCCGACGCCAACCGCGGTCAACCGATCGGTAATACGGCCAGGCACGCGCAAATCCGATGAGGTGAAGCGGGTGTAGCCGAGCGACCCGTTGATCGTCAGGCCATCGACCGGGCGGGCCTCCAGCTCCAATTCGAAGCCTTTCGCCTTGCCCGGCGTATTGATGTAGAATGTCCGGCCGATGCACTGGACTCCGGCGCCGGCAGCCGCTTCCGCGGCGGTCTGGGTGCGACAGCTGGTGACGCCCTGACCGTTTGCCGTATCGGCAATCACGACCTGATTGCCGCGGAGGGCCGTGCCGCCTGCGCCCTGCTGCGCTTCCTGACCGGTGACCGATGTGATCCGGGTGCGATAGTCGGTGTAGAAGCCGACGGCGTTGACGCGCAGCCGCTTGTCGAACAGGTCCGTCTTCAATCCTACCTCATAGGCCCGCGTCCGGTCCCCTGGATATTGAACGGTTTGGGAAGGCTGCAGGGGACGGCCATTGAAGCCGGGGGCCTGCGCGCCGGTCGCGGCCGAAACATAGACCATCGTGGCGTCGGTGAGGTGGTAGTTGAGGCCGGCCTTCCAATCGAACCGGCTCTCGTGCGGTGTTACGTTGAAGCTCAGATTCTGGGCATAGGCGGGGTTGGACGGATCCCGATCGTCGAGATTGGTATATTCGACGACCTTCTTGTCGGTGGAATAGCGTGCCCCCAGGACCACTTCGAGCCGCTCAAGAGGCCGGACGGTGGCGTTGGCGAAGACGGCCTTGCTCGTGGGATCATAGGTCGTGTTCTGATATTTCAGGTAGCCGTTCCACGGAGAGTAAGTCACCGCGCGGTTGCGACCGTCTGCCTTGAACAGGAAGGCTCCTGCCACCCAATCGAGCCAGCCATGGCGCCCGGACAGCCGGACCTCGGCATTGAAATAGCGCTCGGTGATCGTCGCCAGCGTATGTTCCTGCACCAATGGCGAGCCATCGGTGTCGAAAGCATGTGTGTCCTTGAAGCTGCGATAGCCCAGGATGCCGGTGAAATCGATGTCGGAACCCAGGTCCACGGCAAGCTTGCCGGAGACGCCCCAGTTCACCACATTGACCCGCGGGCTATAGCACACGCCGCCATGGTTCGGATTGCCGTTATAAAATGTGCTGTTCGCGATCACCGTGCCCGCGCCGATCGGGTCGCAATAGCTGGCATAGGTCGAATAGCGGTCGCCGGTCAGAAAGCGGTTGTCATAGGCGACGCCCAGCAGATTGGGCTGGCCGACCCAGGATGTGCGGGTCGCGGCGCGGGACGCGTTGACGGCAATCAGCGTGTCAGCGACATTTTCGGACTGATCCTTGATATAATCGCTCGAGATCGTGAGTTTGACCCCATCCGATGGCTCAAACAGCAGGGAGCCGCGCATCGCGCGGACGTCCTCGCCGCCCAGGCTGCCGACCTTGCAGTCGGCCGGCTGGTTGTTCGGAGAGCGCGCCAATATCTGGTTGCTATAGGGAATTCTGCCGGCGAGCGCGGGCGTGCCGTTCGCCTCCATCTGGCACCGGAAGTCGAGCTGATCGACAAAGCCGTCGCGCCGCTTCGAGAGCAGCGAGATCGACAAGCCCAGCTTGTCCTGGATCAACGGCACATGAAACCCGGCACGGAAATCGCGGCGGTTATACGCGCCGACAGTGGCTTCCAGATAGGCCGATGCTTCGGTGAGGCTGGGCTGCCGGCTGACCAAATTGACCGCGCCGGCAAGTGCGTTTCGGCCGAACAATGTCCCCTGGGGGCCGCGCAGCACTTCCACATGATCGAGATCGAGCAGGTCGAAATTCGCACCGAGCAACAAAGGATAATAGACATCGTCGATATAGAAGGACACGGCGGCCTCGCCCGCCAGGCTCGTGTCGCGCGATCCGATGCCGCGAATATAAGTCGTGACGCCCGGCCCAAAGGCGCCCTGCGCCCGCGCGAATGTGGCGTTGGGGACGATCTGAGAAATTTCGGCCGCGGACTGAATGCCGCGAGTGGCCAGCGTCTCCGAGGTGACGGCAGTGATCGCGAGTGGGGTGTCCTGCACATTGGTGGGCTGGCGCGTCGCCGTCACGATGATATCGGTGATGCCGCTGCTGCGCTCGGCGGAATCATCCGTCTGCTCTGCCGCCTGTGGCTCCTGCGCGCGCGCCGTGGTGCCCATGCTCGCCATCGCGAGCATAGATGTCGCCATCAGCGCCTGTTTCCCGTGAATGATCGCCATCATAACCCCTCCTCTACCTGGCAATGTGCTTGCCTATCGCCCTTCCCTAGGGCGCGAGTGCCCATGCTTCTTATCCACTTCGGAAGTTTGCGTTGCGTATCCCAGGGGCGCGGCAAGCTGTTCTTGATCGTCGCGGGAAATGACGACAGGCCTGTCGAAACACATAAGGGCGCGACGGCAAGCCGCTGCGTGAACAGGAGCACGCCATGAAGATTACCGGCTGCATCGTCCGCGCCATCGCCGTCGATTTCGAGGGCGTGATGCCCGCAACGCATGTCGTTCTGCGCTTGCAGACGGATAGCGGGGTGGAGGGCATCAGCTACGTCAGCCGCGTCAATCCGCGCACCATGAAGCCGCTCATCCTACTGATCGAGGCCATGGTGGAAACCCTGATCGGCCAACAGGCCGATACTGAAGCCATTTATGCGCGCCTCTTTCGGCCGGTGCTCGGCGCGCCGGTCGGTGGACTGGAACTGCGGGCTGCAAGCGCGATCGATGTCGCCTTGTGGGATATTAAGGGCAAGGCGGTGGAGCAGCCGATCTGGAAACTCATGGGCGGCTTTCGCGACCGGATGCCGGTTTCGGCCAATTGGAAGCTGATGCCGGGCCCGGCGGACGAAATCGTCGCCGCCCATCTGGAGGATCTGATCGGGCGGGGCTTCCGCGCGGTAAAATGTCCGGTGGGTTTCGCCCCGATGCAGGCTGCGATCCGCCATGTGCGCTTCGTGCGATCCTGCGTCGGCCCGGACATTCGAATCATTGTCGACGGCAATTTCCAATGGTCGGTCAAGGACGCTTTGCATTTCGCCCGCGAGACCGAGGAGATCGACCTTTACTGGATCGAGGATCCGGTGCCGTTTCACGATTATGCCGGCATGGCGCAGGTGACGGCCGCAACAAAACAGCGCATTTGCGCCGGCGAGGTGTTCCAGCAGCTGCACGAGTTCCGCTGGCTGATGGAGCGGCGGTGCAGCGACTATGTGATGATCGATCAGGATCTTGGGCTTACCGGTTTTCTCAAGGTCGCCCATATGGCGGAGGCCCATGGATTGCCCGTCGTCAACCATCTGGCGCCGGAAGTGCTGAGCCAGGCGCTGGCCGCAATTCCCAATGGACTGATCGTCGGACTCGTCCCCTGGGGCCAGCCGCTGTTTACCACGCCGATGAGGGTGGAGAATGGCGAACTCGTCCTGCCGGATGGCCCGGGCCTTGGGCTCACGCTTGACGAAAATGTGATGGAACGCTGTCGCGTCGGTTAGGGCGTGGCGACCGGCGCGATGGTGCGGACTTCGTAGAGGCGCGGCCCCTCGCTGCCCGTGAGCGCCACCTGCAGCCCGCACGCCAGGCTGGCGCCGCGGATGTCGAGACGATCCTGGCGCTGCGCATCGCTGGCATGCGCGCCCAGGTCCATGCGGCCGTCGCCCATCAACGTGAACGGATAGAGCGTTTCCGGCCGTCGGAAATCACCGATGCGGCCGAATGCAGGGAAGGGGCCGCTATTGAGGCCCGCCCCGTCGATCGCCAGATCGATCATGATCTGCGCGTCTTCGGCCATCGTCTGATCAGCCCCCACCGGGACCAGGACGATCCTCATCATTTCCGACATGCCCGACTTTCCAATCTTACAATGGCGACCGTCGGGCCGCCCAGGCGACGCCGCGGCGCACGAGTTCGCGATAGACCGGCAAATCCCATGGGCCGCGATAGTCTGGCTGGTCGGGCCGGTCGGCAAACGGCTTGTCATAGGGGCGATTGGCGTGGCCGAGCGCGAGGTAAACGATTCCGCCCTTCCCCACCCGCCGACGATACATCAGCGGCCAGTCCCTCGTCTCCATCACACGCCCGCCAAATGCCTCGCCGCCCCAATGCGTGTGCAGCAGCACTTCGATGTCGTCTTTCACCGTTTCGATGCAATAGAGTTCGTCGTCGATGTCGAAGTCTGCAATCCCCTGGACCAGAGGATCCTTGGGCCGGCTGACTTCCACCCGGAAACGGCAATAGGGCGGATGGGTGATGAAGCGCGTCCCCAATATCTGCGGCATCACGGTGTTCTGGAGCACCGAATTGCTGGCGTGCAGCGCGAACCAGCGCCCGCCTTGCTCCAGATAGGTGCGGATCGCCGAGGAGGCGGTTTCCGACACGGGCACCTGCGATGTGTAGCTGATCAAAAGGTCCGCTTTCAGGATCGCGTCGGCATTTTCATAATCCTGATAGCAATCGACCCTGATATGGTTTGCGTCGTACAGCGCCTGTGCCAGGCGCAGCCGTGCAAAGTCGAAATCATGGTTGCGGCCGGGGCTGCCGCACACCAGATTGGCGATAAGTGGAGCCGCCACGGCTCAATCGACCCGACGGAATTTCTGGATCTGGTGATCGATGCATTCCTCGGCCGCAATCCGCTTGAACCCCGCGCCGAAAGACATGGACACTTCGGCGACATAGAGGCTGCCCACCGAGTCGATGGCCAGCGCGTGCGGTGCGATGAAATTGCCCGGCGCCGAGCGATTGGTGCTGTCGCCGCCCCAGCGCGCGACGATGTCACCCTGCGGGTTGAACACCGATACGCGGCCCGGCAGGTCATGATCGGCAAAGCCATGGACGAACGATCCCTGCCCCGGCTCCAGCGGCCGCCACAATTCCGAAACGTAGATCAGGCCATCCTTGTCGATCACGACATCCGTCGGCCGCAGCACATCCGTCCACATCGCCAGAAACTTGCCCGATCGGTCAAAGAATTGCAGTCGATCATTCTCGCGATCGCAGACGATCACATTCTCCTCGCGATCCAGTGCGATGCCATGCGGCAGGTGGAACTCGCCCGGGCCGGTGCCGACATCGCCCCAGCTGTTCAGCAATTCGCCCTTTGGCGAGAAATGATGAATGCGCGCATTGCCATAGCCGTCCGCGACGAACATGTCCTTGTTCGCGGCGATGCAGACGTTGCAGCAGCAGTTGAACGGGCCCGCGGAGCGTTCGACGAATTCATTGTGATGGATTTCGGCCTTGCGCCCCCGGATGGAGCCGTAGCCGGTGTCGGTGACCTGCTTGGGCTCACCGAGCATCCACTGAAAATTGCCGTCCAGGTCGAACACCCGGATCACGCTGTCCTGATCATCGGTGCAATAGACCAGACCGTCATGGATCGTGATCCCGTGGGCGCGGTTGAACACGCCGTCGCCCCATTTCGTGATGAAGTTTCCGTCCGCATCATACACCATGACGCGCTCGCCCTTGCGCGTGTGCAGATAGACGCGATCCTGCGCATCGCACGCCACGCCGGCGACGTCCTGATGACTATATTCGTCACCGGAGGGGCATTTTTCCCAGCCGGGAACGAGCTCGAAACGAACGGATGTGACAGACATTTCCTGCTCCTTGATCGTGGCGACCCTATCGACGCCTTCGCCGCGAGGCGGCATGCCTCATTGGCAGGGAAACCCCATCACCACTTGACCCGGCCGGAAAATGATCCTGCTCGGCTCGGCATGCGCGCATGAGTGCCGCGTGCGCGATCAGAAGAACTGCCCGACCAATTCCGTATGCTCCACGACGGGGGTGCCGACGAAATATGGCCCTGCAAGCGCGCGCCATTGCCGAAAGCCTTCCGACTCGCGGAACAGCACCATATGGTGATCGACGCTGTCCCATTGGACGCGCAGCCGGTAGCGCGAGGGATCCTCTATCACCCGCTCCAGCGCCATGGAGTGGGACCCCTGCGCGGCACGCAGGACCGCCGCGGCTTCGGCAACGGCCGCCTCGAACGCGGCGGCATTGGCCACATCTATGGTGATATGGGCGATTTCGACAATCATCGGCCGGGCTTCCTTCAACAGCGTATAAGGGGAATACCTTTGCCCGATACGCGATCACGCTGCTTGTCCCATCCGGAAATTTTCGCCCCCGCGCGCCGCGCTGGGCATGCGCAACTTCCGGTCGAGGTAAGCGGAAGACGCGCCCGGGTGGCAAATGTCGGTTGATGGAGAACATGATCGAGACACTGGGCGCCGCGCACGGCGTGCCGTGCGGATGTCCGGCCATGGTGTGCCTGTCGACACGCCCGACCGAATAGCCGATGGCGCGATGGCGGTAACGGGACTTTGTGACACGCAAGGTGCTGACGGTGGAATGGGACGACGCGCGCAGCAGCGATCAAGCGGCGCTCTGACCGGTCATCATGCTGGATAAAGAAACAGCGCAAAGCTGACTGTAAGGAGGATGATCGTTGACCATCAGGGCAGATGCCGCATTGGGCAACACGGTGCCGGCGACAGACGACGACAAGGCGTCACAGCCATGGCCGCCGCGCGCGACATCCAATTATTCCCTTTTCGTGCTGACCATTGTTGTCTTGTTCACCGTGGTCGACCGGCAGGTGCTGGCATTGATGATCGATCCGGTGAAACGGGATTTCGGTATTTCAGACACCCAGGCAGCGCTGCTGCTGGGTGCGGCATTTTCCCTCACATATGCCATCGCCGGCCTGCCGATCGCCCGCATCGCCGATACGGCCAATCGACGAAATTTGATTGCCATCTGCATCGCTTTCTGGAGCGCGGCGACGATGGCCTGCGGCATAGCGCAGAATTACACGCAGATCTTTCTGGCGCGGCTGGGCATTGGCATCGGCGAATCCGGATATGGCCCCGCCACTTGGTCGATCGTCACGGATTCCTATCCGCGCGAGAAAGTGGCCTTCGCGACCGGCGTGCTGGCGCTCGGCGCGACCGCCGGCACCGGGGTCGCGCTGTTCATGGGGGGCGCCGTGCTGGGTCTGGTCGAGCATTTTCCGGCGGTCTCTCTGCCCTTCGGCGGCACGATACGGCCATGGCAATGGGCGTTCATGATCGTGGGCGCGCCGGGTCTCATCTGGGCGCTCGTGGTGCTGACGACGCATGAACCGGCGCGGCGCGGCCATGCAGGCGGGCAGGCGGGCAAAAAAAGCGTGCCGGTCAAGGAAGTCGTCCGCTTCATGCTGGACGACTGGCGGGCCTATCTCGCCGTGATCGGCGGCCTGGCCATGAAGCTGCTGATGATCTTGGGCATCTCCCAATGGATGCCCAGCCTCTACCACCGCGAGTTCGGCTGGGAATTGGCGAATGTCGGCATGATCTCGGGCGGCGTGGCGATGGTGATTTCACCGATCGCGCTTCTGCTTGGGGGAAAATTATCGGAACGATGGATGCGGCGGGGCATGCAGGATGCGAACCTGCGCATCGTCTTCTATGGTCTGCTGATCGCCGTGCCCTGCTTCACGGCCGCGCCCCTGATGCCGAACCCGTGGATGGTGCTGGCGCTTCATTCGATCGCCGTGTTCATCGGGGCCATGGGCTCGGGACCAGCGATCGCCGCCTTTCAGCTGATCACGCCGAACCGGATGCGCGCGCAGGTGAGTTCCGTCAGCCAATTCTGCACCAACGTCATCGCCTTTGCGCTTGGCCCGCTGATCGTCGCGCTGCTGACCGATTATGTTTTCGATGGGCCGCAGCAATTGAAATATTCGATCTCTCTCTGTTCGGCGATACTAGGTCCCGCGACGATCCTGCTCACCTGGCAGGGCCTTAAGCCCTATGCGCGCAGTTTCGAGCGTGCCTCGCGCGAGTTCGCGTGACGATGCGCCACTCTCCATCCCATCCGGAACATTTGACATGACAACAATCGATTCCATTCCAATCATCGATGCCCAGATTCACGAGCCTTTCCCGGCGGCGAAACTGGGTGACGCGGACATGCCGGCGCTCAGCCGCTTTCAGGTCGAACTGGCACGCGAAGCTATGGATGCGGTGGGTGTGGACATGGCGCTCGCGGTGACGGACGATGCCTTCATCGAATTGGCGCACCAGCTCTACCCTGGCCGCTTTCCCGGCGTGCACACCTTCTTTCCGATCGTGCCGGATTTCGCGCCCGGCGTCCGGCGCATCGCCGCGCATCCGGCGATGGTCGCCGGCCGGGCGCTCGTCGGCAATTTCATGAATGCCCAGATGCGTCCCGAGTTCGACGCCGGCGCCTTCGATTCGCTTTACGCAACGGCCGATGAGGTCGGCCTGCCGATCTTCAATTCAACCCATGGGGGATGCGCGCAGCTTGCCGCGATCGCCGAGCGTCATCCGAACCTGACCCTGATCGTGGATCATATCG
>Ga0247812_10002182_pt1 | contig 11000 bp, 7 predicted proteins | sample UWRJL149409B1_FD_178011 | JGI IMG/M metagenome (GOLD analysis project Ga0247812, IMG submission 178011) | Plant litter microbial communities from Arlington Agricultural Research Station in Wisconsin, United States - UWRJ-L149-409B-1 | ecosystem: Environmental > Terrestrial > Plant litter >...
CAACACCGATGCCGTGGTGCTCGACGAGTCCGGCTCCGTGCTCGCCTGGACCAAGCAGCCGACGAGCGTCGACGTCACGGGCGGCATCCGCGCGAGTCTCTCGAACGTTCTCGGCCAGATCGGTGAACGCCGCGACGAGGTCGCCCGCATCATGCTCGGCACAACGCACGCCACCAATGCGATCGTGCGTCGCCGCCAGCTCGGCAAGGTCGCGCTCATTCGCATCGGTGCGCCGGCCGCCACCAGTTTTCCGCCGTTCACCGCCTGGCCCGACGACCTGCGCGAAGCGATCAGCGCCGGCTTCGCAATCGTCGGCGGTGGCCACCTCGCCGACGGCTACCCGATCGCCCCGCTCGACCGCGAGGCAATCATCACCTTCCTCGACAGTCTCGCGGGCTCGTTCGACGCCGTCGCCGTCTGCGGAGTCTTCGCCCCGTCGTTCTCCGAGCAGGAGCTCGAGGTCGAGGCCATCATCCACGAGCACGTCGGCATCGACATGCGCGTCTCGCTCAGCCACGACATCGGCGAACTCGGTCTCATCGAACGCGAGAACGCGACGATCCTGAACGCCGCCCTCTACGGCGTCGCCCGCGACGTCACGCAGGCGCTCTTCACGGCGGTCGCGGAAGAGAATCTGGATGCCGTCACCTTTTTCGCGCAGAACGACGGAACGCTCATGGGAGTCGAGTACGCCGAGCGCTACCCGGTGCTCACGATCGGCTCGGGCCCGGCAAACTCGATCCGCGGTGCGGCGTTCCTCTCCGGAGCACGCAACGCGATCATCGTCGATGTGGGCGGAACCACGAGCGACCTCGGTGTCGTCGTCGATGGCTTCCCGCGTGAATCGACGCTTCCCCGTGAGATCGGGGGAGTGCGCACCAACTTCCGGATGCCCGACATCCTCAGCCTCGGCGTCGGTGGCGGCACCATCGTCGACGTTGCAACGGGCACACCGAGCCATGACTCCGTGGGGTACCGCATTAGCGAAGAGGCGCTGCTGTTCGGGGGAACAACCGCGACACTCACGGACGCTGCGGCGGCGAGCGGGCAGACCCCGCTCGCCGGGCGCACGCTTCCCGCCCTCGACGACGCGACCATCACGTCGCTCGTTGCCGCTCTCGCCATCGCGCACGACAAGGTCGAGTCATCCGTTGAGCGCATGTCGCTCGGCCGGGTCGGGCTTCCCCTCGTCGTTGTCGGCGGAGGCGGATTCCTCATTCCCGATGAGGTTCTCGGAGCAACCGAGGTCATTCGACCGGCCCACGCCGAAGTAGCGAACGCCGTTGGTGCGGCCATCGCTCTCGCCGGTGGCCGGGCCGACCAGATGTGCGATTACGCCGACCGGACGGAGGCCATCGAGGCCGCGTCCAAGGCCGCAATCGGCAAGGCGATCCAGGCCGGAGCGGATCCGCTCACGGTCGAGATCGTCGACGTTGTCGAGACCCCGGTCTCGTACTCGTCGCGTCCCACCCTGAAAGTGTCGGTGAAGGCAGCGGGTCCGCTCGCCCGAATCGGTAGTGCAACGCCCAACCGCACCATCTAAGACCTACCGCACCATAACGAGGAGAGGAATCATGAACCGCAAACACACCGCAGCCTCCGTCACCGCGGTCGCCGTACTGGCCGCCATCACCCTGACTGCATGCAGCACCCCGACGACCGACAACTCCGACGCAGAGTTCGTGTCGGGAGGCACGTTCACCAAGGCGCTGTCGTCTGACCCGGGCAGCCTGATCCCCATGACCGCGATCTCGCTCGCGGCCCGCGAATTCGTCAGCTACGCCTACGAGAACCTCGCCTACGTCACCTCCGACGGCGAGATCATCCCGTGGCTCGCCGAGAGCTGGGAAGAGTCCGGAACCGAGATCGTCTACACGCTCAAGGAAGGGATCACCTGTTCCGACGGCACCCCGTTCACCGCAGAGACCGCCGCAGCGAACATCAACTACCACGCCGACCCGGCCAACGCGACGTTCTACTACGGGTCACAGGTGACCGAGGCGATCAGCGCGACCGGTGAGGGCAATACGCTCACCATCTCGAGCACGAAAAACGACCCGTTCATCCTCGCCAACACCGGCCTCATCGAAATGGTCTGCCAGGCCGGTCTCGACGACCCGGACTCCCTCGCCGACGCCACCAACGGCACCGGCCTGTTCGAGATGACCGATCTCGTTCCTGCGACGTCGTACACGTTCACGAAGCGCACCGACTACACCTGGGGCCCAGAGGACGTCACGAGTGAGACGGTCGGGCTTCCCGACACGATCGAGATCGACGTCATCACCGACGAGAGCACGGCTGCGAACCTCATGCTGTCGGGCGACGTCAACGCGGCGCTTATCACCGGACCGGACAAGGCCCGCCTCGATGGCGCGGGCTACGACACCGTCGGTATCCTCAACCCGGCCGGTGAGATGCTCTTCAACGAGAAGTCCGACCGCCCGACGTCCGACCCGCTCGTGCGTGAGGCGCTCTCCATCTCGCTCGACCGCGACGAGGTGGGAACCGTTGTCACCGACGGTGCTCCGCTCGAGTCGAAGTCGCTCGTGAACAAGACGCCACTGCTCTGCGTACCGGTCGACGGCGTGCTCGAGCTTCCCGCGACCGACCTCACCCGCGCGGGCGAACTGCTCGACGAGGCTGGCTGGGTAGCCGGTGCCGACGGCAAGCGAAGCAAGGACGGCGAACCGCTCGAGATCACGTTTATCTACGATGCCGCGACCGCCACCCACGCTGCCGCAGCCGAACTCGTGCAGCAGACCTGGAACGAACTCGGTATCACCACCGAGCTGTCGGCCAACGACGCCGCGGCCTGGTCGGAGCAGCTGTTCCAGACCTTCGACTGGGACACTGGATTCGTGCAGATCGCTCCGGGCAGCCCGGTGGTGCTCAGCAACTTCTTCGCCGGCAACAGCCCCGACAACGGAGGTAACAACTTCATGTTCGTCGAAAACGAGGCGTACAACGCCCTCGCCGAGGAGGCCTCGAGCGCATCGCCCGAGGAGACCTGTGGACTGTGGCAGGAAGCCGAAGCCGAACTTCTCAAGCGCTTCGACGTCTTCCCGCTCGCCGAGAACATCGTTCCGACGTACGTGTCGGGCGCCGTGATCGAGCGCACCGACATCATCCTTCCCACGGCAATCCGAATGGTCGGCTAAGCAATGACGGTCCCCTCGCCCACCACCCTTCCCACAGCGACAACGACCCTCACCGGGTCGGCGTCGGGTGGGCAAGGGGATCGTCGCTCGCCCGCTCGTCTCTCTCCGCGCGTCTCGTTCGTGCTCCGCCGCCTCGGTCGACTCGTCGTGTCTCTCGCGCTCGTCACCATCGGCACCTTCCTCATCATTCACCTCGTGCCAGGCGACCCCGTGCGTGGTGCGCTCGGCACGAGTGCATCACCGGAACTCGTAGCCCGCACCCGCACCGAACTCGGCCTCGATCTTCCGTTGCCCGAACAGTTCTTCAACTACATCGCCGGCCTCTTCCGCGGCGACTTCGGGGTGTCACTCCAGACCCACCGTTCGGTCGGCGAGACGCTCCAGCAGCGCATTCCGGCCACCGTCACCCTCGCCGTCGCCGCGTTCATCGTGGCAGCGCTGACCGCACTGCCGATCGGCATCGCGACGGCGATCTCGGCCCGGTCGGGTCGCCGCCGCATCGCTAACCTCGCCGCATCCGCTGTTCTCGGACTGCTCATCGTCGTGCCGAACTTTCTTATCGCCGTCGGTCTCATCTCGCTGTTCAGCATCGGCCTCGGGCTCCTTCCCGCCGCCGGCTGGGGAACGTTTGAAAATTCCCTGCTCCCGGTGATCGCCCTCGCGGTCGGTCCGGCCGCATACCTCGCGCGCATCGTGCACGTCGAGATGGACCGGGTTCTGGATGCCACCTACATGACCACCGCGCGAAGCAAGCGCCTGCCTGGCCGGCTCATCTACCTTCGGCACGCGCTGCCCAACATCCTGACGGCCACCCTCACCATCGGCGGACTCCTGCTCACCGGACTTGTCGCGGCGACCGTGCTGATCGAGACGATCTTCGCCATCCCGGGTCTCGGCGTGACGATCGTCTCTGCGATCACCACGAAGGACTACCCGGCGATCCAGGGCGTCGTGCTCGTCTACGCGATCATGGTGCTCGGTGTGAACCTGCTCATCGACCTGATCCTCGTCACTGTTGATCCCCGATCATCGATTCTCGAAGGCTGAGCCGTGCGTACCTCCAAACTGACCAGCCCGGTCGGCATCACCGCGATCGCCGGCATCATTGTTCTCGCGTTTCTCGCCATCGCCGGACCCCTCATCTGGAGCACCTCGGCCGACGCCACCGCGGTTGCCGAGCGTCTCTCGGGACCCAGCCTCGCCCACCCGTTCGGTACCGACGAGCTCGGGCGCGACATCCTGTCCCGCGTGCTCGTTGGTGCGCGCCTCTCTCTCGTGCTGACCTTCGGTGCGACGGCGATCTCGGTGGGTGGTGGCGTGCTGCTCGGGCTCATCCCGGCGATCTCGCCGCGCCCGATCCGTCGCCTTATCACCGGGTTCATCGACCTGCTGCTCGCTTTTCCGTGGCTGCTGCTCGCCCTGTTCTTCTCGGCGATCTGGGGAGCGAGCGCGATCGGGGCAATGCTCGCCGTCGGCCTGGCCGGAGCGCCGTCGTTCGCGCGACTCAGCTACACCCTCGCGTCGTCGGTCATGGGCCGTGACTACGTGCGGGCCGCCCGCATCGTTGGTGTCGGGCCGTTCGGCATCCTCGCGAAGCACGTGCTGCCGAACACCTTCGCCCCGCTGCTCGTCAACGCTGCCGTGCAGGCGAGCACGACCCTGCTGTCGTTCGCCGCACTCTCGTTCCTCGGGCTCGGCGTGCAGAGCCCCGAGTACGACTGGGGTCGCCTGCTGCAGGAGGGCATCGCCCGCATCTACGTCAACCCGCTCGCCGCGATCGGCCCGGGTATCGCCATCGTGCTGACCGGCATGATTCTGAGCCTCGCGAGCGAACTGTTCACCGACACCGCGCGAACGCGTCCGGTGAGCCTTCCGTTGCGGGTCGCTAAACGCGTACTCGAGAACGTTGCACCGCGGGTGCGCGGCGAGAAGGCCGCCTCGACCGCTGCCGTCGTCGAGGCATCAGACCTGCGCGTGGCGTTCCCCGACCAGAAGGGCGGGATGGTCGAGCGCGTACACGGCATCGCGTTCACGATCCAGCCGGGCGAGATCGTCGGCATCGTCGGCGAATCCGGCTCGGGTAAGTCGGTCACGTCGATGGCCATCGCCGGCCTCATCGAGCACCCCGGCCAGGTCACCGCCGCGCGCCTGAACTTCGACGAGATCGACATGAGCGCGCCACTCTCGCGGGCCGACTCCGACCGCCTCGGTGTCGAGATGGCGATGATCTTCCAGGATCCGCTCACCTCGCTCAACCCGGCGCTCACGATCGGTCGCCAGCTGACCGAGGTCACAGAAGAGCACCTTAACCTCGGTCGCGCGGAATCCACCCGGCGTGCGGTCACCGCCCTCGAGTCGGTCGGCATCACCGACGCGGCCCGCCGCCTCACGCAGTATCCGCACCAGTTCTCGGGCGGTATGCGTCAGCGCGCCATGATCGGCATGGGCTTGATGGGTAACCCTCGGCTGCTCATCGCCGACGAGCCGACCACCGCGCTCGACATGACCGTGCAGCGGCAGGTTGTTCGTGTGCTTCACGACGCGCAGGAGCTGACCGGTGCGGCGATCCTCTTCATCTCGCACGACATCGCGCTCGTCTCCGGAATCTGCGACCGCGTTGTCGTGATGAAAGACGGACTGATCGTCGAGGTCGTTGATGCCCGCAACCTGATTCGCGACGCAAAGCACCCCTACACGCGCGCACTCATCGCCTGCGTTCCCGACATGCTGACCGACCGCACGCGTCCGCTTCCCGTGATCGGGCAGCGTGAAGCAGAACCAGCCGCAACCACCGAAAAGAGCGCCGTCTGATGAGTGCACTCGAATTCAGAAACCTCACCGTCCGCTACGGAACCGGCCGCAAGGCGCAGGTCGCCGTGAACGACGTTTCGCTCAGTGTGCCGGCGGGCCAGACCCTCGGCCTGGTCGGCGAGTCCGGATCGGGTAAGTCGTCGGTCGCCGCTGCCGCCGTCGGGCTGGTGAAGCCGGCGTCCGGTTCGATCACGGTCAACGGACAGAACATCGTCGGCTCGTCCGCCGCCGCCCGGGCTGCCCGCCGCAAGGTGCAGCTCGTGTTCCAGGACCCGTTCTCGGCCCTCGACCCGCGGATGCCCATCGGCACCTCCATCGCCGAAGCCACGCTGGCCACCGGTCGCCGCTGGACGTCCGAGCAGAAGGCCGAACGCGTGCGCGAGCTTCTCGGCCTTGTCGACCTCGACCCCGATCGTGCGAAGCAGTTGCCCGGCCAGTTCTCCGGCGGCCAACGCCAGCGCATCACGATCGCCCGGGCGCTCGCGGCGGAGCCGACGGTTCTCATCGCTGACGAGATCACCTCGGCGCTCGACGTGTCGGTGCAGGGTGCGATCCTCAACCTCCTGCGCGAGCTGCAGAGCGAACTACAGCTCAGCGTGCTCTTCATCTCGCACAACCTCGCGGTCGTGCGGTACGTCAGCCACTCGATCTCCGTCATGCGCAACGGCGTCGTGGTCGAGTCGGGTGAGACCGAGGCACTGCTCGCGGCGCCGACCGACCCCTACACGGTCGAGCTCGTGCAGGCCGTGCCGATCCTTGGGGAACGCGTCGAATTCGGGAGCCGCTCATGAGTCACCAGCCTGGACTGATCCTGCGGGACATCCGTTTCTATGGGGGAGAGGTGCGCCACGATCTGCTGCTCTCCGGCGGCCGGGTCGCCGAGATAGCGCCTGTCGGCCAGCTTGATGCGCCGGGCATACAGATCGTGAACTGCGACGGACGCTTTGTCGGGCCCGGCCTGTGGGACGAACACACGCACTTCACCCAGTGGGTGATCCGCCAGCAGCGGTTCGATCTCGCCGGTACCGAGAGTGCGGCCGACGTGCTCGCGCTCGTGCGGAACGTTCTCGCGACAACCACCATCCCTGCCGGCGAGGTCATCGCCGGATACGGTTTCCGCGACGCGGTCTGGCCGGATGCCCCGACCCTTCGTGCCCTTGACGAGGTCGCCCCCGACCGCCCGGTCGTCCTCATCAGCGGCGACCTGCACTGCGCCTGGATCAACACCGCCGCTGCGAGACTCGCCAACGTGTCGGTCGGCGAAACCGGCCTGCTGCGCGAGGGCGACTGGATCGGTGCACCGATGGACGCGCTCGGGCGCGGACGCCTGCCCTCTCTCGCCGACTACCGCGACGCGGCCGATGCAGCAGCGAGCCGAGGCGTGATCGGCATCGTCGATTACGAGAACACCGACAACTCGACCGAATGGCCCGAGCGCGTTGCCGCCGGCGTCACGAGCCTGCGCGTCGAGGGTGCCATCTGGCCCGACCGCCTCGAGGAGTCGATCGCCGCCGGACTGCGAACCGGGCAGGTGCTCGACGAGCGAGGGCTCATCACGGTCGGTCGGCTCAAGATCGTGGTCGACGGCTCGCTCAACACGCGCACGGCGTTCTGCTGGGACCCGTACCCGTCCCTCGGTCCGGAGGCTCCGCATCGCTGCGGCATCCTCAGCGTCGAACCGCGAGAGGTGCGCCGGCTGCTCAAGCGCGCCGACCGCAACGGGATCCTTCCCGCTGTGCACGCCATCGGCGACCGGGCCAACACCGAGGTCATCGACGCGTTCGTCGAGCTCGGCATCGCCGGAATCATCGAACACGCCCAACTCGTCTCGGAGAATGACTTCGCCCGCTTCGCGCCCGCCGGTCTCATCGCGAGCGTGCAACCGGAGCACGCCATGGACGACCGTGACGCCGCCGACCTGCACTGGGCCGGACGCACCGGGCGGGCTTTCGCCTTCGGCTCGCTGCACGCGGCAGGCGCGACGCTTCGCCTCGGTTCGGATGCGCCGGTCGCCCCGCTCGACCCGTGGCAGGCCATCTCGGCAGCGACGACCCGGGCGCGCGATGAGCGGGAGCCGTGGCATCCGGAACAGCGACTCGACCTGGCCGTTGCCCTGTCGTCGAGTGCGCGCGGACGGTCGAGCATCGACGTCGGCTCCGTTGCCGACCTCGTGATCCTCGATCACGACCCATTCATCACCGCCGACCTGCGCGACATGCCCGTTGCGGCGACGCTGCTCGGTGGTCGATTCACCTGGTCCACACTGTGAAAGGCACCACCCGCATGGAGCACATCCGATGACCGCGTTTGTTGATGTCGGAAGCATGGTGCGGTGGGTAGCCGACCGCGGTGCCGCCACGATCATGCGCGAAATGGTCGACTACCTCGAGAGCGACTACCGGCGCTGGCCGTCGTTCGACAAAAGCGAGCGAGTGGCGAACCACACGCCGTTCGGCGTCATCGAACTCATGCCGATCAGCGATCCAGACCTGTACGCCTTCAAGTACGTGAACGGGCACCCGTTCAACCCGGCGCGGGGTTTCCAGACGGTGACCGCGTTCGGTGTTCTCGCCGACGTGCACAACGGTTACCCGGTGTTCCTGGCGGAGATGACCCTGCTGACCGCGCTGCGGACGGCCGCGACATCCGCCATGGTCGCCCGCGCTCTCGCCCGCCCGGATTCTCGCGTCATGGCGATGATCGGGGCCGGCAGTCAGTCGGAGTTCCAGGCACTCGCGTTCCGTGAACTGCTCGGGATCACCACGCTGCGCATCTGGGACACCGACCAGGCAGCGACGGACAAGTTCGTGCGTAACCTCGCACCCCTCGGCTTCGATATCGAGGTCGCGACGAGCGGATCGGATGCCGTGCGTGGCGCCGATATCGTCACAACCTGCACGGCCGACAAAGCCAATGCGCAGGTGCTCGCCGACCTCGATGTCGTCGCCGGAATGCACATCAACGCCATCGGCGGAGATTGCCCTGGCAAGACCGAACTCGACCCGGCGATACTCGACCGCGCCGATGTTTTCGTGGAGTTCACGCCGCAGACGCGCATCGAGGGCGAGATCCAGAACCGGCCGTCGGACTTCCCGGTCACCGAGTTCTGGGGTGTGCTGACGGGTCAGGATGCGGGGCGCACGTCGCCAGAGCAGATCACCGTTTTCGACTCCGTGGGCTTCGCCATCGAAGACTTCTCGGCGCTGCGGTACGTGCGCGACCAGGTCGCGGGCACCGCGTACTCGCAGGAGCTCGACCTCGTGGCCGACACCGAAGACCCGAAAGACCTGTTCGGGTTCTCGAACAGCCCGGTACCGGTCGGCTGATGCGGCAGAACCCCGACTACGCGCTGACCGACGAGGCGGCGGTTGCCGCGCTCATTCGCGCCAACCCGTGGGCGACGATGATCAGTCACACCTCGAACGGCCTCGTGGTCTCGCACTACCCGTTCCTCGTGTCGGGCGACGACGAGCTGACCCTGGTGAGCCACGTCGGTCGCCCCGACGAGCGCCTGCACGAGCTCGGGCAACACGAGATCGTCGTCGTCTTCTACGGTCCGACCGGCTACATCTCGCCGAGTTGGTACAACGTGTCCGCGGCCGTTCCCACCTGGAACTTCGCCACCGTGCACGCCTACGGGGTGCCGGAGATCCTCTCGAACGAGCGCAACCTCGAGGTGCTCGAGCAGCTCGTCGATCACTTCGAAGACCCGCTGCCCAACCCGTTCCGCATGCGCGGCACGCTTGAGAACGAGCAGTATGCCGAACGCATCGTGCACGGCACGGTCGGGTTCTCGATGCCCGTTTCGCGGTTCGAAGCGAAGAACAAGATGAGCCAGGACAAACCCGACGACGTATTCGACCGCATCCTCACGGCACTCGGTGAGCCCGGGCCCTACACGAACCCCGCGCTGGCCGCGCACATGAGGGCGACCCGCGACGGGCGCTGAATCCATTTGGTAAAAAACGGGCTCTGAGAGGGTGTTTCGGGGTAGTTTTTACCAGATAGATTCTCGAAGAGGGACCCTCTTGAGACTTGTGACATAAGAGTCGAAAATAGATCGGTCAATCGTTGCGCGCTATTTACACGGATGTAATAGCGACCGCTCAGAATTGAATCGCACCCACCAGCGGACCCGAGCTCTGGTGCCGACCCGGAATGTCGGTGGTGCAGTGTTCGATTGCACCAACGATTCCCCTGTTGTCACAGCCGCCACCAGCATCCGGAGAACTCATGCTCGGAAAACTCCTCGCCCGCTACCTTCGCCCCTACCGGTGGCACCTCGCTGGTGTGCTCCTGTTCCAGTTCATCGCCGCCCTTGCCGCTCTCTACCTTCCGACGCTCAACGCGAGCATCATCGACGAGGGTGTTGCGACGGGCAATACCGGGTTCATCTGGCGCACCGGCGGAATGATGCTCGGCATCTCACTCGCCCAGATCGTTGCATCGATCATCGCCACCTACTTCGCGGCCCGGGCTGCGATGCAGGCCGGTCGCGACATCCGAAATGATGTGTTCGAGCGCGTGAGCGCGTTCTCGGAGCGCGAGGTCACGCACTTCGGTGCAGGCTCGCTCATCACCCGCAACACCAACGACGTCACGCAAGTGCAGATGCTCGCCATGATGGGCGCGACGATGCTCGTCTCGGCTCCGCTGCTCGCGATCGGCGGAGTCATCATGGCGCTTCGCCAGGATGTCGGACTCAGCCCGATCATCGCGATCTCCGTGCCCGTGCTGCTCGTCGTGGCCGGCATCATCGTGTCGCGCATGGTTCCGCTGTTCCGCAGTTTCCAGAAGAAACTGGATGCCGTCAACCGCATCATGCGTGAGCAGCTCACCGGCATCCGCGTTGTGCGTGCGTTCGTGCGCGAGCCAATTGAAGAAGACCGCTTCGCCGTCGCGAACACCGACATCATGGTGGTCGGGCGCAAGGTCGGCTCGCTGTTCGTGCTGCTGTTTCCGCTCGTGATGCTCGTGCTCAACGTGACGGTGGTCGCCGTCATCTGGTTCGGCGCGATCCGCGTCGAT
>Ga0247812_10002186_pt1 | contig 10987 bp, 9 predicted proteins | sample UWRJL149409B1_FD_178011 | JGI IMG/M metagenome (GOLD analysis project Ga0247812, IMG submission 178011) | Plant litter microbial communities from Arlington Agricultural Research Station in Wisconsin, United States - UWRJ-L149-409B-1 | ecosystem: Environmental > Terrestrial > Plant litter >...
CTGGCAACCCCCCCCCCCCCCTTCCCCCCGAGATATAACATCATATTAATTGTAACAGAGAGCCTAGCTTAGCGACCTTGGCGAGCAGAGCCTCACATCTTGAATTTGGCCTGGTGATCACACATTTATTAAGGTTTCTGGATTGATGAATCGGTTCTCTAAAATCACGTGGGGCTAATATTTTTGACAGATTTACAGTAATAATGCCGACGGCTGTATGATATACTTACAACGAAAATGAGAATAGAAGACACACTTTGGAAAGAAAAGTTCCGTTTAAGTTGAATTTAGAGGAAGGTTTCAATCTGAAGCCTTCCACTACACACACATAGTGTATGCCGTGCCAGTATACACAAATCTTCTAGGTAAGTCATTATTTTACTAGTTCTTGCTTGGTAGATAGCAAAGCAGTTAGACATTATTTCAGGATTACTACTGCCTTTGATACCATGCAACGTAAACCATGAACGTCCTGTTCCTTCAAAATGAAACCTGGACGTAAAACCCAAGCAACCACTCCCCGCCCAGTTCTAAGCTCCTGAGTTTGTACCTGTGTGGCAATCTCGTGCAGATCAGGATCAAATGTTACACCGAGCTCAGGCAAAATTCTATCCAAGTGCCCGTTGACACAAGCTAAGTATGACCACAACCTAATAGTATGTCGCAATATCCTGCTTCTCAATTCCCTGCCCCTCTGAAAATCCTGAAATTCTTTGGTTAGGGGCTCCAAGTATTTTTCCAACCTAGAGCCGAGTTGGCCTTCATTTTTCAAAAGTGATGGATGGTAATCCACCTTGTGCCATGCTCGTAGTTCAAACTCACGCATGATATATCGTCCATAGCCATTCCATCCTGTAGAGTATTTAGCAAATATTTGACTTGGACGAAGAAGGATAAGCCTGAAGAAGCAATATGCTCTTACGTTCATTTCCGAGGTTCGAGGCAGCAGACCGTCCAGCTCGCAAGTGCATCATACTAGGTAGCCATCGCTCATCAAATATGTTCAAGTCATGCAGAATGTTGGAGATAAATGAGGCAACAAAAGAAGTGTGGACTTCATAGAACGAACGCTTTGCGAACTCGGGGATTATCTTTAAAGGACAATCTTTCTTGCTGCTCATCATGGCTCGCAGTACAGCGGTTAGATCGGAATGTCTTCTTGGAGGAATGTCGGCAGTAGCCTTGCTCTCATACCATGGCTGCTGACCTGCTCTCCACTTTTGGGATGTATCGATAGATTGCCAGGACTCTAGGGGGGTTTTCAGAGCTTTCTTAATATCCCTGCAACCATGTTTCTCAATCTGTTCTTGAATTGCAAAGCTGTAATCTATGATCGAGTTCTGTATGTTCATGAGGATTCAGCATATATGTCTGATCAACTGACCTCATAAGGTGGAAAGGGATCACGAGACAAATCATTGTCGCCTACCTGAATAATTCTTACAAGGTTGTGAACCAAATTGTCTTGGAACCCCCTAAAACGGTCGTCCATCACTGGCAGAAATTCCAACTCCCCAGGGAACGAGTGATCTGAGTTCGAGAATTCGATGTTTCGTTGATGAGATCTATCTTCATTGAGGGATGATGAGAATGAATGCTTATTGACAGGTCGCTGTTGGTTTGTAGGTTGACAGTGTATAGGATGACACCCTTGGCCTGTTAGAGTCTCCGATGTTGATGGTTTAGTACATGGCAGCGGCGGGAAATCGATGCGATCACAGGGGCTTTGAGTCTGGGCAAAAGAGTTTGTTGTCTCCCATTTATGTTTGGAAACCAGGTTCCTAATGTGACAAAAGGCGGTGCATATATCTACTCTGGATCGTGATATATTGCCGAGATACTCAGTTGCTTCTAAGTTTCCTAAACATTTAGAGCATATGAAGTTATCCTCTTCGCTGAAATCGAAACCATGAAATTGTAGACGGATATAGGGTCCAGACTTATTCATGCCCAATGACAAGCAAGTAATATGATGCCATTCATAACATGAGTCGCAGGCAATCCAGTCAACATCTTGCTCGAGGCACTTGGAGGTTGATTTGATTTGGTCATCGTTTTCTCCACATATTGGACATAAAATCATTTCCTCCATCTTAGGCGTAGATTGGAAGCTGCATTGATTACCGACCTTCTCACACATCTGGCATCGCTTTGGGTCTTTGGTGCTCAAAGTGCACCTCTGCTTTGCGAGGTAGCACTGGTTGCAAGCCGTCTTCCACTGACTGGGCGGCATTTCTTTTTAGAATTTTGTTTGATATAGCCTTTGGATACAGTAGGATCCGAAAAGTGTCTGTTAGCAACAAATTTATGTGACCACTGAGGTGGGGTATCTATAAATTCAGAAGATTGTTTGCCGATTGGATATGAACTATCCAATTCTCTTGCATTTGTAGCTGAAGCACAACCACTTATATTAGTGGTGCGCTAGAAAATGAATACCAAAGGTCGATCCTTACATATAACTTAGCCATGAATGATACGGTCGGAACTGTACCGATCAGCAGGGTTTGTATGAAAATCGTATTATTGATCTATCACACGTCCTTCTATGAAACGCTTTCCATAGTTTATAGCCGCGGATTTTCCGCGACCTTTCGTTTTCTTGAAACCAGTGTGGTGTCACCACTTAGCAAATACCCTAGCCAATGCATAATTTGATCAATATTGCTTAGGTTGTGTTACATTGAAAAAGTTTTGGAGCCAAAAGGAATTACACGTATCAAATAATTTCCCCGTAGGTTAGCGGTGGATGACCGGGTAACATCAGCAAAAGTAAATATTACGTATCTCGGGTATCACAGGCTTTTACTTGTGCCTTGCCTGCACATTTTAATATGCGATGCTTGATGTGATATTTATAGCAAATAGGCGGGACTTTTGGTCTTGTTCAAGTATCGCGTGCTCAGTAAGCTCAGAATCTGCCGCCATTTCACCAACGATATAGCTTACTTATAAGTTGTAGTACTTTCTTCACAGCTAAGGATTAATCATCTGAGTACTAAAGTCTACAATGACACAGCACGACTCGTGGTGGACTATTCTAGTTGCATTGGATCTTGGCACCGCATCGTTGACATCTTCTTGGGTACTTGCTCGAGACACTATCGACGCAAAAGGACAGCTTTATCGACGATGCAAAGGGAATGGAAAGCTTTTGCATAACTGGTTTGGATCAGCAGTCAACAACACGTTAGGCAATCCATGCCTCCCGACGACTCTTGTTTATCATAGAGAAACCAAGAAATTGCTATATTACGGCTTTGAGGCTCAAAAATACCTCACCGGCCGCTGTCCTCAAACAAGTACTGAGACTGTCTATGTAATCAAGCATCCTAAACTGCTGTTTATAGATACCGAACATCAAGATATCTCCCCAGCGGCATCAAGAAGATACTGGAAGAGTCGAGAGACGTTGAAGCGAGTTTTGGATAAGGACCCTTCAGACGTATTCGAAGATCTAATGACATGTGTCCTTAAACATGTCATTGCTCACGTCAATAGATATTCCATTCAGAGTATTGAGAATTTTCATATCGAACTCATACCGTGCCTTCCACCTGGGTTGGTTAATTCTTTTCATGTTGATTGAACTTCGCGTTCTTGATAGAGACGGAGGGCCTCGAATTAAGCTAATTCTGTAAATAGATGGAATCCTTCAATCCATAACCAAATAGCCATCATAGCGGCGAAAGCAATGAACGCCGCCATTAAATCTAACAACCTTCCCGACATCAAGTTTGGCATTCAAAATGTTTACTTGGTCAGCGAAACAATCTGCGGATGTAAAGCTTGGCTTCGAAGTCTTGTTTCTGAAGCAGCCCTCACTTGCAATGATGATGATCAAATGGGAAGGAATATCGATGGCATAAAGGTATGTATATTTTTCAATTGTCATGATACTCAACAGAGAAAATGAAGAAATGTAACTGTTCTTGCAGCTATGTTGGCTTTCACGTCTTAGCTTTGCTGATGCTTTAACAGGTCGGGGAGTTATTCCTTGTCTGTGATATTGGAGCAGGGACTGGATGTTTGACATTACTCAGACTCGTATCTAAAGATCCTTTACAAGTTGAACAACTTGAAGCATCCCGATGTATGTCTCCCACCTATAGAATAACGCGTAAAAACTCACATTTGTACAGCACTCGATATCTGTGGAGAATCAGTCGAGGCAAATTTCGAAACTTGGCTTGTAGATCATCTCACCAAAGCAGATTATCCAGGAGATCTACCGTCCCTTATCAGCCGAATATGTCAGCAATTCAGTGAAGACAAAAAGGACTGTGGTAACTCAGAAATAGCTGCTACATCAGAACCATGGAGCGTTGCTGTGCCTGGATTACGAGCTAACAAACACAAACGCTTTCGCAAAGATTGTTTACAGGTTTCAAGGTATGGGCAATGAACCCACGACTTCTAGGATTGCACTAACAACTGATTAGAGAACAGATCGAAAGCTTCTTTGCTCCTGTTATTGATAGACTTGAGGTGTGTCTTGGCGAAAGCCTCGCTAAGTTTCCTCATATTAAGGTCCGTCTCAACCTGATTGTTGTTCGTTACCCATTCTCTATCACAGCTCACATAAGAACTAGTCAATAGTCTTCCTTGGGCAGTTTGGTGGCTCTTCGGAGTTCTTGATAAATCGGATTAGAGCGAGCGCTATCAGTTCTCGTGTCAATGTCTATCACAGTGATAACGGGAAACTGAATGTCGTCCAAGGAGCGTTGAGCGACCGAGCCAACTTAGATGAGGTCTTCATTTCCGAAAACAAAACCGCTGCAAATTATGGGTTTTTGGTTGCCGTCCCTATTGACGGCCCTCCGCCTGGGTTGGAAAATTTGGCAGCGAAAGCTTTGAAGTTACAGAATGAACTTGCGTTGAGAAACCCTAAAACAAATTACCAGATCATAACAGAAGAACCAGACGGGCGAATTATGAAAGTCGTTGAGTATCGGATTTTTAAGGTCAGCTGAAAGATGCTATTGATCCTTTAGATACCAGCTAACTATAGCACAAGGGGTCAGTTGTCAAAAATGGGATTGCCGGTAGTCCCGCAGACAAACTCTTTCACACTTTTCTAACAACTCAGGAAGACATTGGGTTTGTCGACATAGTTGTGGTCTCTACTGAAGATCTTCCTCCACAACCACCTGGAAAGACTTGCTATACCTTGTGGACTGATGCCCATGAAGAAAACAACCTAGTTGTTAATGGTGTACGAGGTAAAAGAAAGAAGTATTTTCCAATAGTGTGCCAATCGCTAACCACTGTGATAGTTAATATAGAGAAAATTCCGTTCGCATGGGATCTCTGTATGGCCAAAAAGCTTGACAGTGAAGGAAGATCACTGGGTTCGTATCAAAAAGAAGATTTAGATGACTACTTCTTTCCAGCAAAGAAGAGAAAGGGGAAAAGAAGAGAGAAGCGGGGCAAGTTGCTTGCTTTTGAGCCTATTTTCCACATCAGCGAAATGCAACTTAAAATATTTATAAAGCCGATATTTAAAAAACCTAAAGGGCCCCAGACTATGCAGCTTGCTGAGCAGCTCGCGAGCCTGGATGATGTGTACACTAGATCAGCTGTACCTGCTGTGATCTCTGTCATCGGGAGACAATCAGTCTCGACAGGGCTCCAGGAGGACGTCAATATTACTGTTAGATCAAGGTACCAGGCTGCTCAACTAACAATGAACTACAAGTCCGACGATGAAGTTATCCAGGAGGTGGATAGCGACTCCGAACTGGACCTTATCCCGCTTCCGTTTGAGTGGGAGATGCCTGAGAGGCAGCACACACCGGACGTAGCTCATACACAAGCCGAGGAACAGCGATCACCTTTGTCGAGCGATGTACGGAATTGAGTCTTCTATTAAATTCATACGTGTTCACGTCTTGTGCCATCACTGACAGATCTACAGGACCCCCAATGGGCTTCAATTAATCATGACGCCTCTCCAACTGTAGGCAGATACAACCAGATCATTGTACGTTATTCAATAGCCCTACTTTTTCTTGTAGACAGATGCACTGACAGGTTTGATCGTAGTACCGAGAGCGACCTAATACCCTAGATAGGGAGCTAACACCAGCTCACAGCCAGACAAAGACGGACGGAAGGTTGCGTTATGGTAAAACTCATATTAAGACCTCCACGAGTCCCGAGCTAACTGGCAAAACTTAGGCTGTTATTCTTGCAAACTTCGCAGAAGAAAGTGCAATGGCAACACTACTTCTGATAATGAGATCATAGAGTGTAACGAGTGTGTACGTCTTGGGATCCGTTGCGTTGCTTCCAAACCCGACTCTTTCGATGCTCCAACACAGATTCAACGTCTGCGACAAGAATTCAGTGATGCTATACAGCTGGGCAAGAAGAGGGCAAGGGATGACGGGGGATTCGCACCTACTGGTAATCATCCGCGATCTAGAGCAGGTGGTTTCACAGCACGACGAGGAGGCAAGGGACGATCAACAATTAGAGAAGCTGAATTGAGTCAATGAAACGGATGGGATGAATTGGGTAGACATATAAAGTTCGACATCGGGTATTTCCTAATCATCAAATGTCTCTTTTGTATCACAATGGTTCCCACCTAACGTCATTCATTCATGCCAAATGTCCTCTTAACTATGAATATTATTTTTTATTAGCTTAAATTACCGTCCGTAACTTACGCAAACTATTACTAATTAGCTAATTGATTGTGTATATAATATCTGAAGCCACTAGACAGGTTTGACGGTGGGCAGTGCTCGGGGTCGTTTTTAGCCCCATCCCACCCATTTGACTTCTTATGCTCAGGCAGCAAAAGGCAGGTGGGGCACATATCCAGTTGAGAACCAGTCAAGAACCAGTTACCTACCGAACACTATTCCCAGGTATCATACAAGTTCTCATCAGTCACGTGACCTTTACTAAGATAGGGAAAGCAGTCATCCCCTCCTGCTTATTGTTGAAGAACATATCTAAATAGAGCCATGGAAATTGTGTCAAAGGGTGCTAGTTATGTACATCGAAGTATATCAAGTATATTATTGGTTGTTATAGAAGCATTGGTGGGTACAATCCTATGCCAATGGCAACACATAGTAAAATAGGAAGTAGCATGCATTAATCATCTTCCTCATCGTCGGTATTGGTAGCAAAATACTTTGATTTTATACCACTTAACCGTGAGGATTTTCTTCCTGGCGTTATCTTCGTCTCTGCCTTGGCAGTGGGATTATGTCTAGCACTTTTCTTCGGCATGATCTCCTCAAATCCTTCATCTTCAGACATATTTTCATCCTCTTCTTCTTCATCCGAGTCACAAACTTCGGTTCTCTGCTTTCCCTTGCCTCTGGATGCGGGTGTTACTTTATTTGCACTTATTTTGGTTGGGGTTTTGGCTTTTGGCTTCCTTGATATAGCTGGGCTTTTGGAAGTTAGAATTTTCCCTGAGCCTGAAGGTCGGCCGCGTTTTTTGGGCTGGATGACAGGTTCAGGTGGTGGATGGTTTTCAGTATTCGTATCTATCGCTTCCTCTTCCTCCTTTCCCTCACTCTCTATTTCAGCTGCTTGGGTGACTTGAGCTGTAGAAAGCTCTCTGGTCACGCGTCCCATATTTGAATCTTCAACATGGTCTTCAACTACGAAGCCACCACCTTCATTATCATCGTGATTTGCTACCGGAAAGAAACCTGGCTGCCTCCGTTCATCTTCCTCGACCTGATAGCCTTCCGGTAGGAACCCGCCGGCCATTTCCTCGTCCCTCTCTTCCATGATCCTCCTCCTTGCCTCGTTCTCGGCATCTTTGCCCTTCTTGCTTGTCCACGGATTTACCTCGTCGGGCTTATCGTCAAGCTCATCCCCGTACTCTTCTCTAACCTTTTCAATGATCCTCATACCCATCAGCATTTTTCGCCACATTCCCAGCGCGGCTTTCGTGCGCTTCTCATCTTCTTTCCTTACTCGCTCGACTTCATCCTTTTCCCATTCATCCATAACAGTATCGTAGTGTTCTTCAGCGATCACAACGCCGGATATGATGGGAACAGCCATCCGATGTCCGAACTCAAATCCCGTAACTGCCTCTGCGTAATCAATTCCTAGTCGTTTACAAATCTTCACAGTTCCACGCTGTGGCACATGAGCCGCACCCTCAGGTAGCATGCTATCAACGTACAAATCGATGTTGCCAAAATTGTTCTTCGGAATAACGCCATTCTCGATGGGTGGTGGGATGATCCAGTCTGTCTGTTCGCGGGAGAAGAGTCCCTGCAATGGTTTCTCACCGCTCGCATGCTCAGCTTCCGCGAGTTCTCGTCGACGGTTTGTAGTAGCAACACGGTATGGAACTCGCTTGAGAGGCTCTTCGCCTTGAATAGGGGCGCGTCCTTCTTTGTGCCAGGTCTCTGTACTCTTACAACTAACGACATCTTTTCGGAGGTAAACATTTTCCTCGACACTATCCTCACCCTTTCCTTTGATTGTAAATGTCTTTACGGGCCTCGCCCCAGATTTTAAGGCTTCTTCTCGCTTGAAATGTCGTTCTAGCACGAACTCCGTAGACGCCTTGTATGATTGCAAGGTCTCTTTCCCTTCTTCCACGACTTTCTTTTCTGGTTTGACGGGTTTGAGATCAGTTGCATCCTCATGATCATCTATTTCAGTGAAAGGGCAATTCTTGCTACCACGTGAATAGCCTCGCATCACAGATTTAAACCAATCGAAATGCTCGTAGCGCTTTATCTTCCCATTCCGACCGTAAACGGGAATCTTTTCAATTGGAAGGCGATAGCCCTTGGTCCGACCTGGCCACATGTGCTTTTTGAGATAACGAGTAGTGACATCCTTCGCTGTACCATCGGAGGAGTGACCAATGATGTATGACGTTACTTGTTTGGCTTTGTCGGACTTTCCGCCTCGGGGCTCAAAGCTCTCAAGCCTCTTAGAATCCTTCGCTACAATGTGAAGGACTACTGCATCAACGGCGGTGTAAGTATTCGTCAAAGGTGACAAAGCTTCTGTCCAATAATATGGGAAGAGCAGATCCTTATCGTACGGTAAGGATGATTTAGCAATACGCTTTGCGGGTGTCGTATCAACTACAGACTCTTCACTTGAAGATCCACCTTCTTCTTCAGTTGCAGAGAGATCAATCGGTTCGTCTTTCACGCCACTTCCCCGCGACTTACGTTTCCCCGGCTTTTTGAGGCGGGCTTTGGTGGGCAACTTTGACTTCGTTGAGGCTATTCCCTTCTTGATCGGTTCTTCGTCTTCCTCATCTTCCTCATTAGATGTGTCATGTACGGTTACAGCCTGCTGCTTCTTCAACTTCCGAGGGTTCTTCTCAAGGGCCTCCTCAAATTGACTCCACCCAAAGCCAAGCGGTTGTAAATTAGCGACCATCCTAGCTTCGATTCCCAGACCTCTTAAGAGTGCTGTGAATAGCTGTGCACCAACGTCCCGACTACCTTCCATATCTCTACCATGTTGCCTGAAATCCTCGAGCGTGGCTATGCGTTCACCGTGGCGTTCTGGATCATGAGCTTCACCATTAAAGCTTTTGAGTTCCTCGTCAATTCGCTCCAAAGACATGTATCCAATCTTCCTTAGCCCAGGCGCTGTAATTCGGAACCGCGATCGCCAATATATGCGTAGAGCTTTAAGCAGTCTCAAGAGCGGGTCTGACCCACTTGTGCTACCACTCGCGTCCTCTAGACGTTTGGCCGCGCTCCAATCTCTCTGACTTCTCAGATTAGTTATTTCAGCAGCCTTCCCTTTCCCCTTTCCTACCCTAGCAACTGATTTTCCCTTCCCTTTGTCTACTGGAGTTGCTTTTTTGGCTTTACCAGCCACCCCGCTCCTATCTCTCCATACCTCTACTTCCTTCGCAACACCCGTGGGTAAAGAATCAACCAAAATTAACTGCAGTTCTTCATCGCATAGCCATGAGTTTCGGATCGCGTTATGCCACATCAACATCTGCACATGCATTTGATGTGTTGCCATCCGAATACCCCTCTCGATCTTTGTAGGTCCCTTCTTCAACCCCAATGGATTCGTCAGCGAAATCCTCGTTTCTTTCCTCAATGTAAGCTCCAATTCACCCGTTCCCAGGGGGGTTTGCGCCGATATTGCAGAGGTGGGTTGGAGGGCAGAAGCCCGATGCGGATGTACTTCCACATCTTCGAACTCCATATCTTCGTCATCGTCTTCCGAAGTATCGGCATGATTGTGTCGTTTCGCGTGAGGTACGTCTTCAAACTCGATATCATCGTCTTCATCCTCCTCATCAGTTTGGCCTGCGGTAGTTCTGCGCCGTTTTGCGACTGGTTCACCTCCGAATTGCTCATCAAGAGAACTTAATTCGCTCGAACTGTCTCCGGAATCCCCACCAAGCTTCTCAAGCAGAGCTTTTGCCCCATAGCTCGGTCCTGGCCGTGCATCTAGGTCGTCAAAAAGCGTTGCTTTACGTGGAGTGGGTTTTTTAGGCACCGGCTTCCCTTTTGGTTTTGGTGTTGCGGATTGTGATACTTCAGCTTCTGGGGAGCGTAAATGTTTGCGCGGTAGGAAAGGTGGCATATTTCATGATCACCATCTACACTTATCGAGGAGTTGGCCCTTGAAATGTGGGAAAGAGAGCATAGATCTGATTTGACCTTGCTAGAAGTCAGCGAACGCGAGTGTCGCGAATTCACGTGATTAAATGAGGTCACCACTTTCGTAGCCTTGCAGCTTATCCCAATACGGTAATTTCTAACTTCATTTTCTTGTTAAGGACCTCGGTTGCTATCCAGCCAGCCCATGTTCCATGTGTAATCAAACATACATATACACAATGCACATCTTGTTATTATGGTGATTTAACCTTATAGATTCAAAATCAATTCACGATCTTTCATCTCGAATGCCTTACGCCCAATAGTAGCTATTCAGATGTGAAACATAACGCTATGTACACTTTATGTGTACAGAAGGCCACCTTTTGAAATTTGTAAATTAA
>Ga0247812_10002187_pt1 | contig 10979 bp, 5 predicted proteins | sample UWRJL149409B1_FD_178011 | JGI IMG/M metagenome (GOLD analysis project Ga0247812, IMG submission 178011) | Plant litter microbial communities from Arlington Agricultural Research Station in Wisconsin, United States - UWRJ-L149-409B-1 | ecosystem: Environmental > Terrestrial > Plant litter >...
AAGGGCGGGTCCGAGACCCTCAGCCTTACTCTGCCCCCACTGGCCGCCATCTTCCTCCGTTACGAAGGACCTTCAGCTTGACCACGCTTCCCGACCGTCTCGAGGCTGGATCGCCCTACCCGCTCGGCGCGAGCTTCGACGGGCTAGGGGTCAACTTCGCGGTGTTCTCGGCCAACGCCGAGCGCATCGATCTGTGCCTGTTCGACGCCTCGGGTCGCAAGGAGTTGGCCCGCTATCCCCTGCCTGAGTGCACTGACGAAGTCTGGCACGGTTACCTTCCACACGCCCGACCCGGGCAACTCTACGGCTTTCGCGCTTATGGACCCTACGCGCCGGAGCAGGGCCATCGGTTCAATCCCAACAAGCTGCTGCTTGACCCCTACGCGCGGCGCCTGGCCGGTCCGCTACGATGGAACGACGCCGTGCACGGCTATCACGTAGGCTCCCCGCGCGCTGATCTCTCGTTCGACCGCCGCGACAGCGCCCCTGCTATGCCCAAGTCGGTGGTCACCGCCGACAGCTTCGACTGGGACGGCGATCGCCGCCCCAACATCCCCTGGTCGGAGACCGTGATCTACGAGGCCCACGTCAAAGGTTTGACGGCTCTGCTTGAGGCGGTCAGCCCGCCGGAGCGGGGCACGTTTGCGGCGCTTTCACACCCCAAGGTCATCGACCATCTGCGCCGCCTGGGAGTCACCGCCCTGGAACTTATGCCGGTGCACGCCTTCACCCAGGATCGGTTCCTGCAAGAAAAGGGCCTGTCCAACTATTGGGGCTACAACACCCTGGCCTTCTTCGCACCCGAGGCGCGCTATCTAGCCAGCGGCAGCGCCGACGAGTTTCGGCTGGCCGTACGGCGCCTGCACGCCAGCGGCATCGAGGTGATCCTTGACGTGGTCTACAATCACACTGCCGAGGGCAGTGAGATGGGACCCACCCTCTCCTTCCGCGGCCTGGACAACGCTACCTATTACCGACTCCTCGCCGACAATCCGCGCCACTGCGTTAACGACACAGGCACGGGCAACAGTTTGAACATGGCGTCGGCCCGAGTGATCCAAATGGTTGCCGACTCCTTGCGCTACTGGGCCCAGTCTTTCCGCGTCGATGGTTTCCGCTTCGATCTTGGCGTCACCCTGGGACGCGAGGGCGACGCCGGCTTCTCGCCCGGCGCGGCCTTCTTCGACGTCTTGCGGCAGGACCCCGTGCTGGGCCGTCTAAAGCTGATTTCCGAGCCCTGGGACATCGGGCCCGGCGGCTACCAGCTGGGCCAACACCCACCTAGCTTCGCCGAATGGAACGACAAGTTCCGCGACACCACCCGCCGCTTCTGGCGTGGCGACGCCAGCCAGCGACCGGACTTAGCCGCGCGTCTGTCCGGTTCAGGTGATCTCTTTGACCGGCGAGCCCGGCGTCCTTGGGCCAGCATCAACATGCTGACCGCCCATGACGGTATGACCCTCAATGACGTGGTCAGCTACGACGAGCGGCACAACGCGGACAATGGCGAGAGCGGCCAGGACGGCCATAGCGAGAACTATTCCCGCAACTGGGGCGCCGAGGGCGTTACCGAGGATCAGGCAATCCAGGAAACGCGCGACCGCGTGCGCCGCTCGATGCTGACCACGCTTATGGCCTCGCTGGGCACGCCGATGCTGCTGGGCGGCGACGAGTTTGGCCGCACCCAGGGTGGTAACAACAACGCCTATTGCCAGGACAACGCCATCAGCTGGTTTGATTGGACGCTGGCGGCTAGCCCGCAAGGCCAGGCCTTGAGCGCCTTCACCGCCCGCCTCATCGCCCTTCGCAAGACCCATCCCCTGCTGAGGGCTGGCGCCTTCCTCTATGGTCAGGAGGAAGTCGCGCCGGGCGTGCTCGACATCGAATGGTTCGACGAGCGGGGCGAGCGCCTCTCGCCTGAAGACTGGCAAAATCCCGAAGGCCGAGCGTTGCTGATGCGCCGCGCCCGCCGTCTGCCGGGTGGTGAGCTGGAGCTCGTCGTCCTGGCGCTCAACGGCGCGGCTGAAACGCTCGATTTCGCCCTGCCCGCCGAGGGGCTGGTGTTCGAGCGGCTGATCGACAGCGCTGACCCCGACGCGGCGGTAGGTCCGGTCGGCGAGACGCTGGCGCTGCCCGGCGGCGGCGCCGTTGTTCTGCGCGGCGTCGGGGCCGTCCCATGAGCGGAGGGTTTGGCCCCGTATGGCTTGTCGACGGCCAGGTTCGGTTCGCACTGTGGGCGCCGGGATGCGCGCGAGTGGGATTTGAGCTCGACGGCGTTCCCGTCGCGCCGATGACCGCCGATGGCGAGGGCTGGTTTAGCTACGTCACACATGCTGAGCCGGGCGCGCGCTATCGCTTCCACATAGGGCCGGATCTCGTTGTCCCCGACCCCGCCGCCCGAGCCCAGGCGGGCGATGTCCACGGCTGGAGCCAGCTGACGCCGCCCGACACCTATGCCTGGGCAAATGATCAGTGGCCTGGTCGACCTTGGCGCGAGGCGGTTCTGTACGAGGTCCACTGCGGTCTTCACGGCGGCTTTAGCAAGCTCGCCGAGCGCCTTCCCCAGTTGGCGGAACTGGGGGTCACGGCGCTGCAGCTGATGCCGCTCAACGCGTTTTCAGGGGAGCGCAACTGGGGGTATGATGGGGTCCTGCCCTATGCAATCGCGCCCGCCTACGGGACGGGTGACGAGCTCAAGGCCCTGGTCGACACCGCTCATGGCCTGGGCATGATGGTGCTGCTGGACGTCGTCTATAATCACTTCGGCCCGGACGGAAACTATCTGCCGTCCTATGCCAGCGCTTTCTTCGACGAGGGCCGCCACACGCCCTGGGGGCCGGCGATTGACTTTGCGCGCGAGCCCGTCGCGCGCTTCTTCATCGACAACGCCCTCTATTGGCTTGAGACCTTTCGGTTGGACGGGCTGCGCTTCGACGCCGTCCACGCGATCGGCGACAACGGGTTCCTTGACGCCCTGGCCGCGGCGATCCGTCAGCGGATCACGGAACGTGCCGTTCACCTGGTGCTGGAGAACGAGTCCAACGACGCTGCCCGGCTCTCAAGCGGCTATGACGCTCAATGGAATGACGACTTTCACAATGTCGTCCATGTGCTGCTGACCGACGAGACGAGCAGCTACTACCAGGACTTCGCCGAGCGGCCCGCCGAGCGGCTGGCGCGCAGTCTGGCCGAGGGGTTCATCTATCAGGGCGAAGGCTCGCCCAACCACCAGGGCCGGCCACGGGGCGCGCCCAGCGGCCATCTGCCGCCGATGGCCTTCGTCAATTTCCTGCAAAATCACGACCAGGTCGGCAACCGCGCCCTAGGCGAGCGTCTGACCTGCCTGGCAGCGCCCGATCGCCTGCGCGCCGCCATGGGCTTGCTCCTGCTCTGCCCCCAGATCCCGATGTTATTCATGGGCGAGGAGGATGGCTCGCAGAGCCCCTTTCTGTTCTTCACCGATTTCCACGACGGCCTAGCCGACGCCGTGCGCGAGGGTCGTCGCCGGGAGTTTGCCAAGTTCCCCGCCTTCGCCGATCCCCAAGCCCGGGCGCAGATTCCCGATCCCAATGCGGTGTCGACCTTCGAGGTCTCCAAGCCCGCACCTGGGCCGGACGCGGCCGCCTGGCGCACGCTGATCGGCCACCTGCTGAAGCTGCGTCGCGAGCACTTGGCGCCCCATATTGACGAGGCGGTAAGCCTCGGGGCTCGCGCCATCGGCCTCAAGGCCGTCCAGGCGCGCTGGCGTCTCGGCGCCAAGACCTACAGCCTGGCCGTCAATCTGGGCGAGGAGGATGTCGTCTTGCCCGCCGCCCCCCCCGGACCGCCTCTAGCTGTCGTTGGCGACAGCCCTCGCGGCGGATGGCTGGCGCCGGCCTCCTGCATCGCTTGGCTGGAGGCCGCGGCGTGAGCCAGGACCCCTTACTGGCGCTCGCGCGCGACGTCGGGGTGATCGTCGACTGGGTCGATTTCGATGGCCAGGCCCGCCGGGTCAGCCCCGAAACCATTGCGGCGGTGCTCACGGCCCTGGGCCACGACGCGGCCGGGGCGGGACGGGCGCGCCTAGCGCGCGCCAACTTGGACCTGCCGTCCTTCATCGTCGCCCAGGCTGGCGCGACGCTCGCCCTCCCGCACCCAGAGCGCCACGCCAGGTTGGTCTTTGAAGACGGCCGCCTTCACGACCTCTCGGCCCCCGACGGCTCGCTGGCCTTTGCTGTGGCCGAGCCCGGCTATCACACGCTCGAGCTCGATGATCGCCTGATCACCCTAGCGATCTGTCCGGCGCGCGCCGTGACCCCCCGCGACCGCCTGGGTCGCCCAAGCTGGGGCTTAGGCGCTCAGCTCTACGCGGCGCGCGACCATGGCGAGTTTGGCGACTTCATGAGCTTGGCGCGCTTGGCCACCGCGGCGGCGGAGGCCGGCGCTGACGCGTTAGCGATCAGTCCGACCAACGCCTTGTTCCCGGCCGCGCCGGAGCGTTGCAGCCCCTATTCGCCGTCCAGCCGCGACCACCTCAACATCCTTTACGCCGATCCCAGCGCTCTTGGCGCGCCGACGGCCGCTGTGGGCGGACCAGATCTCATTGACTGGCCGGCCGCCTCGGCGGCTAAGCTTGCCCGGCTCACCGCCGCCTTCCGGGCCTTCGACGGCGACCCGCGCTTTGATGATTTCATCGCCGAAGGGGGCGTTGAGCTTCGCCGCCACGCCCTGTTCGAAGCCTTAGACGAACACTTCGCCCCCACCTACGGCTCTGGGCGCTGGCGCGACTGGCCGGCGGTCTTTCACGAGCCCGCCAACGCAGAGGCCGCCGCCCAGGCTCTGGGCTTGGGCGAACGGATCGGCTTCTTTATGTTCGCTCAATGGCTCGCTGACCTGGGTCTGCAGGGGGCTCAGGACGCCGCCAAGGGCGCGGGCATGGGCCTTGGCCTTATTACCGACCTCGCCGTCGGGCTGGACCCTGGCGGCTCGCATGCCTGGCGGCGACCGCAGGATCTCATGAACGGTTTGACGCTCGGCGCGCCGCCCGACGCCTTTCAGGCCGCCGGCCAGGCCTGGGGCATCACAAGCTTTGCGCCCAAAGCCTTGGCCGCGTCCGGCTACGCCCCGTTTCTGACGACCCTGCGCGCGGCGCTGCGCCATGCCGGCGGCCTACGCATCGACCATGCCTTAGGTCTTGGCCGTCTGTGGGTCGTTCCGGATGGGGCCTCGGCTGACGAGGGCGCCTATCTCCGCTACCCGATCGACGACCTACTCAACCTGATTGCCCTAGAGTCTCGCCGGGCCGGCGCAGTGGTCATCGGTGAGGATCTGGGCGTCGTGCCTGAAGGCTTACGCGCCCGCCTCGCCGAACGCGGCCTTCTGGGCATGCGCGTTCTGCCCTTCGAACGCACCGCCGAGGGGACGTTCACGCCCCCCGCCGACTGGGATTGTCTGGCCGTGGCCATGACCAGCACCCATGATCTGTCGCCCGTCGCGGGTTGGTGGCGCGGCAGCGACATCGCTTGGCGCGGACGTCTTGGCGCGCCCGGCGATCGACAGGCTGAGCGGGCGGCCCGCGGCCGCGAGCGCGACGCCTTCTGGGACGCCGCTTGCCTTGCGGGCGCCGCCGAAGGTCCGCCGCCTGGCGACGATCAGGCGCAGGCAGCCGTCGACGCCGCCCTGGCCCTCGTTGGCCAGACGCCCTGCGAGCTAGCCCTGATCCCCTTGGAGGATCTGCTTGGCTTGGAAGACGCCCCTAACCTTCCTGGCGTGGTCGATGTCCACCCCAATTGGCGTCGGCGCCTCCCTGGACCGAGCAGGTCCCTGTTGTCGCGGCCGCGTGTGGCCGCTCGGGTCGCGCGGCTCAACCATCAGAGACCCAAATGACTCCGACCGCCACCTACCGCGTGCAGTTCCACGCCGGCTTCACCTTCGCCGACGCCGCAGCGCTCGCTCCCTATTGGGCTAGGCTCGGGATCAGCCATCTCTACGCCTCGCCGATCGCCACGGCGCGGCGCGGCTCGACCCATGGCTACGACGTGGTCGACCCAACCACGATCAATCCCGCGCTAGGCGGCGAAGCGGGTTTTCGGGCCATGGTCGCGGCGTTGCGCGCCGAGGGCCTGGGGGTGGTGCTCGACATTGTGCCCAACCATGTCGCCGTGGGCGGCGATGACAACGCCTGGTGGCTAGATGTGCTCGAAAAGGGCCAAGCCAGCCCCTACGCCCGGTTCTTTGACATCGACTGGAGCCCGCCCGAGCCGGGCCTGGCTGGCAAGGTCCTGGCTCCGTTTCTGGGCGCGCCCTACGGCCAGGCCCTTGCGGCCGGAGACCTCGTGCTCGACGTCGAGCGCGAGCTTGGCCGGCTGTCATTGCTCGCCCACGGCGTCCATCGGTTCCCACTACGGCGCGAGGATTATCCAGAAGTGCTGGCCGCCGCCGGCGCGGCGCGCCTCGAGGCGCTCGATCCGGACCTTCTGGCCAGTGCTTACGATCCAGACCGCCTTCACGCGCTCCTGGAGCGCCAGCACTACCGCCTGGCTTGGTGGCGCATGGCCGGCGACGCCATCAACTGGCGCCGATTCTTTGACATCACCGAATTGGCCGGCCTGCGCATTGAGGACCCGGTCGTGTTCGAGGCCGTCCACGCCCTGCCCTTGCGCCTTTACGCTGAAGGGCTAATCGACGGGCTGCGCGTCGATCATGTCGATGGCCTGGCCGATCCTCCCGCCTATTGCCGCGCCTTGCGACGGGCCCTCGAGACGGCCGGCCCCGGGCGCATCCCCTGGCTGGTCGTCGAGAAGATCTTGGGGGTCGGCGAGGCCCTTCCAGCAAACTGGGGCGTGGACGGCACGACCGGCTATGAAGTGATGAACGAGATCTCCGCCCTGCAACACGATCCGGCCGGGAGCGCGCCCTTGGCCCGGTTCTGGGCCGAGGTCAGCGGTCGACCGGCTGCGTTCGAGGCCGAGGAGCTGACGGCGCGACACGAAATCCTGACGCGGGATTTTGCCGGCCAGCTGGACGCGGCGGCGCGCGCGTTTCAGCGGCTGGCGGTCGCCGACCGTGCCGCGCGAGACCTTTCCACGCCAGCCTTGCGTCGGGCCTTGACGGCTCTGGTCGTCGCCTTCGGTGTCTACCGAACCTATGCCGCTGACACCGGCGCGGCGCCCTTGGAAGCCTTGGCCAAGGCCAAGGCCGCGGAGCCGGCCTCCAGCGCCGCCCTTGATCAGATCGGCCGCTGGCTGTCTGGTCAGGGCGATGTCCCCGCCGACCTGCGCTCGGAAGCGATCCGACGGTTCGAGCAACTGAGCGCCCCGGTGGCGGCCAAGGCCGTGGAGGACACCGCCTTCTATCGCTATGGCCGCCTGCTGTCGCGCAATGACGTCGGCTTCGATCCTGGCCGGCTAGCTACCTCTCCGGCGGCGTTTGCGCGCCTCGCAGCCGAGCGCGGTCACGCCTTTCCAAACAGCCTGCTGGCCACCGCCACCCATGATCACAAGCGCGGCGAGGACGTGCGCGCGCGCCTTGCGGTTCTCAGCCAGATCCCAGACCTTTGGACAGAGAGCGCCGGCGCCTGGCTTGCGCTTCTCCCGCTGGACGGCGTCGCGCCGGGCGACGCGCACATGCTCCATCAAATGATCATCGGGGCCTGGCCGCTCGACCTGGCCGCGGATGACGCCACAGGCCTGGCTGTCTTTGCCGACCGCCTCGCCGAGTGGCAACGCAAGGCCTTGCGCGAGGCCAAGCTGCGCACGGCCTGGACGGTGGTGGATGAGGCTTATGAGGCGGCTTGCGCAGCTTATCTGCGGCGGCTACTGACCGGCGACGATAATGCCTTACGCCTAGCGTGCGCAAAGTTTGTCCAGGCCCTCGCGCCGGCCGGCGTCGCCAACAGCCTGGTGCAAACCGGCCTGCGGCTCACCCTGCCGGGTGTTCCAGATCTCTTTCAGGGCGCGGAGTTTTGGGATTTTAGCCTCGTCGATCCGGACAACCGCCGTTTGGTCAATTATGCGGTTCGGCAAGCGTCTCTGCAGGCCAGGACGTCAGAGCCCAACTGGCGCGATGGCGCGTATAAGCAAGCGCTGATCGCGCGCCTGCTCGGCGAGCGTCGGGCGCGCCCCGATCTTTTCGCAGCGCCCTTGACCCCCCTTCACATCAGCGGCGCGCGCGCTGGCCAGACGCTAGCATTCGAACGCGTCAGCTCGCGCGGAAGGCTCGTGGTTGTGGCGGCGCTGCAGGTCGCGCGGGTCTGCATGCACCGCGGCGAGCCCTTGGTGGACCCCGCCTGGTGGGGGGATACGGCTCTGCCAGACGGGCGTCTGCTCGCTGAGGTCATGGAGGAAAACCCGTTCTGGTGGTCAATCGACTGAGACGCTGCGTCGCGGGCGAGCCGGGTTGACAGATAGCCCGTTCCCCGGCGCCATGGTCAGGCTTCTGGGGAGGGGCGCCATGGCCAAATTCGCCATCGACTATGAGGAAAAGCTTTATCTGGCGCTCGCAGCTCTGCGCGGAGCTGGATATGCGCCGCAGCATTTGGTGCTCGACCGGCCGACGCGCCTGGGCCCAACCAGTATCGATTGGGCCCCGGCCAAGTCTGGCGGCGCCCCGCGCGCTCTGGAGCTCGAACTGCAATTTGAAGAAGGCGGGTCGCCGACGATTGCGGTGATCAAGGACGGCCGGGCCTTTCGGGCGCCGGTGAGCCTCAAGCGTCTGGCCCGCTGGCTTGCTTCAGCGGCTGGCGAGCGTGAGCCGCTGGCCCTTGTCCCCGCCTATGCCGTAGCCCGGCTACGCGCGGTTGGCTGAGGGGCGCAGGGCGCGACCGACACTGTTCTTACCTTGCGCGCGAAGGGCGTTGTGGCGTCAGTGGCGGCCTTGGATACGTCCCGTTATTGGCGTCTGACTGAAAGTTAGACGGCGCCTATTGAACCTCTATCACTGTCCAATTGAAGCGGCGTGAGAAGAAGAATGCTCCGCGGGTAACGATGTTGTCGCCGCGATCGCCGGCCATGAATCGCCGCCCGCGCAGACGCAGTAGCGCGGCGTTCAGGGCGTAAGCTCGACGGCTTGCAGCCTGCGAACGACAAGGCCGGCTGCCCGGGGAGCTATCTCGCCGCGGCGGGCGTTGCACCGACATGTCATCGCATGCCGACCTGACCGATGGATTGTCCTGGGCGCCCGCATGGGCGCCGCCGTGGGCGGTGAGCCTCGCCCTGATCGCTGTAGCAATCCTGGTGGCGCTAGGCGCCCATCAGATCCTGGTGCTCGCGGTGCGTCGGGGTCTGGCCAGCCGAGACGCCTTTTGGCCAGCCTTAGCGGTCCGCGCACGACGTCCGACGCGATGGGTCTTCATCGTGGCGGCCTTGAGCGCGGCGGTTCAGGTCGCGCCCCTCACGCTCGGCCAGGCGGCGGGCGCTAAACACCTTCTGCTGATCCTGTTCATTATTTTGGTCGGTTGGATCGTTTTGACGTCGCTCGACATCGGCGCCGCCCTCTATCTCAGGCGCTTTAAGCTTGATGTCGAAGACAACCTTCTAGCGCGCAAGCACCTGACCCAGGTGCGGATCCTGCGACGAGCCAGCGCCGTGATCATCGGCCTCTTCACCTTGGCGATGGCGCTGATGACGGTGCCTGGCGTGCGCCAGTGGGGGGTTAGTCTGCTTGCGGCCGGCGGCGCGGCCAGCCTGATCGTCGGCTTGGCCCTTCAGCCGCTGCTGACCAATCTCATCGCCGGCATACAGATCGCCGTCACCCAGCCTATCCGCATTGACGACGCCGTTATCGTCGAGAAGGAGTGGGGTAATATCGAGGAGATCAACGCCACCTACGTGGTGGTCCGGCTCTGGGACTGGCGGCGGATGGTGCTGCCCCTCAGCTATTTCATCCAGACGCCATTCCAAAATTGGACGCGGGAGTCTGCGGCCCTGATCGGCACGGTGATGATCTATGTCGATCACTCCGCGCCAATCGACGTCCTGCGCGCCAAGCTGGAGGACATCGTCAAGGCCTCGGCCCTTTGGGATGGCAAGGTGATTAACCTGGCGGTGACGGACATCACCGCTCAGGTGTTGGAGGTGCGCTGCCTCGTAAGCGCCCGTAACGCGCCAACGGCTTTCGATCTTCGCTGCGAGGTGCGCGAAAAGATGATGGCCTTTATCGCCCAGGAGCTGCCGCTCGCTCTACCGCGCCAAAGACTAGCCCTCGCCGACCAGACTTGAGGCCGTTTATTGGGGCGACCGCGACAGAGATGGGCGGCGCTAGGGTCGCTATCCAGACTGATCGGTACGGCGATGCGCTTGCTGGCTATTCAGATGCGTTCGTTCGCGCTTGAGCGGCGTCCTTGGACATCTTCATCGCGCGGCGCGGGCGACCGTTGATCACCGCAAAATCGCCAGGCTCGCCCAAGGCGCCAGGCGTCCACGCCTGGACGACACTGCGCCTAGGCGCCGGCGGCCGCCCGTTCATGGGCCCCTCCAATTGTCGTTGCTGTGGGCGAGCGCGGACTTTTAGTCTCGCGGCGTGAGGATGTTTGCCGCCGACCTCGAACCTTCCCTCAGGTCGTGTGTTGTCAGGTCATGGAACAGCGTTGGCCTACACGGCTCTGGATCGTTCGCCATGGCCAGAGCGCCGGCAACGTCGCTCGCGACGCAGCCGACGCCGCCGGCCTGACTCACATCGATATCGCCGATCGCGACATGGACGTCGCCCTGAGCGATCTTGGCCAGCAGCAAGCGCGTGCGTTGGGCCGGTGGTTTGCTCGGCAGCCCATCGACGAGCGTCCTTGCACCCTTATGACATCGCCATATCTGCGCGCCGCTCAAACCAGCCAAGCTGTCAGGGACGCCGGCGGCATGGTGGACCTAGACAGCAAGTTCTGCATTGATGAGCGTCTGCGCGAAAAGGAATTTGGCATTCTCGACCGGCTCACGCGGCGCGGCATTGAAACTCAATTTCCCGACCAGGCCGAGTTTCGGCGCCTTCTGGGCAAGTTTTACCATCGC
>Ga0247812_10002188_pt1 | contig 10977 bp, 13 predicted proteins | sample UWRJL149409B1_FD_178011 | JGI IMG/M metagenome (GOLD analysis project Ga0247812, IMG submission 178011) | Plant litter microbial communities from Arlington Agricultural Research Station in Wisconsin, United States - UWRJ-L149-409B-1 | ecosystem: Environmental > Terrestrial > Plant litter >...
CCGCCGATCCCCGGGTCGTGAACCTCGAACAGACCGACGCCCGTATTCTCGACGAGGCCCTGATACCCGAGGCCCCCGAACTGGTCGTCTGCGACGCCAGCTTCATCGGCCTGGCCAAGGTCCTGCCCGCGGCCCTGACCCTGGCCGGCGCCGGCGCCGACCTGATCGCCCTGGTCAAACCCCAGTTCGAGGCCGCCGGCCCCTCCGACATCGGCAAGAAGGGTCTGGTCAAGAGCCCCGAGGCCCACGCCGCCGCCGTCTCGGGCGTCGCCGACTGGCTGACGAGGGTCGGCTGGATCGTTCAGGCCACGATCCAAAGCCCCATCGCCGGCGGCGACGGCAATGCGGAGTTCCTGCTCTGGGCCGTGAAGGCCTGATCCAGCCGCTCATCCCGGCGAATGCCGTGCTCTTGCATCTGGACCCCGGCATTCGCCGGGGTGAGCGGGGTAGGTAACAATGAGAAACCGCCGGTGGATCACTCCACCGGCGGCTCCCGTCACGCCGCTGACCGGACAGGGGGGCTGAAAAAGATCAGCGGCGCGATTCAATGGGTTAGCGCGGACGCCAACCAAAACTCGGGTCGTACCAGTAATAGCCGTCGGCGCTGTATTGGACCTGACCCCGGTCCTCGTAGCGGCGATCGTCATAGCGGCGGTCGTCACGGCGATCGTCGTAGCGCGGGTCCCGCCGGTCGTCGTAGCGGGGGTCGCGACGATCATCGTACCGGTCGTCATAACGGTCATCCGGCCGGTCGTAGCCGCCCGACGCGTACGGGCCGTAGCCGTCCGAGTCGTAGTAGGTCGACTGGGAGGACCCGTAAGACGACGAGTATCCGTACGAAGGCTGGCTATAGGAGGACCCGTAGCTGTAGCCGCTGTAGGCAGGCTGGCCATAAGGGGCGCTGACGCAGTTGTCGCTGCTGCTGCGGCCCGCACTGGCGCCGACGACCGCGCCCAGGACGCCGCCGATCAGGGCGCCTTCGGTCCGGCTGTGACGGCCCGCGAGATTCGAGCCCGCGACTGCGCCCAGACCACCGCCGATCACGGCTCCGGCGCCGGTCCGGCCCTGCCGCTCGCGGGTGCAGCGGTCATGGTAGCCCTGCGATTCATAGCGCTGGGGCTGGCTATAGGTCTGGCCGCCGTACCCGGGCACATAGCCGTAGCTTTGGGCGTTGGCGGCGGCGGGGGCCATCAGGGCGCCGGCGGCCGCGAGGGCGGCAACGGCGAAGGGGGCGGAGTGTGAGACGCGGGCGGACATGACGGTGATCCTGATCCAGTTGCAAACCTGAACGCCGAACGGATCGGGCCCCTGTCTGTTGCATCGATGTTTACGGCTCCGAAGCTGAACGGCTTTTGAGCGCGCCGTTCATCTCCGTTCATGTTTCGCCCGCCGGACAGGACGGCTATGAAGCGCGATGAACGAACTCCTTCAGATCGCCCGCGTCGGCGGCCAGGGCGACGGCGTCGCCGAGACCCCGGCCGGACTGGTCTTCGCGCCCCTGACCCTGCCCGGAGAGACCGTTCGCGCCGAGGTGAAGGACGGGCGGGCCGAGGGGATCGAGATCGTCACCGCCAGCGCCGACCGGATCGCGCCCGTCTCGCCCCAGTACGGCGACTGTGGCGGCTGTTCGCTGCAGCACTGGGCCACCGGTCCCTATCTGGAGTGGAAGCGCGAACAGGTGCGGCTGGCCTTGGCCCGCGAGGCGATCGAGACGGAAATCGAGGCGACGGTGGCCGTGCCCATGGGCTCGCGGCGGCGAGTGGCCCTGCACGCCCGTCGGACGCCCGGGGGCCGGGTCATCATCGGCTTCAAGGCGCGCAAGTCCTGGCGGCTGGTGGAGGTGACGGAATGCCCGGTGGCCGATCCCCGGCTGGTCGCGGCCTTTCCTGCTCTGACGAAGATCGCGGCGGCCTTCCTGGAGCATCCCAAGTCGGCGCCGACCCTGCATGTGACCTGGACCCTGTCGGGCCTCGACATCGACGTGACGGGGGTGGAGCGCAAGTCGGGCGGCCTGTCGCGCGATCGCCAGATGCAGGCCATCCGCGCCGCCAACGAGGCGGACGTCGCCCGACTGAGCATGGCCGGCGAGACGCTGGTGATGGCGCGCCAGCCGCGGGTGATGTTCGGCCCGGCGACCGTGCCCGTGCCGCCCGGCGGCTTCCTGCAGGCCGTGCCGGAGGCCGAACTGGCCATGACCTCGCGCGCCGTGGCGGCGGTGAAGGGGGCGAAGAAGGTCGCGGACCTGTTCTGCGGTTCGGGCAGCTTCACCTTCCCGCTGGCGACGGCGGCGCCGGTGCTGGCGGCGGACGCCTTAGCGGCGGGGATCGCGGCGTTGAAGGCCGGGGTCGGGACCGCGCAGGGCCTGCGCCAGATCACCGCCGAGGCCCGCGACCTGTTTCGGCGCCCGCTGTCGCCCTTCGACCTCAAGGGCTGCGACGCCATCGTGTTCGACCCGCCAAGGGCCGGGGCGCTGGAGCAGACGCAGCAGATCGCCGGGACCAAGGCCGGGGTGGTGGTTGGGGTGTCCTGCAATCCCACGACCTTCGCCCGGGATGCGCGGGTGCTGATCGACGCTGGTTTCCGGCTGGAGAAAGTGACGCCGGTGGATCAGTTCCTGTGGTCGGCGCATGTGGAGCTGGTGGGGGTGTTCCGGCGGTAATCGTCTAGCCGAACAGCTCGAGCTGCGCCCGGGCGTCGGCGGGGACGCGGAATTGGGTCTCGTCCAGAAGGTGGCGGGGGGCGTCGAGGGCGTAGCGTTTGACGGCGGCCTTGAAGCGGACGGCGATCAGTTCGGCGACGGGGCCGGTCCCCTTCATCCGGGTGTTCCAGTCGGCGTCATAGTCCTTTCCGCCGCGCGTCTGACGGATCAGGGACATGACGCGGGCGGCGCGGTCCGGGCGGGCGTCGGCCAGCCATTCACGGAACAAATCCTTGATCTCGAGCGGCAGGCGCAGGGTGACGTACATCGCCGTGGTCGCCCCGGCTTTCGCCGAGGCCTCAAGGATGGATTCCAGCTCGTGGTCGTTGAGGCCGGGAATGACGGGGGCGAAGCCGACGCCGACGGGCACGCCCGCCTCGGCCAGTCCGCTGATCGCATCCAGCCGCCGCTGGGGCGTCGAGGCCCGGGGTTCCATGGCCCGGGCGAGGCCGCGATCGAGGGTGGTGATCGAGACGAAGGCGGTGGCCAGACCCTGCCGACCCATAGGGCCGAGGATGTCGACGTCGCGGGTGATCAGGTTGGACTTGGTGATGATCGAGAACGGGTGATTGAACCGCTGCATCACCTGCAGGATCGCCCGGGTCGATTTCAGCTCGCGCTCGACAGGCTGATAGGGATCGGTGTTGCCGCCTATGTGGATGCGCTTGCAGACGTATTTCCGGGCGGCGAGTTCCTGTTCCAGGAGACGCGCCCCTTCGGGCTTGAAGAAGATCCGGCTCTCGAAATCCAGGCCCGGGGATAGGCCCATCCAGGCATGGGATGGACGGGCGTAGCAGTAGATGCAGCCATGTTCGCAGCCTTTGTAAGGGTTGATGGACCGGTCGAAACCGATGTCCGGGCTGGTGTTCTTCGCGATGATGGTGCGGGCGTGCTCTGGCGTGAGCGTGGTCCGCAACGGGGCAGGCGTCTCGTCGTCGGCGGTCCACCCGTCGTCGAAGGCTTCGTGAACGACCGGTTCGTAGCGGCCGGAGGCGTTGGTGCGGGCGCCGCGTCCTTTCGTCTGCTGAGGCTTCGTCGCCGGGATGGACATGGGCCCAAGATAAAGGAGGATTAGAACAAAGCAAGAACAATACAGGCGTGCGAAAGCGGAGGCGTCCGCTTTCGTCGTAGATGTGATCAGTTGGTCGGCAGCTGGCTCTTGTCGAAGCCCTGGCCGAAATCGAGGATGAAGACCGGGCCTAGGTCGATGGTCTGGCTGGCGGCGGCCAGCTGGACCGTCGCATTGGCGGCGCCGGCGGCATAGGCCTGGGGCGCGTCCGCCTGAAGGAAGTAGAGCTTCCAGTCGGCGCCGACCTGGACCTCGGCGGTTCCCATTGGCGTGTAGGGAGCGGTGGACTGCTGCAGCCCGAGGACCAGTTTCGCGGTCGTAGCGCCGGCGGGCAGGCGTTCGGCGCGGGCCCAGACGGCGAACAGCAGGACGTCGCCCTGAGCGATGGGTTTGGTGGTCGGCGATCCGGCGCCGGCATCCCAGGGATTGGCCCCGGCGGCGGTGACGTTCACGCGCAGGGCATGGCCGCCTTGGACGTTGGAGTCGACGATGCTGCTGGTCTGGTTCGCGCCGTAGGGGGCCCAGCTGGTGACGTGGACGACGTTCACCGCGCGGTCGAGCATGGAGGGACGGGCCGGGGCGGCGGGCGCAGCAGCGGGCGACGCTGCATCCTGGGCTAGGGTCGGCGAGGCGGTCAGGGCAAGGGCGAAGGCGGCGAGACCAGCCGCGAGGGGGCCGGCGACGAGGTGGCGATGGTTCGGCATGAAAAGTCCTCCCGCTGTTCTGATGACAGCATGGAGACGACTATCCTCCGGGAGACCGGCGTTTTCAACGGCTTGCAGGCCGCTGAAAACGCTTGTGATCAATCGGCCGCGGCGGCCTTCTTCGCAGCTGGCTTGTTAGCCGCCGTCTTTTTGGCAGGCGCCTTCTTCGCGGCCGGCTTCTTGGCGGCGGCTGCCTTTGGGGCGGCCTTCTTCGCAGGCGCCTTCTTGCCCTTGGGCGCGGCGGCGGCGCGGGCGGCGAGAAGGGGCAGGGCTTCTTCCAGCGTCAGGGCTTCGGGCGCCGTGCCCTTGGGCAGGGTGGCGTTGATCTTGCCCGATTTGACATAGGGGCCGAAGCGCCCGGCCATGACGTGGATCGGCTCGCCCGTCTCCGGGTGGGCGCCGAGGTCCTTCAGCGGCGCGACTGCGGCGCCGCGACCGGCGAACTTGCCGGCGCGCTTTTCGGCCAACAGGACGACGGCGCGGTTGAGCCCGACTTCGAACACCTCGTCGATGTCGGCGACATTGGCGTAGGTGCCGGCGTGCAGGACGAAGGGGCCATAGCGGCCGAGGCCGGCGGTGATCGGCTTGCCGTCCTCCGGGTGGATCCCGACCTCGCGTGGCAGGGCCAGCAGGCGCAGGGCCTGGTCCAGGCTCAGGGTCGCCGGGCTCCAGCCCTTGGGCAGGGACGAGCGTTTGGGCTTCTCCTCGCCCGGCACGGCGGTCTGAACATAGGGGCCGAAGCGACCGATCTTGAGCTCGACCGGCAGGCCGGTGACGGGGTCGAGGCCCAGTTCGCGGTCGCCACCGGATTCAGAACCCTCGGCGTTCTCGCCGGCGCCGAAGCCCCGCGTGTAGCGGCATTCCGGATAGTTGGAGCAGCCGATGAAGGAAGACTTCATCTTGAAGCTGGCCTTCAGGTGCAGACGGCCGGACTTGCACAGGGGGCAGAGACGCGGGTCGGAGCCGTCGCCCTTGTCCGGGAACAGGAAGGGACCGATGGCGCTGTCGAGTTCGTCGATGACGCCCTGACGTTCCAGGACGGCGGCCGTCGCGGGCTTCAGCTTGGACCAGAACTCGCGCAGCAAGGCCTTCCAGTCGGCGTCGCCGGCCGAGACCTCGTCGAGCTGGGTCTCCAGCGCGGCGGTGAAGTCGTACTGCACCCATTGGCCGAAGAACTGTTCGAGGAAGGCGGTGACCAGGCGGCCGTTGTCCTCGGGGATGAAGCGGTTCTTGTCCATGCGGACGTATTCGCGGTCGCGCAGCGTGGTCAGGATCGAGGCGTAGGTCGAGGGCCGGCCGATGCCGAGCTCTTCCAGCTTCTTGACCAGGGTGGCTTCGGAGAAGCGGGGAGGCGGCTCGGTGAAATGCTGGTCGGTGCGGACGGCCTCGACCTTGGCCTTCGCGCCTTCCTTCAGCGTGGGCAGGCGGGTGGAGTCGTCGTCCTCGTCCTCAGCGGAGCCCTTCTGCTTCTCGTCGCGGCCTTCCTCGTAGACGGCGAGGAAGCCGTCGAAGGTCACGACCTGGCCGGTGGCGCGCAGACCGGTAAGACCATCCGGCGTCTCGACGTCCACCGTGGTGCGATCGAGGCGTGCGGCCTCCATCTGGGAGGCGACCATCCGCTTCCAGATCAGCTCGTAGAGACGTTGAAGGTCGCCATCCAGGCGCAGGCTGTCCGGGTGACGGGCGATGTTGGTCGGGCGGATCGCCTCGTGCGCTTCCTGGGCGTTCTTGGCCTTGGTCTTGTAGTGGCGGGCCTCGGCCGGGACGAAGGCGGGGCCGAAGGTGTCGGCGATGACCTGACGCGCCTGGGCCAGGCCCTCGGGCGTGGTCTGGACGCCGTCGGTCCGCATATAGGTGATCAGGCCGCCAGTCTCGTCGACACCCTCGTACAGCTTCTGGGCCGCCTGCATGGTGCGCTGGGCGTTGAAGCCGAGCTTGCGAGAGGCCTCCTGCTGCAGGGTCGAGGTGGTGAAGGGCGGGGAGGGGAATCGGCGAACCGGCTTCTTCTCGATCGATCTGATGGTGAAGTCGCCGGCCTGGATGGCGGCGCGGGCGGCCATGGCCGTGGCCTCATCCGGGATGTCGAGGCGCTGGATCCGCTTGCCGGCGTGCTTGACCAGCCGGGTGGTGAAGGGCGGGCTGTCGGCGGCGAGGTCGGCCTCGACCGACCAGTATTCCTGGGGCCGGAACGCCTCGATCTCCATTTCGCGATCGACGATGATCCGCAGGGCGACCGACTGCACGCGACCCGCCGAACGGGCGCCGGGCAGCTTGCGCCACAGGACGGGGGACAGGGTGAAGCCCACCAGATAGTCCAGCGCGCGGCGGGCCAGATAGGCTTCGACCAGCTCCATGTCGATCTGGCGCGGGGCGGCCATGGCCTCGAGCACGGCGGATTTGGTGATGGCGTTGAAGGTGACGCGCTCGATGGCGGTGTCCTTGAGCGCCTTCTTCTTGTTCAGAACCTCGAGCAGGTGCCAGCTGATGGCCTCGCCCTCGCGGTCGGGGTCGGTGGCCAGGATGACGCGATCGGCGCGTTTGGCGGCCTCGGCGATCTCGGACATGCGCTTGGCGCCGCGGGCGTCGACTTCCCATTCCATGGCGAAATCATCGTCGGGTTTGACCGAGCCGTCCTTCGACGGCAGGTCGCGGATGTGACCGTATGAGGCCAGCACCTCGTAGTCCGATCCGAGGTATTTGTTGATGGTCTTGGCCTTGGCCGGGCTCTCGACGATGACGAGGTTCATTACAGCGCAGTCTGTTTTGGGAGGCGGCGAACGTGGTTGGCCGGACGGTCGCTGTCAATCGCACTCACTATATAACGGCTACGTTCCCGCAAAGGTTGCAATGCTATTTTAAGTTGTTATTTCTCGTCAGGCATCCGGGCGCTGGCCCGCAGGGACGACGACGATGGCCGATCCGGGATCACGGGAGACACAGCCGCAGACGGCCCTTTCGGCCAGGCGTGAGCCGCATGACTATCCGATACGGGAATACATCGCCTCGATGGCGCAGCAACTGGCCATGCTAGCGCGTGGCGAAGGCGACGAGGGTCTGGCGGCCTTGCTGGAAGCGGCCGGAGACCGGGCGGAGCGCGCCCTGCCCTGAACGGGCGTCGGCTTTCGCTAAGCGCCGATCGTGCCCGTCCGGACCGGTCCTTCGCGACGATAGAGGCTGGACACGACGCCCGTGGAGAAGGTCCTGACGGTGTCGAGCGCGAAGCCCGTCGGCGCAGCGCCGTCGTCGAACCATCGCTTGCCCCGTCCCAGGACCACCGGGAAGGTCATGAGCCGGAGCTCGTCGACGAGATCGTGCCGGAACAGGGTGTGCAGCAGGACGCTGGATCCTTGGGTCAGCAGGTCGGGACCCTCTCCCTGTTTCAGCTTCGCGATCTCCCTGGGCAGGTCGCCGGACAGGCCCACCGAGTTCCGCCAGGCGAGGGTCCCGGGCGTCGAGGTGGCGACGTATTTCGTCACGCGATCGAACAGGGGGCCGATCGGGATTTCCTGGTGGACCGGCCAGTAGGCGGCGAAGATGTCATAGGTCCGGCGGCCCAGCAGCAGGTCGAAGGGATGGTCCGAGGGCTGGTCGAAGACGCCCATGAAGGGGTCGGTGTCCTCTGCCCAGAAGGGCGCGGTCCAGCCGCCGAGGGCGAAGTTCTCCGACGGGTCTTCCTCGGGCCCGCCCGGCGCCTGCATGACGCCGTCCAGACTGACGAAGGCGGCGGCGATGAGTTTTCTCATGATCGGTCTCCTTTGATCAGGCAGCGCGGCGGGAAGGGAAAAGCCGGCGCAGGGCGGGATCGCGCAGCCACAGGCCGCCCCACATGAACAGGCCAAGATAGACGCTGAAAAGGGTGTGGCTGAACAACGGGTTGTCGACCCGCAGATTGGTGGCCAGCGCACCGCCGAGATAGGCCATCATCAGGACCGCGCCGAACACGGCGGTGCGGGGGATCAGATAGAGGACCAGGCAGGCCAGCTCGATAACGCCGAGAAGCAGGGTCTTGTCGGGCGTCCAGCCGCTGGGGCCCATGTTCTGGGCCACCATCTCCGGCATGAAGAATTTGGGATAGATCGACGCGCCCAGCATGAACAGCGCGAACAGGCCGGTCAGGATGCGGCCGGCCCAGACGGAGGGCGAGGCCGTCACGAGGCCGCTCCCGGCTTCCAGTCTTCCGAAGTGTTGGTGTTGATCATCCAGGGAATGCCGAACTTGTCGGTGAAAGAGCCATAGCCCGGGGACCAGAAGGTCTCGCCGAAGGGCATGCCCGGCTTGCCGCCCGCGGAGAGGCCGTCATAGATCCGACGGGCCTCGGCCGGATCGTCGGTGTGGAAGGTGACGTCGAAGCCGTTCTTGGGCTTGTTGATGTTCGGGGCGAACTCGGGCGGCATGTCCGCGCCCATCAGCGCCTGACCGTCGATCTCAAGCCAGCCGTGCATCAGCCAGTCCTTGTATTTCGGATCGATGGGCATGTCGGGCGGACCGTCGCCGAACGGGAAGGCGCGGATCTCTCCGCCCAAGACGGACTGGTAGAATTCGAAGGCTTCTCGGCATTGTCCCGAGAAGCTCAGGCTGGTGACGAGTTTCATTTTGGCGTCTCCTCTATATCGTTGGGATTTCAGGCGGGTTGAGCAGGCGTGACGTTGGTCATCCACGGAACCCCGAACCGGTCGGTGAAGCCGCCGAAGCCGGGTGCGCAATCGTTGACGCCGAAGGGGATCTGGACCTCGCCGCCGTCCGACAGGTCCTCGAAGACGCGCCGCGCCTCGTCGACGCTGTCGAAATGCAGGGTGATGTCGAAGCCGTCCTTCGGCTTGTGCATGTCGGGCGCGTGGTCCGGATGCATGTCCGAGCCCTGGATCGCCTGGTCCCCGACCTGCAGCCAGCAATACATCAACCAGTCCGCGATCCCGGGCGGCCCGTCGGGGAAGGCCTCGCCATAGGAAATGGCGGTGGTGATCTCGCCACCGAGCACCTTCGCGTAGAATTCGAAGGCCTCGCGGCAGGTGCCTGGCAGGCTTACGCTGGTCACGATCTTCATCACGGCGTCTCCGGTGTGGAAAATCAGTCGGGGTTGGCGGCCAGCCAGGCCTCCAGCCGGTCGGCGGTCGAGCTCCAGCCGTGCCTGTGGCCGGTCAGGGACTGTTCGGACTTCAGGCCCTCGTGGATGAAGTCCATGATGGTCTGGCCGTCCAGGGTCTCACTGAGGTCGACCGTGACCTGGGTGTCGACGGGCGGCCCGTCCTCGTGGCTTTCGTCCCATTTGAAGGTGAAGGCCAGGCGGCGGGGGGCGTCGATCTCGGTATAGACGCCGCCCTGCCAGAGGTTTTCGCCCGTCGTCGGCGAGCGCAGGCAGATGCGCCAGGCGCCGCCGACGCGGAAGTCGCTGGTCGCCGAGACCGCCGGCCATTCCACCGGACCCATCCAGAGGACGAGGATTTCCGGGTTGGACCAGGCGCGCCAGACCAGATCGCGTGGCGCGTCGAAGGTGCGCTGCATCTTCAGGGTCGGACGGGCGGGCGCTTCGGCGAGGGCGGCGGCGACGGTCATGGGAGCCTCAGAGGGTCTTCACGAGTTCGGCGAGTTGGTCCGCGACCGTACCCCAGCCTTCGTGGAAGCCCATCTGCTCGTGCTGCTTCAGGGTCTCTTCGTTCCAGTGGCTGGCGGTGGCCGTGTATTTCGTCTTGCCGTCAGCGGTCGGCTCCATCTCGATCTTGGCCGCCATGAACGGCTGGCCCGAGGGCTTCCATTCCGGGGTGAAGGCGTCGGTAGTGATCAGACGGCGGTTCGGCACGACCTCGAGGAAAACGCCGCTGTTGGGGAAGACCTCGCCGTTCGGCCCGTGCATGGTGAAGTTGAAGCGGCCGCCGGCGCGCGGCTCGACCACGGCGTCGGTGATTGTCCACGGCTTGGGGGCGAACCACTGGCTCAGGATCGCCGGGTCCGTATAGGCCTTGAAGACCTTCTCAGGCGGGGCATCGATGATGCGTTCAAGCACCAGATCGAAGGTGTGAGCTGCGCCGTCGGTGTCGCAGGGATTGTCGTTGGGGTGTCTGGCCTCAGTTTCGTTTGCCATCGTCGTTTCCTTTCTGAATCTTGCGAAGATAATCGTCCAGCCGGTCGAAGCTCTTGTCCCAGTAGCGGCGGTAGTGTTCCAGCCACTCGGCGATGCCCTTCATGCCCATCGGCTCCAGCCGGGCGGGGCGCCACTGGGCCTCCCTGCCGCGCGAGATGAGACCGGCCTTTTCAAGCACCTTCAGATGTTTCGACACAGCCGGCAGGCTCATGTCGAACGGCGCGGCCAGATCGCCGACGCTGGCCTCGCCTTCGGTCAGCCGCGCCAGGATCGCCCGACGGGTCGGGTCGGCGAGGGCGGCGAACTTGGCGGAGAGGGGATCGGTCTGCATCTGGCCTGACGTGTGTAACTGAATGGTAAAATACGCCGTTCGCCCTCGTTGTCAACCGAGAGGTTAAGCAGGCTCCGGGAACGCCGTCGCCGGCCG
>Ga0247812_10002192_pt1 | contig 10963 bp, 8 predicted proteins | sample UWRJL149409B1_FD_178011 | JGI IMG/M metagenome (GOLD analysis project Ga0247812, IMG submission 178011) | Plant litter microbial communities from Arlington Agricultural Research Station in Wisconsin, United States - UWRJ-L149-409B-1 | ecosystem: Environmental > Terrestrial > Plant litter >...
TCAGAATTGGCGGCAGCTCTGTTTGCATGATTGTTAGGAGCGGGTTGGATTTGGTGTGGGATATGCATGGCCAGGATATTGGCTTGGGTGTCAGGAACATTGCGGTCAATTCTAGGATTGCAAAGCTGGTTGTCAAGAAGACGGAAAGGAGAGTGAGGACAGAAAAAAGGAGGGAGGTGAAGGGAAAGGTTCACCAGGATGTCTATTATGGGGGATGGAGGGGAGAGGCTATGGGGATGTAAATACTATTCCCATTTCAAATGCCTTTCTTTCTTTGGCGGAAATCTGTACGCATATATCTGCGGTAGTCAAAGAGTAGCAAAGTCCTCCATCTCTTAGAATCCTCTACTCACTATCCACGTTTTTTATACCACAGTAGTAACTTATAACTTGCGATTAATGGATGGCATTACTCTAAAATTACATGTTGTAATACCCCGTGATTAACCGTCTTTAGGACGTCAGATAGAAAGAAGAAGACAGGTACTAGGATACAAGAAGTTCCTATCTAAACTATGTTGTCTTCGTGTGCTAATTGGTTTACCATGAACGGATTGACAACAAACCCCAAAGCCCTTAAGTTGGTCTAGTATTTTGATGCCCAAATTACCAAATATGATGACAAGTTTCCAAATGAACAAAATTGTCTAGGAAAAACTCTATCAACCTCATATTAAGAATTGCTCCTGTTAATTGGCGAAGGCTTTTACATATTATAGTGGACAAAGATGTTGCCTAAAATACCATATCTATGCCGCTACTCATCGTCTCTCTCTTGTGTTGTCTTATGAGCAGTCTCTAGCTTTGACGTACATGGGCTGTATCTCTAAAACGAGTCTGAGTTTAAGCTTGTTATTCGCCGCGCTATCTCCACGGAAAACTCTGCCTCAACGAGATATTTCGCATAATACAAGCAAAGCAGCAGCATCTTTTCATGCACAGAAGACGAGGGTCTAGATGCAGCTTTTGGATGATTTGGCAATCAATACTATTTGACGGTTAAGTTGCACAAGCAAGCTATGAGAGGCACAGCTACAATATTCGGTGAAAAAAGTGGTCACCAATACACCCAAAGAGATCTCTATGTATGATACACTGAGGATCTCGTGTAGAGTGCACATTTACCTTATCTCATCTAGCTAGGAATATTTTGCTTAACATCTCAAACCCGAGCTACCAAGTTCCATTAATTGTGACTTTGAATGCCTTCGTTGATTATATTTATAAAGAAGTAAGATGGAAGATATCGACAAGTCGTTGCGTCTATCTAGTCACGTGGCACCCCGCCAACCGCGTTTTCACAGTCGCGTTACTTCACCTTGACCTCTCCGGATGTCCTCCAAACGCCACCAAGCATCCCGCCCAACCTTATCTGCATTGGATGTCGATATCCCAAGATGGAGGAAGCATGGGCAACATGTTGCGAGAAGATCAACAAAGTTTTAGAGCAGACTGGGAAAGAAATGGCAGCAGGTTTGTGTTGCTAATGATAAACCTTACACCGCAGTACTAACCGCTAAGGTAGAACTCGCTCAGAAAACCTCATCAGCAGCACTATCCGAATCCAACGATCCCTCGTCTGTTTCAAAGGCAACGTACAGTTCGTTGGCACGAAAGTACAATACTCTCTATCAGAATTGGTCGAACATGAAGGATGCGAGGGACAAGTTGGAAAACTACTTAAGGGACGAGAAGGCGAAAACAAGTGATTACTACCAAAAAGAAAAGGTTCGGGTGGAACAAGTGACGAAGCTCAAGAGCAAAATACAAAGGTTAGAAGAGGAAAATCGGTTATTGAAGGGATCATCTAAGTTAGGCTTGGATGGAGATCACATGGAGGTAACAAGCTCCGTACGGCCATCCAGCAGCAACAACAACTCCAAGTCAAGAGGAAAATCTCGAGATATTTCAGGTGACACAATAATGCAAGTGGTTGCTCATGGGAGGAGTCCCGACACAACGCTGCGAGATGAGAATATGGATCCCAAAGTTTCTGTCCAGCCTCGTAGCAATGGCATTGACATCATACAGACTGGTCACATATTTACGGAGATTGATGGGCTCTCAAGGACAGCAGATCCCACAAGGGTCGGTAGTTTTGGAGACTTGATGGAAGTAGGGACCAATAACACAACCTCAGTGAATTTACTGTCCGGAAATCAGTATGAAATACCCCAACAACCGGTCCAGAATAGTGGAAACGACATCCCAAGCTCTCCTAATCTCCCCACAATGCGACCTATATATAACAACGGTGTAACCAGTGTGGGCAAAACACAATTCGTAGATATCGAAGTTTACCACTCGAGCTCTACTCAAGATGATCCAGATTATGTCTCTTCCCCGTCCATGGCTGCAGACCAAGCTACGTCAGTACTCTCACGCAAGTCCAGTCTTCCATCTTCACCCGAAGTTCCGGTCGTTGTTTCGTCTCGTGTAGTAAAGAAAAGGAAGCCTCGCGGCATTCTCGACACTCAGCAGCAAGCAGAAAGTAAAGTCAAGGTGGAGGAGATACTATCAAGTAGTCCATCGGGACTACACACTTTCCCTGAGAGTGATAGTATTGATCTAGATGATATCGGCAACAAACAAATGACACCAAGGAAGCACCGGCCACATGCTCTGCTGAAGGCTCCAAGTATTTTGCTATTGAGTACCAAATTTCCACATAACCCTAATAGCAACCCCCGTCCCGGCAATCAAATCATTCGCGTTTTGGGAAATGGCATTGTGTCAAGTCGTTCTTCAAACTTAGGAACGACTCCCAAACGAAACGACTCTGCCTTACGGCAATTGAGCACCAATAAACAGATCCTTCCCAGGGCAACAGACGATAGGGCACCTAAACGACGGCGCATCGCCAGTGATCAAGCTATTGCAGATCTGATGGAAGATGGCGAGAACGTTCGAAGCATTCACGAATCAAGCAAGGCGCCAAATGAGGAGATCGGTGGTCGCTTGGTTACTCTGCTGGAGAAGCCCACTCCTCCAAAAATAACATTAAGTCCAACTGTTCGAGTTCTACCTGAAACGGAAGCCATTCATCAAATCAAAAAAATCAAAGGGAGATCTTCGGTTGTGGCTCTGAAAACGCCTATCGCGAGAGAATCAGATCGACTGTGTATGACGGAAGGAGATAAGACATCACTTTTCGGCAAGAAAACAGCCACGAACAAGAAATTGTCTACAGATGTGAAAGCCGTGAGCGCTAGGTCCTTTTTGGGATCTCCGATGGAGAACGAGTCAAAATATCCAAAGTATGTATCTTCAAAAGATACAGATAGAACACCCGGCCCAATCAGACTGACCGTAGCTCAACGACGATCAATCACATCAGCCGAGACTTTCAACGCAGAAGTTGATCACCCATCAAATGAGCCCCTTCGTGCCCGCCCATTACACAAACTTAATATAACAGACTTCAAGATCAACCCAAACTACAATCAAGGCAGAGAATATGCTTATACAGATGTAGTGCGTAGTAAAGATGCCCGCCGCTGTCTACAGGGCTGTACCAAACCCGACTGTTGCGGAACAAAGTTCCGAAAACTCGCCATACTCATGCGAGAACCTGATGAAGTGCTTACCTCCTCACAAGAAGAAGCCGATGAAGCCCTACTTGAAGAATTTCTCGGCGGCAACGCCCATACTTTGAAGAATATGGGTAAGGAAGAACGAGAAGAGCTGTTGCTTCAAGCCCGGACAAGAGAGCTGGCCAACAAGCATGGGAGACATAGATATGCTTATGAACGTCCACAGAGTCCTGTTGGCTTTTGGCGCATTGATTTTCCAACTACCCAAGAAGAGATTGAGGACCGGAAAAAGATCAAGGAACGAGAGAGAGAGAAGATTGAGCAGAGGTATCGGGAGGCGATGAGGCCTGGCGGTGCATATATGTTTAACGATGAATGAATGAATGAATTAATAGAGGAAATTACGGTCAACAAGGACCAGCTGAACATACTGCAGCAGTATTTGTATACAGCGCGTCACATGCACGAGTATTATTTGTTATCTAACACTAGCTCAATATCAAACTTCGGGTGAAGGAAGAAATGATGAATCAGAGAGAGATAGTATGTTCAGTTTAAGTTCGGGAGAGATATACTTGTATCATCAATTTCCTAGCATGACCATTTTTCGTGCCCTCTTGCGAGAGATACTGGAACCTGCCGTGTGGGGGAAGTATTTTATTGTTCTGAGCTGCGAATCAAAGACTTTCCCCCATAATAATGGCTAGCATATGAGCGATGGCCACCGTGTTATCACTCCTTTGTCTCCTACGCAGTTTCATGTTTTCCATTTGTTCTATCATTGTGATGTGCTTTATGGAGCACTGGAAATATGTACGATACAATATCTATGACTCCTACTAGGCGTTTGAATCGCTGTTTTGATAGTCTTTGATTTCGTGATGACAATGTGATGATGAAACGGGTGCTTTAGTTGGAAGAATCTTGTTGAATTCATCAGTACACCACAATCGCCTAAAATTAGGTCGAGTGAAGGTTACTTCTGTAAATCCCCAGCTACAATTTCCTTTTTTTTAGTGAGCCTCCCTGGGCTGGCTTTCAAGAGAGAAAATTAGGTATCTCATGATTTTAGCATTTTCACTTTGAAAGACTTTTTCCAAAACATACAATTTGGCCCTGTCCAGCCTCACACTATTATATTCAAGCGGTGGATAATGGATTATGGTTCATATTTTTATTGAGTTCATAGATAATGTTGTGTAACATGGTGTTGAGAAGCCCCGTCAAAAAGTTACTGTTGTGAGTCTTGTTAATACCGAGAGGATGACGGTTCGTGGCCGGCCTCCTTTAGCTGATTTAGACCTCTCAACGCGGTATAATTGTTGACAACTTCAAGGCGAGGCACAACTCCACCAGCAAAAATTTCCTTGTTCTTCACTAACAACTCAGTGAGTTCCTGCTGACATTGCCTGTAGGCTTCCTCGTCATTCAATCCGCGGTTTGAGATCGAGGCGCTCTTTATCGTCATGTCGTAATCGGAGAGGAGTTCGTCCGATGCGATCTTCTTCACCGTGATAGGATCATAATCACTCATAGTGAGTTCTTTCATACCCGGAAAATAGGCTAGAAGTTTAAAGAGAAAGTCCTTCGTCTTTTCCTGCATATGTTCGTCACCTATATCCTCACCCCATTCGGCACGCTTGAACTCCACTTGCCGCACTTCAGTCAGGTCGTGGAGTTCACCAAGTTGCTTTAACCAAGCTTCATACTCGTTTCCATGCCTGTCTGTATCATACCACAGAGCATGGTAGAATTCGAAAGTAACGCTTGTGAGGCTTGTTCTGTCCTGTTTAGCAATCGTATCAAGCATCTTGACCGAGGAATAGAAATTGAGATCCTCCTCACCAGTATTGTTCTGAACAAAGAATGCAATGGGCAAATCCCGAGATCGATGCAAGTTTGTGTAGACATTGCCATTATTGCCATCGATGATGCAAAGTTTAACGTCTCTGTTGGCAAACTTATTGCACCAGTTCTGATGCTGAACTGTAACCATCGGCATTCGCTCACGAGCGACGACAGGGCCGCCTGTCTGGACTTCGTACGCGACATTACTGGTAGAATCATAATCACAAGAGGCTTTTGGTATATGAGATCCGGTATCGGCAGCAATCATCGAGACGGTTAGATGACCGGTCGCTCTTCTCCCACTGTCGGTTAAATCACCTTCCTTTTGGTGATACCCCTCTACAGGTAGATGAGAAGGCTTTGACTGGAGGAGGGTATTGTGTGAGAGCGTCTTAGGTTTTGGACGTCTAGACAAGCTGATTAGTTCTAAGGAGTTGTCATCTGCCTCTGGTTCCAGTCCAAGTCTTTCATATTCTTCCTCAGAAGTAGATATACTCCCAGTAATATTTCCTTCGAAACCACTAGGGTCTATTGTGGACTTGGGAATGGTGAGAATTGCAGTACGAAAACCTTGGCGAGGTTTCTTGGTTTTCATATCCCAGCTGACTGAATTGTCGTCTGCTTCGGAAGTAGACCTTGAACGTGCAACCATGTGATGATTGATGTCAATAAGCCGCCGATCTGTATGCAATGATTGTCTTTGTGTACCAGAAGTCTCTAATTTAGGAGCATTAGTAGTACTAGAGGTCAAACTACGCTTCGTAATACGGGCACTCGAATTTATTCCTAGAGGTCTACTAGATCGTGGAGTAACGGTGTTGGCTCGACGCAGGGGTAAGGTGCGAGGCATTTGAAGATCTTCATTTTGATCAAATGCGTTATTCAATTCCTTGATTGCCATACCCTTATTGGTAGCTGAGCCTTTGTTTTCCAGGGCTGTCTTAGAAGAAAGGGTCCCACTGGAAGTTTCGAGATGTTCAGCATTTGGTGTCTTTGGTATACAACTCTGCTCTATAACGAGGCCAGATCGTGTGGTACGAGTTCCCTCCTTGCCTGCTTTCGCTAACTCTTCATAATCCTCTGCAAGAGTATTTTTATAGTTAGTTTCATATGACCAATTGCGGCCTTGGTTTGCGTATAATGAAGCATTTACTTTGGATGGTTTTGGCAGAGGGTTCGCCGGTATAACTGAACTAGAATCCGAAGCACGTTCCACTCCTATATTTGCGTACTCTTTGAAATTTTCTTCCTCTGTCTTCGTCTCCTCAAGCGCGTGTGACCACCCTTTCGGTAAACGAAGTTGGCTTTTGGCACCTTCTCGAGTTCTCATTGTGAGTATTGTAATTTGAGGGTAGTTAGTCAAGGTCTCAAGGTGGCAATGAAAGCACGACTTTATATCGAAAGTAATCTTTGTTCTGTATTTAAGATATTCCTGTTCTAAGACTGATCTAGCGTTGCTGCTTCAACATATATATGTGTGTGTGTGTGTTTCAGGTGGACAAACACTCAGTCATGGAGACATTAAAATATATATAGTTATCTATCAATCCTTGAATATAAAGAACAATAAAGAGGAATAAGTGAACCTCTATTCATTGGGGGGTGTAAAATGGGGTTGCTGAACAGTGTCAGGTCAGAACAGAACATCAAATTTGATGAACACTTACACCATTTGTTGCTGTTCTTTACCACCTTAAAGCCGAGCAATACTTTAATTAAGAACAAATCAAGATAATAATTAAGACGGAATTTCTGATTCTTGGGACTTAGATTTGTTACACCACTGTGATGGTGGCACTTTGAATGAAAATAAAAGAAGCCTTGTTTACTTGACATGTAAGGAACAAATGAATAATTTCACAACATAATTAACTTTAACGAAACCTGCATTAATTAAGATAGATTCCATAACTGCAGAATTATTTTGCTCTTAATATTGTAATTTTCCTCTCATCAGGTTGTACTCTCTCTGCGTGACTGGCTCATATTTGGCTGGATTCGTTTCACTTGTGCACTCCGTGAGACACTCGATCACGGCGGTGCTATCTGGTGCTACAAAATACGGAATAGAGTACCGAGCTCTAGTCAACCGTTCTATTCCGGTGAACCGATTGTCTTCTGGTGGGAGTGTAACTCGATGCAATGTTGATTTGAGGTAATCTGTGCAGATTAATTTAGCTGGTCTATGGATTTCTGAAAATGGAACAAACCATTACTCCAACGCATTAAGAGATCTCCCACATTCACTATCATAGCATTCTCGTAGGGTGTAGCTTTCATAAAGTGACCAGGAGCATCTGGCCTTTCAATTTCCAGTCCCCCACAGTCATCCTGAAACAGCAAAGTAATGGATCCCCAGTCAGAATGAACGGGCATTCGAGCACTCGTCCCATCCTGCAGATCTGCTGCAGGTATCGGCGGGTAATGAAGCAGTCGAAGCTGATTGTTGTGACCTGAGTGAAACTTTAGAAAGAATTTGGGGTCACCTAATCTCAGGCCAGTTCCCATTGCGGCAAGAATTCTATGTGAGGCTTTGGAGCACTCCCAGTAGAATTCCATCATGAACTCCTTATATCCTGGAAGGACTTTGTCGGGAATCCAAACATTTGACTGCTCATTATTTGCTTCACTTCCTACCTCATAACTTTCCTGTCGTTTGTTAAGGACGTGGTCATCATGAGACGATAGGGTGCGCACCTTGCAGTCTTTAACTTCTCTTAATTTTCTCCCTAACTCTTTGTCTGAGCTAATCACTTGTGAAACTTTTTCAAGGCCCTATATTGTCAAAAATATTCAGTCAAGACAAGAACTCGGCATGAGGGACTTGAACATCACCTACTGGGTGGGAGTAGCCTCGATGTACCGTTGGGCCAGGTGGATGAGGTGCAAGCATTTTTTCCTCCAACGACAAATTGAAAAGTCTTTGTGACCACTCGAATGCCTCGTTGATACCCTTCTGACTAACACCATGGTTGATGATGCAGACAAACCCGACTTCATGGCAAGCTTCTACTAGTGCAGCTCCAATTTCAAATCGCTCTTGGGCGCTCCCTTCTTCCCATCTCAAGAAGTCAATGATAGGAATTCGCGGTGGAGAGGGGTTGCCAGCCATCACTAATCCATTCTCGAGTGACATCTTTGATGGTTTTCTCTCGAAATGAGTAGTTGCTGTATTCAAGATACCGTATACAGTGGTCCGATAGACTATTTCTAGTACTCAAAGCTCGTTACGTGCTCATAAGAAGTGTATGTCAATGATATAGATGAACTTTGGAGAAAGTAAAACAGAACCGAAACTTACTTACTCAGTGTACAACTAAGTAAGTTTACTGCACAGTCACAGGAAGTCAGCTGACTCTAACTCTTGGCGAATACAAGTATCTCAAGGAAGTAATGCAAGTAGCAGCCTTAGTCTTGGTTAAATTAACAACCCGTACTATTATAAATTTTGACAGTATATCATTTTATCTTCCAAGTCACCTTTCCGCGCTTCTGAATACAGAATCATGCAAAAATGATCTTTGTGTTTGTAAATGTCAGCAACCTTCAGTTTATGGTAACCGCGGTTCTGCGCACAAGAGGCGGGGTTTCTTTCATTTCCAACACCACCAGCAGCTGCCCTCTTTAACCCTATACAAATTATGAAATTACCTAATAATACTAACAATACTAACAATACTAACAATACTAACAATAATGTTTGAACTTTGCTATAGTTGCCAAATTCCCTCTGATAATTATTCAAATTTCCGCATAGTAACTTATTCACCACTTTAGTTTAGAACATCAAAACTTAAAAATGGGGGTCGTAAGCTATAACATGCATGTCAAAGTAGAAGCAGTAAGTATGCCTTGATGTGTTGATTGGTAATATCAAGTCAGCTTACCACCGACGCTTTGATAGTCGCTATTATTTTGTCAGCAAAGTACCGAAGGCCGAGCTTCCCATATGTTAGATCCTCTTGCATCCCCTCTATCTTTCTATTTCGGACAGTAGAACAATTCTAATCATGTCGTCAATGGAAGAGAAATTCGAGAAAGCCTGTGAAGTTGGTGAAATTCCTGGAGTGGTTCTCCTTGCCACAGATAAATCTGGTTTGTCCCCGTGTGGCATGTTCCTTGACAGAAAACGAACTTGGAGTTAATGTTCAGCATAGGTGCCTTTCGATATGAAGGGTCATTCGGAGAAAAACGTCCCGGTGAGAAGATGGATCTTGATGCTACTTTCATACTTGCATCTTGTACGAAGTTGATGACCTCGATCGCGGCCCTCCAATGCGTTGAACAAGGTCTTATTTCTCTCGATGAAGACTTGTCTACAGTGGTTACAGAGCTGAAGAATAAGGAAATTCTTACTGGGTTTAATGATGATGGAACTGCCATGTTGAAGCCAGCCGAGACAAAAATTACTCTACGGTAAACACAGATAAATCCTTGGGCAAATTAATGACATAATCTAAAGGAAGATAGGCAGCTACTGACTCATACCGCTGGCTTTGCATATGAGTCTATGGTACCAATCCTTGGTCAATATCGTCTTTCTAAGGGTCAGTCATCTCCATCTCCAATTCGAGGTCTTACACGGGCCGAAAGACTAGACTTGCCACTCGTATATGAGCCTGGTAGCTCTTGGACATACGGCCCCAGCACAGATTGGGTGGGTGTTGTTGTTTCTCGGCTCTCTGGTCTTACTCTGGAGGAATACATGCAGAAAAATATCTGGGATGCTATTGATGCACCTAATATTACTTTTCATTATGGTATGTGCTAAAAACTCCTGCAAATTGATGTGAGAGGAAAAGCTGACTTTGAGATAAGAGCTCAAACCGAATGTTCGCAGCAATTTGGTCAAAATGGCTCAGAGAGGAGGAGTTGAAAATCCAGCACTGGTCCTCGCAATAGACACCGGAAAACCAGTAGAGTGGTACGAAGATCTGTTGTACGATGATGTAGTTCCGATTGGAGACGAGATGGGAGGTCAGGGAGCCACTGGCAATGCAGTCTCATATTTTAAGATTCTGGAATCTCTTCTAAACGACGACGAAAAGCTTTTGAAGTCGGAGACCGTCAAACAGATGTTTACTCCACAGTTGGCTGGACCCGCAAAGGAAGCCTGCCAGCAGTTCCACGAATTGGACATGTGGGAAGGGAAGTTCACTAGCTATAAAGTAGGTACTGGGGTAAATTGGGGATTGGCAGGAATTATTATAGAAAGTGACTTGGATACGGGAAGGAAGAAAGGAACGCTAAATTGGGGTGGACTACCCAACCTCTTATGGAGTATTGATCGGGAGACTGGGTTGGCGTTGTTCTATGCCGGTAATTTGCTCCCCTTCGGCGACCAGGCTTCTCACCGGTACCAACAACTGTTTGAGAAGGAGATGTATGATAGACTTGCACGCTTGAGATCACAGTTGTGATTTCAGTAAGTTGAAACTCTAATAGCTATCTAACTTTAAACTCATTCCCGTATCAAAGTCTTTTGAGATGGCTCGCTACTATTCCTTTTTAGACAAGTATAAGTGAATGCTCGTTTTGAGTAATCTATAATTTTTTTTTTTTTTAAAAACATCAGAAATTAG
>Ga0247812_10002195_pt1 | contig 10956 bp, 8 predicted proteins | sample UWRJL149409B1_FD_178011 | JGI IMG/M metagenome (GOLD analysis project Ga0247812, IMG submission 178011) | Plant litter microbial communities from Arlington Agricultural Research Station in Wisconsin, United States - UWRJ-L149-409B-1 | ecosystem: Environmental > Terrestrial > Plant litter >...
CAAATGGATTAACTTTTGAAGCCAGAATCAAACAGGGATTAATGGATATTTATGGATATGACGGAATTTATGACGGCGATTATTATTATGACGATGTTATTTTAAATCAGGTTTTCCAGATTGGTATCAGTTACACTTTTAATGTAAGATAATGTATAGAAATAAATTAGCGCTGGTACTGATTAGTTTCTTTGCAATCGCAGGCACACAAGCCCAGGTAAATTTTAAACCGGGTTTAAGAGCGGGTTTGAGTCTTTCGACAATTTCAGAAATGCATGCTGATTACAGACCGGATTTTTATCTTGGTAGTTTTGGAGAACTTAATCTAACGAAACGCTACGCATTGCAGCCTGAGATAAATTATACCCGACAAGGTTCTAATAATGTGGCCCGGAATTTTATCGATCCGGATACGCAATTAGAAAGACTGGAGTATGAAGATTTGCGACTCAATTATGTATCGCTTTCCCTTCTTAACAAATTTACTTTTGGACAGGGTTTTCAAATACAATTTGGTCCTGCGCTGGATTTTCTTGTAAATGACAATTTAGCTTTCAGAAAAACCAGCCGTGACTTTTCTTTTGTTGCCGGTCTTGGCTATCGAATGCCATCTGGCCTTGCATTTGAATTTAGACTGAAAAAAGGATTTTTAGATGTTTTGGACAGCGATTACTACAGCAATAATTCTAACGATCATTACCTTTTTGGTAACTATAATACGAATGTCAATTTTCAAATTGGTGTTTCTTATTCTTTTGATGCGAAATAAAATAATACAATTATGGTTTTAAAAGACTTTTATAAAGTACTTTCAGAAGAAAAAACTGGAGACGCTAAATATAATTTTCGTATATTAGTTAATGCCGATCATGAGGTTTTTAAAGGTCATTTTCCGGGAAATCCAATTATGCCGGGAGTATGCATGATTCAGATTATCAAGGAACTTACAGAATCTGTAACAAAAAACTCATTGATGATCCAGACACTGACAAATGTAAAATTCATGGCATTGATCAATCCGGAAACTAATCCGGAATTGCGTTTGGAACTTGACATAACAACCACAGATGATGATTTGGTAAAGGTGAAAAACACGACCTATTTTAAAGACACCGTTGCGCTGAAACTGAGCAATGTGTATAAAAAATTATAATTATGAAATTATTGATATCATTACTGTTATGGATAAATTTTGCCGGAAATCCGGATTTGGCTTCTATCCGAAAAATGTATGCTGATGTTGCAAAATCAGAAACGAATGCTAAGGAATTTACAGAAAAACTTTCTGCAGTTTCAAACAACGACGATAAAATTCTTGTAGCCTACAAAGCGGCTTCCATTTTATTGGATTCAAAATTTGAAAAAAAATTAGGTGAAAAAATCAGTCGTTTTAAGGAAGGTGCAAAATTGCTGGAAGCGACAATAAAAAGCGATCCTAATAATATAGAAATGAGAATGATCCGGTTGAGTATTCAGGAAGATGTTCCCGGTATTACAGGCTACAAAAAAAATATTAAGGAAGATAAAAAATTCATTACAGCACATTATGCAGAACAAAGTGCCGCATTGAAAGAATATCTCAAAGCATTTGTTTTGCAATCTAAAAGTTTCTCTGAAAAAGAGAGACAGTTTGTAAAGTAAGCCTACATAAAATCTAAATGAAACCAATTTTATCCCAGCAGGAACTAATTGATTCTACTTCTTTTTGTGTTATTGTTCCAACGTACAATAATCACAAAACATTAAAAAGAGTGCTGGATTCTGTTTTAGATTTCACTTCAGATATCATTATTGTTAATGATGGTTCTACTGATGAAACTATCGAAATTCTAAAATCCTATTCAGGACTTACGCAAATTCATCATCCTGAAAATTTAGGCAAAGGAAGAGCATTAAGAAACGGATTTCGGAAAGCAATCGAAATGAATTTCGAATATGCGATTACTATCGATTCAGACGGTCAGCATTTTGCTTCTGATATTCCGAATTTTATTGCCGAGATTCAAAAACAGCCAAATTCCTTACTGATTGGAAGCCGAAACATGACACAGGAAAATGTACCAAAGAAAAGCAGTTTCGGGAATAAATTCTCCAACTTTTGGTTCAAATTTGAGACCGGAATCATTCTCGAAGATACACAATCCGGTTTTAGATTGTATCCTTTACAATTAATTCCAAAACAATTTTTTACCAATAAATTTGAGTTTGAAATTGAAGTTATTGTCCGTTCAGCCTGGAAAGGAATTGTGGTAAAAAACATTCCAATTCAGATTTTATATGATCCAACAGAAAGGGTTTCGCATTTTCGGCCATTTAAGGATTTTACCAGAATAAGTATCCTGAATACTGTTTTGGTTTTGAATGCCATATTGTATATCAAACCCAGGAACTTTTTTAGAAGAGCAAAAAAAAAAGGTTTTAAAAAATTCTTCCTTGAGGATATTTTAGAAAGCAAGGATTCTAATTTTAAAAAATCGGCTGCCATCTCTTTGGGGATTTTTATTGGGATTTCTCCTTTTTGGGGGTTTCAAACCATCTTGCTTTTTACTTTCGCTGCCTTATTCAGGCTCAATAAAGTTATTGCTTATTTGGCTTCCAACGTTAGTTTTCCGCCTTTTATACCGTTTCTAATTTACGGTTCACTCAAAATGGGAAGTTATTTTGTAAATACTGATGTTCCTTTAATTTTAAATAGTTCTATTACACTTAACGATATTCAGAAAAATGCAACGCAATATATCGTTGGAAGTCTTACTTTAGCATCCGTTTCGGCGTTGACTTTTGGTCTGATCAGTTATTTGCTTTTAAGTGTTTTCAGTAAAAAACATAATGAATAACTTTGGCAGAAAATCCTACCGGAAAAATCTAAAATTTTAAAAATGCATCAGTATTTCTACGCCATACATCAATTTGTAAACCGACAAAAATCATTATCGGTTGTATTGGCTGTTTTGTTGCTTTTTATATTTGGATTTTTTGCTTCCCGAATCAAATTTGAAGAAGACATTACCAAATTGATTCCAACCAACGACAAAGCAGATGTTACGGCAAAAGTACTGAAACAGCTTAATTTTGCTGATAAAATTACCGTTATTTTCAAAGTCGGAAAAAACGGAACAGACGAGGATTTAAAAGAAATGGCAGCCGCTTTTTCGGATAGCGTTGCAAAATCCTGCAAACCATATATTACCGGAATTCAGGGTAAAATTGATGAAGAAAACATCCAGGAAACTATCGATTTTGTCTACCAGAATCTTCCGCTTTTTCTGGAAAATAAAGATTATGAAGTCATTCAGGATAAACTTCAAAAAGACAGTATTGCAGCAACGGTTCAGGGAAATTACAAATCGATTGTTTCGCCATCCGGATTTGTAACCAAGGATTTTATTCTGCAGGATCCTCTTGGAATTTCATTTATTGCCTTAAAAAAATTACAGCAATTAAATGTTGGAGATGATTTTATCCTGGACAATGGTTTTGTGATGACAAAAGATAAAAAGAAATTACTGCTTTTTATTACGTCCAATCTTCCGTCGAGCGAAACGGAGAAAAACACCATTTTTGCCGAAAAACTCAAATCAATTCAGGATAATCTGAATCAGCAATTTAAAACTAAAGCTGATGTCAGTTATTTTGGTTCTGCTTTGATTGCAGTTGCGAATGCCAATCAAATTAAAAGTGATATCATTCTGACCACAACAATTGCGATGGTTACACTGATGTTGATTTTAATTTTATTCTACCGAAAAATATTAATTCCAATCATCATTTTTATACCAACGATTTTTGGAGGTTTATTTGCCGTTGCATTTTTATATTTTGTAAAGGAACAAATCTCTGCCATTTCACTCGGAATTGGTTCGATTTTATTGGGAATTACCATTGATTATTCCTTACACATTCTCACGCATTACAAGCACAACAGCGATGTAAAAACATTGTACAAAGATATTACGATGCCGGTAATCATGAGCAGTTCAACCACTGCCGTTGCTTTTTTATGCCTGCTTTTTGTAAAATCGGATGCACTGAATGACCTCGGAATTTTCGCAGCCGTTATTGTAATGGCTTCCGCATTTTTCTCTCTTTTGATTATTCCTCATTTATACAAACCGAAAGAAAATAATTTTGAGCACAAGAAAAATGTGATTGATAAGTTGGCGCATTTCTCTTTTCACAACAATAAATTTCTGATTGGCTTTTGCGTTTTAATTACGATAGTTTGCTTTTTCACTTATAATGATGTCGGTTTCAACAATGATTTGTCGCAGCTGAATTTTGTTCCGAAAGAAATAAAAGCTGCAGAAAAAGAGCTGGAAGAAAGCACGAGTTTGACATCCAAAACCATTTACGTGGCTTCGTACGGAAAAAGTATGGAAGAAGTGCTGCAAAACAACAGTCAGCTTTTTCAGGATTTATCCAAAGAAAAACAACAAAATAAAATATTGAATTTTAGTTCTGTTGGCGGAATAATGCTTTCACAAAAAGAACAATTGCAGAAAATTGCGAAATGGAACTCGTTTTGGGATGCCAAAAAAAAACAGCTTCTACAATCCGGATTAATTATAGAAGGTTCAAAATTTGGATTCAAACCCACTACTTACTCACAGTTTTTTGATCATTTGAATTATAATTTCAGACCTATTTCAGCCGAAGATTATTTAAAAATCCAGACTTTGCAACTGCATGAATTTGTCACTCAAAAAGAAGGTTTTTTCACAATTTCGACATTGGTGAAAGTTTCACCACAGCAACGTGATGTTTTTGTAAAATCGGCTGCGGCCAAAAATAATCTGATTGCTATCGATCGCCAGCAAATGAACGAAACGTTTTTCAGCACTTTGAAAACCGACTTTAATTCGCTTGTCAATTATTCCTTTGTAGCGGTAATTTTAATTTTGTTTTTCTTCTTCCGAAGAATTGAACTGGTCATTGTCAGCTGTATTCCGATTGCCTTAACGGGAATTGTAACTGCCGGAATTATGGGAATTTTTGGCATCCAGATGAACATTTTCAGTATGATTGTCTGTACGTTGATTTTTGGTCATGGTGTTGATTTTAGCATTTTTATGACAAGTGCGCTTCAAAAAGAATATACCACCGGAAAAAACGAAATTGCGATTTACAGAACTTCCATAATTCTGGCAGTAATTACAACAATTTTAGGAATTGGTGCCATGATTTTTGCACAGCATCCGGCATTGAGATCTATTTCATCTGTTTCGTTGATTGGGGTTTTTGCCGCATTGATTATTACGTTTATTTTCTATCCGATTTTATTCAAATTATTCATATCCAATCGTTCGAAAAAAGGGAATGCTGCTTTTCAATTAAGAACGTTTTTTCATGGAGTCGTCTCTTTTTTCTATTACGGAATGGGCGGTATTTTAATGTCTCTTTTCAGTTTAATCATTATGCCGATTCTTCCCATAAATGAAAAAACAAAAATGAAAGGTTTCCGATATGTGATTTCTAAATTCATGAAATCGGTGTTGTATTCTAGTCCTTTTCTCCATAAAAAAATCATTAATAAATACAATGAAAATTTCGAAAAACCAGCCATTATAATTGCCAATCATTCTTCATTTCTCGACATTCTGGCAATGGGAATGTTGAGTCCGAAAATTATTTTTCTGGTAAATGACTGGGTCTACAACTCTCCTATTTTTGGCGGAACGGTTAGAAAAGCAGGTTTTTATCCCGTATCGGAAGGACTTGAAGGTGGTGTTGACCATTTACGCCAAAAAGTAAACGAAGGCTATTCGCTGATGATTTTTCCGGAAGGAACCCGTTCAGAAAGTAATCAGGTCAATCGTTTTCACAAAGGTGCTTTTTATCTGGCCGAGCAATTCAATCTGGATATTCTTCCCGTTTTGATTCATGGAGCATCTGAAGGGATTCCGAAAGGGGATTTTGTAATTCATGACAGCACTTTAACGGTTTCTATTTTAGAAAGAATCAAACCAGACAATCATTCTTTTGGAAAAAATTACGCTGAGAGAACCAAACAATTAAGTTCGTATTTTAAAACCGAATTCAGTAAAATTCGCCAGGAATTGGAAGGTCCCGACTATTTCAAAAAAATGCTGATCAACAGTTACGATTACAAGGAAATTGAAGTTATCAATAGTGTCAAAAGCAATCTGAAAACGCATTTAGAAATATACTATCATTTAAACAGGCATCTTTCGGCGAAAGCCAAACTATTGCATTTATCAAACGATTACGGACAATTGGATGTTTTGCTTGCCTTACAGGAATCGCAACGAAAAATATTTTCTTATAATTCTGATGAGGAAAAACAAGATGTTGCCAAAACCAATTATATTGTAAGAAAGAGAAAAATCAGTTATCTGGAGAATATTGAAAGTGCGATTCAAAATCAATATGATGCGGTTTTGGTTGCTGATGCAAAATACAAAACCGATTTGGAGAAAATTGTAGATACAACTTCCTGTATTATTTTAATTGATAATCCAGCTTTAAAAGATACTTTGATTAGCTTTGGCTTTGATTCTGTTTTGGAAGAAAATTCCATAATCATATTAAACAAAAACCAGTAATGAAAGAGCAATATGATGTAGTGATTGTGGGCAGCGGTTTAGGCGGTTTAGTTTCATCGATAATTCTCGCCAAAGAAGGATACAGCGTTTGTGTGCTTGAAAAAAACAATCAATATGGCGGAAATTTACAGACTTTTGTTCGGGATAAAACCATTTTTGATACCGGAATTCATTATATCGGAGGTTTGGATGAAGGGCAAAACCTGTATAAATATTTTAAATATCTGGGTATTATTGATCAGTTGAATTTGAAAAAACTCGACGAAAATGGTTTTGATATTATTTCTTTTGAAGACGATCAAAACGAATATCCGCACGCGCAGGGTTACGATAATTTCGTTAAACAGTTAGAGCATTATTTTCCCCAAGAAAAAGAAAATATTCAGGAATACTGTGAAAAAATAAGGGCAATTTGTAATTCTTTCCCGCTTTACAATTTAGAATCGGAGGGAAAATATGACAATGCCATTTTAGAATTAAATGCCAAGACCACGATTGACGAATGCACAAAAAATGAAAAACTAAGAGCTGTTTTAGGCGGTTCTAATTTTTTGTACGCAGGAATCGCTGATAAATCTCCTTTTTACGTTCATGCCCTTTCGGTTAACTCTTATATTCAGAGTTCCTGGCGCTGCATTAATGGCGGAAGTCAGATTACAAAACAATTGCTGAAACAACTAAAAAAGTACGGTGGAGAGTTTTATAAATATAAAGAAGTAACGCGTTTTAATGTCGAAAACAACAAAGTGATTTCGGTTGAAATGAAAGATGGAACCCAGCTTTCAGGCTCTTATTTCATCTCGAATATAGAACCAAAAACCACTCTGAAACTTGCCGGTGAAGAGAATTTCAGGAAGTCATTTTACAGTCGGATTCAGAGTCTGGAAGGCGTAATTTCTGCTTTTAGTCTCTATATCGTTTTTAAGCCTGAGACTTTCAAATACATCAACCATAATCATTATCATTTTAAAAAAAGCAGCGAAGTCTGGACTGCTCATGAATATGATGAAGAGTCATGGCCAAAAGCTTTTATGGCTTCGATGAATGCGTCAAAAAAACAGGAAGAATGGGCAGAAGGAATGACGTGTATTACCTACATGAAATATGACGATGTCGCACCCTGGATGGATACTTTTAATACAACCGCTGAAGAAAATGACCGCGGAGAAAGTTATGAAGAATTTAAATCCCGGAAAACAGCGAAATTTTTAAATGAAATTGAATTGAAATTCCCCGGAATCAAGGATTGTATTCGTTCTGTTCATACCTCAACACCGCTTTCTTATCGCGATTATATTGGCGGTGACAAAGGCAATATGTACGGGTATGTAAAAGATTCCAACAACCCGATGAAAACCCTGATTGCATCAAAAACCAAACTGGATAATTTATATTTAACCGGGCAAAGCATTAATATGCATGGTGTTTTGGGCGTTACAATTGGAGCAGTAGTAACCTGTTCTGAAATTGTTGGAAAAGAATATTTAGTAACTAAAATCAATCAAGCATCTGAATAAAACGTGGGTATGAAGAATCGAATTATAACACTTTTCTTTATTGGATTTTGGCTGGTTTTCGCTTCCTGCGGTACCTCAAAATCAAAACGCCATTTGCCGGATGTTACGAATTACAATATCTCAAAACCTATTATAAACAAACAATCCGATACGGTTTTTACGTCCGGAAAAAATTCGTTTTTAAAAAACAAACAAGGTCTTTGGGAGTTGTATGTTGAAGGCAATCCGTTTGAAATTGGCCTTACTACAGGAGCCTTATCCGATTCTCTTTTAGAACAGCAGGAAAAAATATTTTTCTCCAGAATTGAAGATATCGTTCCTTCCAAACTACAGCAAAATCTGCTTCGGAATTTCCTGAAATGGTACAATCGAAAATTATATAAAAACGTTCCTGAAGAATATCAGGTCGAGATTTATGGCGTTTCACAATATACTTCCCAAAATTTCAATGATATTGCACCTCAATACCAACGCAGTTTGTACTTGCATGGCGCACATGATATTGGTCATGCCTTGCAGGATCTGGCTTTAGTTGGCTGTTCGTCTTTTGCTGCCTGGGGAGAAAAATCCGAAGACGGAAATTTGATTCTCGGTCGGAATTTTGATTTTTATGTAAATGATGCTTTCGCGGAAAATAAAATAGTTGCTTTTATAAATCCTAAAGAAGGTCATCCGTTTATGATGGTGACCTGGCCCGGAATGATTGGTGCCGTTTCCGGAATGAATAAAGAAGGTTTGACGGTAACTATAAATGCATCCAAATCTAAAATTCCGTTAAGTGCTAAAACTCCTATTTCGATTTTGACCCGCGAGATTTTACAACATGCCCAAAATATTGAGGAAGCCATTGCCATTGCAAAAAAAAGAAAAGTTTTTGTCTCAGAATCTATTATGGTAGGAAGTACGCAAGACAACAAAGCGGTTTTGATTGAAGTTTCACCCAGGGAAATGGATGTTTATGATGTTCCCAACAGCAATCAATTAATTTGTTCGAATCATTTTCAAAGCGACAATTTAAAGAATGACAAACGAAATCAATTGCAGATCATCAATAGCCATTCTGAATATCGATTTGAAAGAATGCAGGAACTTCTCTCTGAAAGCAAAAAAATTAATCCAAAAATAGCTTCTGAAATTCTTCGAAATAAAGAGGGTTTGCAAAATATAGCTTTGGGTTATGGCAACGAAAAAGCATTAAACCAATTAATGGCGCATCACGGGATTATTTTTAAACCAAAAGAAAAACTGGTTTGGGTTTCGGCAAATCCGTATCAATTAGGAGAGTTTGTCTGCTACAATTTAGATTCCATTTTTAAAGAGCGAAAAACTGATTTTGTAATTTCACTGGAAGAAGAAAAACGGAATATTGCCAAAGATCCTTTTTTAGAAACAACTGCATTTCAAAACTATCAGAAATTTAGAATCGAAGATGATAAAATAGATGTATTTTTGAAAAATAAAACTGAAATTACATCTGATTTTATTGCCAACTATCAATCTTTAAATCCAAATTATTGGGTTGTGTATTACAAAGCAGGATTGTACTTTTATCAAAAAAAACAGTTTCAGCTGGCTCAAAATAATTTTGAAAAAGCCCTCACAAAAGAAATTACAACAGCTCCTGAAAAAGCGCGAATTGAAAAATTTTTAAAAAACATCAAAAGAAAATGACCATTATTCCAGCAATAGAAAAAGATTCTTTAGAAGCGATTAAAATTTTTCAGGAACAAAAATTAGCTGAATTTTTAAAATATATCAGCGAAAATTCACCTTTTTATAAGAGACTTTTTGCCGGACAAAATATTGATATTTCGAAAGTCAAAACACTGGCAGATTTACAATTTTTGCCTGTTACTACAAAAGAAGATTTACAGCAATATAATGATGATTTTGTATGTGTCCCACAGCATAAAATTATTGATTATGCTTCTACTTCCGGAACTTTAGGTGATCCTGTAACTTTTGGTTTAACCGATTCTGATTTGGACCGATTAGCCTATAATGAAGCTATTTCGTTTGCCTGCGCCGGAATTGCAGAAGGCGATGTGGTACAATTGATGACGACAATCGACAGAAAATTTATGGCTGGTCTGGCTTATTTTCTTGGATTAAGAAAACTAAAAGTTGGAGTTATTCGTGTGGGTGCAGGAATTCCGGAATTGCAGTGGGATTCTATTTTAAAATACAAACCTTCGTATGTAATTACTGTTCCTTCTTTTTTATTGAAGTTAATTGAATACGCAGAAATTCACGGAATCGATTATAATAATTCAAGTATAAAAGGTGCAATTTGTATTGGAGAATCGTTGAGAAATCAGGATTTTTCGATGAATACTTTGTCCAAAAAAATAACAGAAAAATGGAATATTAAGTTGTTTTCAACTTATGCTTCTACTGAAATGAGTACTGCTTTCACCGAATGTGAACACGGACTTGGCGGTCATCATCACCCGGAATTAATTATTGTTGAAGTTTTGGATGAAGAAAATAATCCGATAAAAAATGGTGAAATCGGCGAATTAACCTTTACTACTTTAGGTATTGAAGCGATGCCTTTACTGCGTTTTAAAACCGGAGATATTGTGCAATTACATAATAAACCTTGTGCATGCGGAAGAAATACTATGCGTGTTGGTCCGGTTGTAGGCCGTAAAAAACAGATGATCAAATACAAAGGAACGACACTTTATCCACCTGCAATGAACGATGTTTTAAGCGATTTTGACAATATCGAAAATCATATTATTGAAATTTCAACTAATGATTTAGGTACTGATGAAATTCTAATCAAAATTGCCGTAAAAAATCAATCGCCTGAATTTTTACAGGAAATCAAAGATCATTTCAGGGCCAAATTACGAGTAACACCAAAATAG
>Ga0247812_10002196_pt1 | contig 10955 bp, 7 predicted proteins | sample UWRJL149409B1_FD_178011 | JGI IMG/M metagenome (GOLD analysis project Ga0247812, IMG submission 178011) | Plant litter microbial communities from Arlington Agricultural Research Station in Wisconsin, United States - UWRJ-L149-409B-1 | ecosystem: Environmental > Terrestrial > Plant litter >...
AGCCATAAGGTTTTTGGCTTGTGGAATGTTGCCTGCACGGCGTTCGATACGAACAGATTCGGTCCAAATTTCAGCCGACTTGGGAATCGCTAGACGAGCCTTATCCAGAACACTGCGAGCTTTGACAATAACGCCATGCTTCTCCTCCAAGCGTGAAAAAAGTAACCATAGAGGTACGGATCGAGGGCATGCCTTTGTACCGGTACTGTATGCTTCGCGTGCTTGGAGAACCTTGCTCTGAGTTTCGTAGATTTGGCCTTTCATCATCCAAAGTTTTGCTGTTGCGGGGAAAATTTCCAGTGCTTGGTTCACCAGGTCTAGTGCTACATCAATAGCTCCAAGCTGACGCTCGAATGCCACACTCTTCATCCAAACTCGATCAGTAGGTGCAGATTGTCTTGCCTTTTCCAACAGTTCTCGAGCTTTTTCGATCTGACCATTCTCTGCCTCGAGCTTGACTGCTGCTAGCCAGATATCCTCGTTGTCGGGATTTTGTACGAAGGCTCGACCTAAGACCCTTCTGGCATTATCAAGTTCTCCAGCTTGCCACTTCTCCTTCGCCAGCATCATCCATAGTACTTCAGATTGTGGACAAGCTTCGACTGCTTTCTCTAGAAGCTGCCACAAAGCTTCTTTGCCGCCGTGATTCTTTTCTAATTCCGCTGCAGCTAGCCATAATTTTCTGCTGTTGACGAACACTCGTAAGGCATATGCGTAAATCGATCGAGCTGTTTCGTACTTTCCTCGTCCGATACTTGCCTTTGCATCCTCCATCCAGATCTCCTTCCGGTCTTCATCCTCATCCAGACCCCATCCGAGGGTTTCTCGAATGATGTTACCACAAGTTAAAACGGCCCCTTCGTCCTCGCACTTTTCAGCCTCAGTAATCCACTCCTCTCTCTTCAGCATTGCAGTCTCCCTTGCTAAAGCCTGAACGGCCTTCTTCATAACATTAACCTTGTTGGCATTGCCCATCTGCTCCTGAAGCCGAGCTGCAGCGACCCAGATTTCGTGTGATGTTGGAATTGCCCTCCGGGCCTTATTTAGAACCTTTTGCGCATTTTCCGATGTCTCAAGTCGAGCAAGGGCTAGCCAGAGCTCCACGGATAGTGGAATAATCTCGGTAGCTTTTGCGAGAAGGAGTTTCGCGTCGTCCTCTTCTTCCTCCAGATTCACAGCTTCCTTCCAGAGCATGACTGACTGCGGAACAAAGTCGAGTGCCTTTCTTAGCACTCTCTTCTTTGCGCTGGAATCTGATTCAAGCTTCATGGCTTCAATCCACAGGTTGACGGAGCGGTCATTAGCCTTGATTCCATTTGCAGCTATAATTTTGGCATTGTGGTTCTCATTGAGGCGGATATTTTCCAGCCACACATCTTCGCTCTTTGGGCAATATTCGCAGCCTCGTGCAATTAGATTCCTAGCAGCCACAACTTTACCTGCAAATTCTTCTAATCTTGCCGCCGCAATCCAAGCCGGACCATGTTTTGGATTTGTTTTGATAACAGACTCAAGTAGCACGCGGACTCGTTTGATATCTCCCACTTGTGATTCTCCAACGTTAATTTGTGACTTCGCGAGACTAGTGAGGTATCCTTTAGGATCAATGTTTGTGGCGCTTCCAGCTACAGAATCGGTTCCTCCAGCCTGAGAGGCTTGATCTAGTCTGACTTGGAGAACTTTGTCTCTGGCTTTCCCAATGCTTTCGAAATCTGTGATAGTCCCATCCGTTCCGCCATCCTCTGCAACTGTTGTGCCTAACTCAGTTGACTCATGTGCTCCAGCAATAACACTATCTGGAACTGCATAAAATCGCTGTTTTAGTGCCTGCTTCGCTCTCCGATTTTTGCCGGTTAGATCGCCGACTTCTGGGAGGTTTGCCCAATCCTCATCACTAACCGTGCCTAGCGCTCGCTTTAAATCTGCAAATTGTTGTTGGATTTTAGGGTTGTTTCGTTCATGCTCTTCTTGCTCTGCTTTTTCTCGTGCTTCCCTGTAGGTAGAATGGTCGGTAATCTGTTCCTCTATACGCATACAATAAACCAACTGCATCGACAATGCACAATAGGTGGAAATAGACGGGGAAACCAACCTTCTTGCCTTTCGCCTTCTGTCCATCTTCTCATCTACTTCCTGGTAAATTCGATCTGCCTCGTCGTCATCCTGATCATATGCGCCGCCAGCAAAGAGTCCGACCTCGTTCTCGGGATCTTGGAATCGCTCATCATCATCGTCTTCTTCTTTCTTCTCCGGAACCCCATAAGCTGTGGGGGCTGCAGCTCCTAGCTGTGCAGCACGCTTTGCTAATACTTCTTTGATTTGGTCCTCACTTGGGCCTTCTCGTGCAGGTCCTAGATCAGATCTAGTTGTGAAGCCAGTTGCTCCACGACCGAGACCTGCAACATAGTTCTCAGGCGCCGCTTGGCTCAAGAAGTCTCGCCGTCCACTCATAGTAGTAGAATCGAGGGAAATAACCAAATTAAAGAATGAGATCGCAATTGAATGCTGGTTAAAATGTATCGCGAGGGCGAGGTTCAGCCTTGTCAAATACATTTTAGATGGTCCGTGCATATACGCCAAGCTTTTCTCTTTAAGGAAATACAACACGTCCAGCAAATGAGTCAATCAGAGAACCACACTCACTACATGAGTAATTCCACATATTCGCGCCCGTAGAAGAAGACAACACAGACAACAAGGATACCCTTCAATACAAAACATTTCAACCCAAAACATTGACAAAATATTAAAGATCAGTCTAATAATATGTAATATTCCCTAAAATGCATGGTAAGGAATGAGGTATGGTTTCCCACAGAAGTGAATTGATACCCCGGCAGCCTTTTCATATAATACTTGGTAACATGAACTCATATCGAATGCAATACTGATTTATACTAGTTAGCACGAACTTTAAGAACACATTAAAAGTAGTACAGTGTTCTTTGAAATAGGAAGTCAATTTAACGAAAACTAGGTGGAAGAATGATCAACGTTTCTTCATTCTAACGATGTGTAAAATACTAATCCTAAAAATTACAGTGTGATAGAATCATTCTTCCCGGTCAAAACCCAGATATCGTTGCAGTCTCAATTCCATACAAATATCAGACACCAACTCTGTATTAGTTATTACATTTCTAATGTAGCTTACATAAGGTAATAGTTGCTACACAAAAGGCTCTAAGTGGAGAAGATCTTAGATACTTCGAGCTTACTTTCGAGTGCCGAGTTTCCAATTAATGCGTGGCCACTATGTGTAGCATGTGTTTGAACCGCAATGACGGTGAGGGATATCCCTTCTAAAGACATACGCACAATCAAACAGCTCGGAGAGCATCTCATCAACACATGAAACTAGAGAACAAGGTGTTGTTACAATTAAGGCTATCGTCACTAGCTATGTACCCCACCAAAATTATCCGTGATATTTGTATGTCTTTTTTTTTTTTAACCATACAGAAATGTGCCTGAGAAATGGTCAATCTATAGGCATTAAACTTCGTTGATACATACTCAGCTGTCAATCCAGGCGTTAATCTATTCTATGCGGAAACTGATGTCTAAGTATGCTCGGTTTCTTGTCGATGTTCCAGAGTCTTTTAACTCACTTATTTGATTGAAACTATCCTGAGAGACTCCGTAGAGTGCTAGTCCATTTGGCCAACTTTCTACCATATTCAAAGTTAGTCCGAAACCCACCAACTCAGTTTAAAAGTAATTGTCGAATTTCAAATGTGATAGTGCCGACTTGTATATCGTCGAGTGTAGTCTTGTTTAGTACTGCAATAGTCATAATTTAGCAGCCGGTGGCTTTAGGATCATGGATAAGCTCACGTCTTAAAGATTATATTTTTAGTACAGTTTTAGGACTTACTGCCTGGATTGAACACATTTTGTCAAGGCGAACCTGTGTTCCTGTGTGCCTTTCTTACCTGTCGGAGATACATTTTAGATTATACGTGGCCCCATCAAAGTCTATTGAGTTTTAGACTCAATATTAAGATGGGGTTCTGAAGCATACATCTAGCTGATCTGCGGTTTGAGGTAAAAAAACACCCCTAAACATATTTTGGGTACCATGGAGTGCTTTTATGATTAGTCACATGTTGCCCCTTAAAGCTAAGCGAGGAGTAATCCAAGGAATATTTCCTCAGGTGTATGTCTAATACAATGCATAGACGAACACTACTGGAGCTTATACCCCACTACAATGAGTCAATTCAAAATAAGGCCTTTCTGTCATTTTTGTTTGCATGTACCATATCCTTCCTTTCGAGGGAGGGGAACTTGCTCCACTTGCAACCTTATTATCCTGCTTTCAGGTCTTCAAGTATAGTAGTTTACTTCACCGTCAATTCCAGTATCGCGAATTACAGTCTATCCTGTCTAGTAGCCCGGAAGTTCAGAAAGCCAACCTTCCGTATCCTCTATAACCGTCTCTTTCACTGCGCATTCATTCATTTCTGCCACCGTCTGTGTCTTCAATATCCCTTGCATCCCTGGACTGCCGCACTTATGGAACATACAAGAATCATTCATAGCACGCTGCAGTGAGTCATCTTTCCAGCCGAAGACATAATCGGCGTGCGTTCCGTAGCCTTTACTGTCCATATAAGACCAAACAAATGGCTGTGATCCATCCTTTGGCCACATATCCTTGAATGCAGTAGTATTCCACATGGTTTCATAGGCGAGTTGCGGCACGCGCACTGGATGCGAAGCTGGACACGGCCCCGCCTCACGGAAGCCACCTCTTGTCGTGCTGTACATATGTGACTGGTGGTCGGGACTGTCAAGATTCTTTCCATCCCAGCATGCTGGGAAGTGGTGAATAGCCATGATACCAGCGGGGCAGGGTTGTGCAGGGAAACCTGGCATCTCAGATCCTCGAGTCAGAATAGTTTGTAAGCAAGTGTAGCGAAGGCCTGGGTGAGCAATAGCACCGTCGAGCGTGTCCGTGGTAGGAGTGCCAACCGTCATGCGAAAGCCCTGGAATATAGTTAGAATCAAGCTCTTCCTACCAGCAAGTGGAGTAAGGTAAATTTTAAGCTACGGTTAGTAGGACTTGAGATAATATACTCACAGGTGGGAAAGCGGTAATATATTGATCACCATTGGAATCGAAATCTTTCTGGGTGTAGTAAATTGTCATGCCACCCTTTATGTCGGTTGCATTTTGGCCCTCAATATCAAGTAAATTAGCAACGGGTATGGTTGAAGGGTTATTAAGGATATGATCAGCCCGGAGGCCGCTCTCAAGCTCTAAGTACAATAATGATTTAAAGAGAAGCTTAGAGATGCTTCCCAAAGGGCACTTGCTCTGAAGTCCCAATGAAAATGCTGTTTCGCTACAGAAAATAACCTTACCTCGTAACCCAGTTGAGCATTCGGGTATTGGGGTACCTTCTTATAAGAGCCATTCTCGTGCCTGAAATACATTGCTGCGGTCCAATAGTTTGAGAAATCCTCGGTATAGGCGCACGTTGTGCAACTGCCCTGGTTGCCAATATCTCCTTTCATAGTAGCGTTGAAGGCATTTCCCCCGACAATCTGATGGACATGGGCCGAAGGGATGTTACCAGGCTCAACCAGCGGATCCAGGCGTTGAATAGAGACAGTCGAGCACCCGAAGCGGATTGCAGCACTAGAGAGCCCTACCCAAAGGGGAAGCAGAAACCACTTCATTTTGATATGAAGTCGATCCAAATCTCGCAGTCGAAAAGCAAGTATTCAGGTCTATTCAGGCCTATTTAATTTTGATAAAATATACAATGATGTTAAAACGGGGGAGATGATGGGTTATTTTTCAACTTACTCAGTATCCAAGCGACTGTCTTGGGTACTGTATATAATTGCTTCTACTTATCTATCATAAACAGTGATAGGATAATTAGCCTGTTTATTTAAATTATCCGCACATTTCCTATCACACTTTAAGCGATAGTTTCATAGATGGAAACTATCGTTAATCGCTTTATCCTAATGCAACAGTACTTTAGACGAGGGCCTCCGGGAAATGAGTATTGGCATGGCATTCAACTGCCGAGTACAAGCCAGTTACACAATATAAACTACATAACTCACTCGCACATAGAGAACATCTGCACGCTCGGGAGAGGGGAAGTCTGCAGTTCTTCAAAATAGCAGGACAGTTAAATCCAGTCAACAAGGAAGCCGCGGAAATGGTTAATATTATTACTTGGCCATTAGAGTTATCACTGATTTCGTACAAAAGAGAAGACGCCTCATGTTATTTTCAATGTCTTTAATTTCATATTTGGAGTGACATGATGCATCCTAATTATGAAGCTGTTCAACATTGACTCGATGGATTGCTCTAGGCAATGGGCATAGAGTCAATATGTTTCTATTTTTTTTTTAAAGAAGTCGAGGTTAATCCCGTCTGTCAGCAGGGTAGTTTTGTCAGATTCATAACCCCAAGGGGATGATCCAAGTACAAAAGGTCTCGATGAACGGGAGGTCTCGAGAGCCCCATTGCTGAAAGTAACGAGATAGTCTCTCAAAAATGCCTCCCTTATGTATAAAGCTCTGCCTTTCTCTTAAAATGTATGTCGAGAATTGGCTAAATATAGTATCCAGTGAAGCGATGAGCCAAGATGGGCAAACTTCGTGTCACGGATCGTTTAGACCGAATCCAGAAGCAATTGCCTGAGATTCATGTTCTTGTGCTGCAAATTCGTAAGAGGAGCTTGTAGCTAAATTATTCGTAAATTAATACGTAACTATGCAGTAAAAGTATCTTGGTTTATATCATTCCATTTTTGCCTATTGCGGGCTGTAACCAATCAATTATGGTGCAAGTTTGACTATATAATCGCCTGTTTTTGCAACATTGTTCTACCTCTAGAACACTCTATCGGTTGATACATATTTCATCAATCCAAAGTTGATGAATTTTGTTTTCGAGTCAAATTTGTCGCAATGCAATTGTAAGTTTGAGTCGGATGTCAAACCTGGTAAGCTTAGATATTGCCAACTTGGGGGAGAATCCTCGAGGGTTCTCCTAAATTGTCAACCTATCCAGTCTTTTCCTGCCAATGCTGAGCAGATCATATCTACAAGCCATAGCCACTTAACGCCGACCCATTCATATGCCCGCCAAAAACGCCTGTAATATGCCGTCCGTCTCTCGTCCCAACTCTAAGCACGCTCTTGATCATAATCATCTAGCTTGTCTCCATACTTCATAATATGTCTCTTGATCTTACTTCCATCCACCCATGTTACAAAGTCCTCCATACTCCTCGTGACGAGAAACGCGGTATCAGTGACTGGCTCCGTGCCCACCCTCACATGGCCCTGCTCAATCAACGTTGTCGCACCTTGGATGGTCTCAGCCATACGTAGTCTGGTCATTACGACCGGCAACCTCCTTCTGCAGAATGCTGAAACTGTGACGCTTTTCTCGACTTCTGAGAGCTTGGCTGAGGTAGTTGAGGGGAGAATTCCCATGTCGTTGAGCTTTTCGAGGAGGAGTTTCTCGTGCTTGAGACGGAATGCGGAATCGGGTGGGAGAGCGGCGAGTTTATGAGCCAATTGTTTCAAGTTCTAGATCATTAAATGTCAGCAAAGATCAATGGATCATTGAACAGAGGAACATTACACCAGCTAGACGATTATACTTCTCCCAATCGGTGGGGTTCTGGATAACATATCTGCGAATGATAGCAGCCTCTCGGTGATTATTGTCTGAAGCATAGGTTATGAAGTCGACCTTCCGAAGAAGCTTCTTCTCGTGATGTTTGAGTTTTCGTACCATTTTGGTACCTTTCTGGAATAGGTAAATAGTCTGTTTGACGAAATATTCTGTAGGGGTCAAAATAAATTATTATGCCAAGACCAAGAACACTTAATCGCGGAAAAACGTTTCGCCTTTCCGACAACTACTTGCAGACTTCAACAACAACTTTTAGAGGAGAGTAGGAGACACAATGGCACCACCGCGGATAGAATGTATTAATTTGGGGAAGGGGGTTTTGAGGGCTGGAGCCAGGAACTTCTCGAGCACAAGATCTGCTCTCGTTGGTATGAACCACGGGTTATGGTATATCACCCAAACATGCTAATATCGTCAGATCCTCCCATACAAGCAAGTAGCGCGATTTCAGACCTTTTGAATCTCGCGGCCGCGAAAAGCTCTTCTCCATTAGGCTACAATGCGCCAGCCTTCAGCATGAATCCCAGTACTGCAGACCACGCGAGCAGGCTTCTCAATGGCGGTGGCGAACGGCGAAAGAAGCAGGATCCGGCCTTTTCCACCGCAAAGCAGATGCAAGACCATAAGCTGAAAGACGACCTCACAAAGCAAATCAAGCGAAGGTGGAAGGCGGGCGATGTGTATGCCCCGCATGATTTATCGGGCGTGGAGGTGCAGAAATGGAGCAAGAATGAACAGCCTTCGAGGGATATCTTTGATATGTTAAACTTCGATCCCATGGCTAACTACTGGGTATGCCATTTCTCTCCCCGTCTAATCTTTTCACCACTGCGTAAAGTAATGCTAACATAAACCTAGAACTTCGCAATCATGTCGGAATACATGACGCCGATGGGCCGCATAAAGCACAGTAAGGACACCGGCTTACGGCCTGTCAACCAACGAAAGATCGCAAAAGCAATTCGCAGGAGTATTGGTATTGGGATGATGCCTAGTGTACATCACCACCCGGAGATGTTGCAGAAAAAGGTTCAAAGAAATAAAGAGACAGTGCAACGATTCAGCTCCAGGCTATGGTAGTCGTGGAACCTGCCTTGTATGATATAGTAAGGATAGGAATTAAAGTATAACAGTCAGACATCTAATATACAGAGCGCAATTTTGATGCATTTTATCTTTCTTCCGAATATGTGATCCCCAAGTTTGCGATCTTTTGTTTTGTAAGACACGAGGGATTGTATTTCCCAGTGGCTCTTTTCAAAAGATGTGCTAGTTATAAATAAATCTAGCCATTCTCGGACAGCAATCTGTCCTATTAAGCCCAGATCGAATATGTACAGAGGCAGCATTACCCAGGCTTGAAACGCCATCCAGCCTCAAAATTTCACAAATGTCATAGCTAACATATAAAACAGGATATTAGCATTTACCACAATAGCAATCCTTAGCCTGGTGATCTGAAATAGGAAACTCCTGCTCTTTTAGAGGGTAAATCTCGTAAAGTCTTCTGGAGATGGGGTGTCGCCGCTCTTCGTATTCCAGCTGCCAATAAAACCCAAGCTCTTGACAAACATCTACCTCAAAATTAATAAGAAAAGCGGTGGCCGAGAAAACTCCAAGGCCGAGTTAGTTAGACTTTGATCGGCTGATGAAAGCTCCAAGCCGATCTAGGCCCCAGATACATAGGGTTGCCTCAGCGAGCGGCTCCAACATGAGGCTGTTTTAAACGGTTGCCTTGAACGACTTGCAGGGCGTGCTTGACAGACCATGAAGCCATGCGCAAGACCGAGTAGACGGGCAAGGCAACGCGAAACGCACCGGCGGGAGCTTGCATTTGCAGAATTTTTCAATTCAATAACGTTATTGGCCAGCCTCGTGCTTTGCTGATGGTTCGAGACCAGGCAGACGTTGAGACAAACCTTTCTCAGGTTCACAGGCCATGCTAGCGGGATATTTTTTTCAAATATGGTTGTCGGACAAGGTTGCGAGGAATAGAGTGAGGGAATTTGGGATGGAGATAAAACAGCTGATATTGAGATGTTGGGGCGAGGTTTGCCCAATGTCATATGTTTGATCATTTGATGTTGACGAGGAGGCCGAGCTGATGAGGATTGAGGATGGGGTGCTGTGCTGTGCTACCCCTCCAACTTTTGGCACACCGGATTTGTGGCTCAAACACATTATTAGCTTGTGATTCTGCCTCATATTCCTCCAGTACTGAATTTGATGTTTCCAAAAGCAAAGGGAATAGGAAGGACTGTTTATAGCCCGAAGCCTTAATCCTATCCCACTGCCCGCTAGGTGAATACTGGGGCGTAGCCAGTTCTTGGGTGTAAGAATTCAAGGTGATGTGGGAGGGAGGGGTATGAAAAGGAGAATCCGAATAGACAAGTGGGCTTAAGGACAAGCAGTTTTGTTAATCAGTGCGTAATTTGATAATAGACAGTGCTCTATACTTTATACTTTATAGCTGTAATTAAAACAGAAAGTACAGGAGAAACAGTAATTGTTTACAAGACTTAGCAAGTATAGTGCTCCTTACTGTACGTAGTATAGTAATTAGAGCTTGGATATACATATCTTAAGTATGGCAGTAAATATATGGGGTATGTGCGCCGCTGAATATAATACTGTACAAATAAGTAGACTAGATAAATAAGAAGTCTGGCACCAACAATGTAGCGGATGGTAAATACAGTAGTAACATAGTGATGTTCAAGTCTTGGATTTCTATTGCGCCCGGCTTCAGAGATATTCCACACTCCGTTTATATGACCATTGATCGCAAAAATGGAGCTTTCTATATAGCTGCGGTATGAGGGACGGACGTAGTGGTCAATGTTCAAGATTGTTCGTGAAGCATTCTCTACAGTAACCGAAGAGCCAGAATTGATGCCAAGCTAAGTGCACAAGAACTAGAAATGCACCATCTACAGACAGAGCAGAGCTTTCAAGACTCAGCTTCTTTGCAATACATACTGGAGGCTGGCAAGCTAATGGAATAAGTAGTTCTTCGGTACACCATACAGATAAGGGTTGGCAGGTGGCAGAAAGCAAGTAACACACGTTGCTTGAGCTTTAGTGATTGATTGTGTGGGATGGGATTAATGCCCAGGTTCATCCGTTATCAAATCAGTAGTACGCTTAGCTCCTAGTGTGGTATGTAGCTGTACAAGACAGTACGTCATTTCAACACCGCACGTACCCGCACACGCACCACGTAATATGCACCTGGGGCAGAAGACATATATATATATATATTTGCAGTTATATA